>Ga0209909_100114_pt1 | contig 148221 bp, 138 predicted proteins | sample FECB22metaG_FD_188302 | JGI IMG/M metagenome (GOLD analysis project Ga0209909, IMG submission 188302) | Cyanobacterial communities from the Joint Genome Institute, California, USA - FECB-22 (SPAdes) (version 3) | ecosystem: Environmental > Aquatic > Thermal springs > Hot (42-90C) > Microbial...
TCGGCCGCCGATGTCTGCGGCCCGGTTTTCTGTCTCATCTTCGCTTCCTTTGATAGAGCTACGATGAGCCGAAAATCCTCTCTTCTCAATTAAACCAATTCTGTCTCAAGGGCGCTGATGTCGGACAGGCGACGCCGTCATCCTGCTCGTCAATGCGCTGCTCTCTTCTCCGAGAGATAATGCTCGAGGTAATCTTCCAACCGCTTATCAAGGAGATTGCCAGACAGCCGGTAGGGAGCAGCGTATGAATAGTCAAACTTATAGCGCCCATCACGCTCTATTATCACATCGCAGACCGTCCAGTACGCCTCACCTTTCGCGTGCATGTCTTCTTTGATGTGTTCCAGGCATGTCTCCGCCTCATCAGACAAACGGAAGTCAACTCTCTCCCACCGGCCGCCCATTTGACGTGCGATTGAAAATGCGATCGTACTGGTCGTTTCATCCGGCGCATGAAGCAGAGACTCGTAGTTCACCACAATCCGGTCCCACTCACGATCTCCCCATTCGCCATCCATGACATCGGAGATACTGTCGACAATGGCATTGACAGTTTTCAGATGAAGCTCTTCTGGATTGTGCATTGCCTTCTTTCCTCAATCCTAAATCTTCTACCACTCTGCTCCACGCCTACTGGTTTTGATCATCCATGCCCGGCTTGAACCGGAGCGATCATTCAGCGGGGCCCGGGAAGAGCGCCATGGGCGCGCCGTATTGCCGGCTCCAGTTCTGCCACGCAACGTCGGTTGGGCCGATGCTGTAGGCAATGACCTGCCAACGTCCTGCCGAAAGATGCAACAGGGCAGCATAACTATCAGATTTGAGTCCATGCTCGGCCGCATCGGCAAAAGGCGTCCCGACGTAGGAGAATTGCTTCCCCTCTGGAGTGACCATGCGTGCATGCAGAAATGCCCAGTCTTGTTGACTGCCGAGCGATTTGACCACGAATTTGGCGGTCTTGCCGAGGTCTCTTTCTACTGGGTTACGCGCCGCATCGAGGATTGCCGTTCGCTGCCTGCCTTCGAGCGCCGCCGGCTTCTGCTGCTGAGCCTGCACATCAAGGGCAATCATAGGCAGAGCAAGCCCGGCAATGAAGAAAGCCGCCTTCAACGGCAGTAGCCATCCGAAGAAAGTTTGTCGCACCATTCGAAGGTCTCCTTCAAATCAGTGGTTGAATATACGGTATGTCCGCGCGAAACTTCGTATCCCATCGCCGGCCGGCCATTCAGTCCGCCGATCCACCAGGCTGAGTTGTTCTTCCCGACGAAATTGGACGTCTTGCCGCCAAAGGAAAATTGCAAATCATGTTGCCCGTCCCCACCGACCTTGTCTCTGATGGCACATGGTTGCGGCTTTGCCAGATCAGATCCGCAGAAGCCGGACCACTTCGTCCCCTCGTCGGTATGCGCATAGGCGGCGGTCGCGAAGAGAAAGGTTGCCATGATCATTCCGATGGTTCTGCGATACATATTCGTCCTCTACTTTTTCGGCATGAAGCCCTTATCGGTGAGTAGCAAGGCGCGCAGATCGAGATCCTGTTGCTGTTTGAACATGTTCCAAACCACATCGGCGAATTGTTGCCGGATCTGTTCATCCCCCGACGCCTGTGTCTGCTGACGCAGGTCGATAGCCCAGACCGTCTTGTACATGATCTCCTCGGCGCCAAGTTGCCGCTGTACCACGTCCACATGTGCACCTTGCTCGATGAGCAGGCCATGAATTTGCCTGCTCACAGCTTGCACCTGTGCCCTATTTGGCAAGACGCTTTGGTTGGCAATCATCCACATTGCCACGTAATACGCGGCGCAAATATCTGCGAGATCAGTCTCGCGCAGGCCGTAAGGGGCGATGGCTTCGCCGAACTGGGATCGGACATTTCTGTGATTGAAACTGTCCGCGATCCCACGCACGAGAGCGTTGTTCGCGCCCCGATTGATATCGGCCATGAACGATGCCCTGGCACGCGCCGAAAGCGCGGCGTCACTTCCGACCGAGAGATCGACAGGCGCGTTGCTGGGAGGAGTAGCGCTCACCTTGTCATTGCGGGCGATGTTCAGGACGTGGCGACTGAAAGACGGCGAGATAATCGGAAAGTTGAAATTGGTGAAGGAACCGGGGCTGCCGCCGAAACTCATCGATTGTGCGTGGAGTATCGACGGCGAACTCAGCAACAGCGCGCTTGCCAGAGCTAAAGGAAGGCGTTTGTCGATCATGTTCATATTCACCTTGATCGTCCTTAACCCGCTTATAACACGGCAACCCAGGTGAGAGGAAACCAATCTGTCACGTCATTTGCCTCACTCTGCCGCAAGATTAGGTAGCGGAAAGCCAATTTTTGCGAGGACGTTTCGGGACGAGGAATATATCATTATCCTGTTTGAAATTGGTGCGGCCGAGTGCCTGAACAGAGCTTTTTACGGTGTCAGGGACGTGAGATTCCAATTTAAACAGGAATACAGGAGTGAATGGTGAAATGGCAAGAAAGCGGCAATATTCGGAATCTGATAGCGCTTGTCGCCGCCTTGCCAGCAATTCAAGAGTGGGACACGACATTCCGATCGAGCCGGAGAAATGATGGGAGTCTGATTTCATGCCACGTGCCATTTGGATCATCCTAACCGCTGTGATCTGTGCGCCCACAGCGAGTACCGCGCAGCAAATGTCCTATGCCAATGCGTACAGCCCCGCAGACATCATGGCCACGCAGAACTTCAACATGATGATCGATACGCAACGATCCATGCTCATGCAGCGGGTGTTTCGGCAACAGAACCAGGAAGCAAAAAGTGCCCGGTCGTCGTCGCCCCCGCCAAAAGCCACAGCCCGGCCACCCGTCGCTGTGCCGGCGAAACCAGCCGCCTGGGGATTTGGCCATACGCTGGCCGTGACCAGGCAGGTCCACGACCTGATTGTCAGCCCGCTTGCTCAGGCCAGAGGCCAAGCCTCCGTCGAGGCGTTCGACCGCCAGTTTGGCGACATTCAGGCCACCTTCGGCCGTGTCGTCGCCCCTTTCGGCCTGGACCCGCATGACCTGGTTGACGTCATCGCCGCCTATACGGTCGCAATGTGGATGAACGTCAACCAGCAAACCACCTTGCCGTCCCGCGCGGCAGTACAAGCTGTGCGCGCACAGGTGGCGTCAGCGTTTTCAGCCGCACCTCAAGGCGCATTGACTAACCCTGACAAGAGACAGTTCGTAGCCGAAGCGATGATGTATCAGACCTGCGTCGCCATCGTGCAGCGTGAAGCGGCGTCCAGCCAGGATCTGCGGGCAACGTTGGCCCAGAAAACGCAGAAACAGCTGACGAATAGTCATTTCGATCTATCCAACCTGACTCTGACGGAGAACGGCTTCGCACTCAGATAAGCAGCGAATAAGCTTGTTCGATGATCGCGAATCCTACGCCCCGGAGAATTGCGATGACTGGGAACGGAATATACGGAATGAGGAAGCCCCTGAGCCATCTTTGCCGGGTCGCCATCCTGTCGATGGTCCTTGCTGGATGCAGCAAGCCTCAGCCACCAGCTACCATGCCACAGCCATTTGCCGGCTCCATGCTCTTTCGGGAGGAACTTGCCTGCGATCCCGCTATCAATGCCGCAATGGTCGATCTCATGGAGGTGTTGCGCAAGGAGTTCGGCCCGGTCTCTATCGAGCGCTACAGGATGCCGCCGGACATCGATTTCAGGCGGATCGCCGATCACTATCGCCAACAACTACCGGATGACTGGGAAGCCGCAGCATACCCACCCGATCATGCAGCTTACCGCATGATCGCCTGGAACAGCCGCGGCTGGACCCATCGCTCCCTGGCATTGGCAATGTTGAACGAAGTTGGTTGCCCGGAGCGCCTTCCCTACAAGATACTCCTCGTCATAAGTCCAACAGAGGAGTAAGGGGCGCCTCAGAAGGAGCATACGGAACACGTGGGTGGTGATGGATGCCGAGCCATGCCTCCTCTATCCGTTGAAGGGATTCAACGTAAGGCGTTCGCCCGCTTGACCCTTGAACCGGTCGGACGCGCGCTCCCCGCACCAAAAGCGCGGGCGCATTCGGTGGTTCGGGTGGAACCTCTGCCGCATCGGCCCGGCGAGGATTTTCGATCTTGTTGATTTCGGCCACTTTTTAAATGATGGCCGGGCTTCATAATCGAGGCGCGCCGGAAAGTATCATTGCCTCCGGCGATCATCCTCGCCAATTGCTGCTCGGTCGACTAATTTCCATTCATGAATGAATCGAAGATTTCTCGCCATACTGCAGGGAGTGACCACAGGAAATGCTAAATGTTTTCCCGGTGCCGCAAGACGGTCAGAAGGACCAGCCGCAAGCGTTGGCAAAAGCCTTATGGATCGACCTCCTGAGTCCCAATAGTGCGGAGCTAAGGGAGGTGGAAGACGTCATTGGCGCACCTCTCCCCTCCCTCGGCGCTCTCAGTGAAATCGAAAGCTCGAGCCGGTTGAGAAATCAGCATGGCGTGCTTTACATGAGTACGCCGTCGGCGGCCCGACATCCGGAGGGAGCTGATAGGACTCCTCCCCTCGGATTTGTCTTATCCATGGATCGCCTCGTCACCGTCCGGTTTATGCCACTGCCGGCTATTGACGCCCTCGCGGCCGGATTTGCCGGAGACGACGCTCCAAAATCGAGTCTCGAGGTCTTTACATTGCTCTGTGAAGACATTGTCGATCGTGTTGCCGATGCTCTTGAGCACTTGGCCGGAGAGCTCAATGGCCTTTCAACAAGTGCGTTTCGTGCAGAGGACCCTCGCGGCCACCACGCAGCCCGCGCAAACAAGCTGTTGCGCGTACAATTGCGCCAGGTAGGGCGTCTAGGAGACCGTCTCTCCGAGATCCGAGACGGTCTACAGGGCCTCGGCCGCGTTGTGACCTACACAGAACAGCAGGCCAAAGGGTGGTCGGAAAATCTGGAGCCGCGTCTGACAGGGTTATGCCGAGATATTCATTCGCTCGTGGATTATGAAGAGCAGCTTGCCAACAAAGTACAGTTCGTGCTGGACGCTCTCGTCGGCCTGATTGGCATTGCTCAAAACGACATCTTCAAGGTTCTTACCATCGTGTCGATCGCTGGCATTCCTCCGACCCTTGTCGCCGGCATCTATGGCATGAACTTCAAGAACATGCCGGAATATGATTGGGCTTGGGGATATCAATATGGTTGGGCAGTCATCCTACTTAGCACGATCATTCCATTGATTTGGTTCAAGGTGAAAGGCTGGTTCTGACGGCGGCTGATAAGGCGAAATCTCAATCAACCTGCACCCCAGGCCCACAATAGTAGCGCCCCACCCAAAAGGCCAAGAGCTGAGGAGACCCACCACGCCGGGCGTTTCCGCGTCAGGGCAGCCACCGCACCCAACGCGATTGCCACCTGCAACATGGCGACCGCGTAGGCGTAATAGTGGTGGCGGTTGATGAGAAGATTGGCTTCTTCATCCTTCTCGTCCCGCTTTTTTTCAAGCTCATGCGCTGCGGCGCTGATTGATTTTTCTTCCTCCGCATATCGCCGGCTCGTTTCATCGAGATCCGGCGCCACGGGCTTGCCTTCCGCGGCTAGAAGCTCCATCTGCGATTTGAGGATCGCGGCCTTGATACCTTTCGCCTGATAATAGGCCCACTGATCGGAGGCTTGGGCCTGCTTTTGAGCCGCTTCGGTCTTTAGGGCCAACGCCTCATTGATTGAACCTCCTGCTAGCAGGGAACCGATCGCTGCGAGTGCGGCGAAGAACGCCGTGGTGAGTGCAATGAGACGCAGCAGCGAGGCGGATTTCTTCTCGATCTCCTCATCGATAGCTTCGCGCAATTTGTCGGTATCAACTTCAATCTCTTCAGGCATGGTCCAGCTCAAAAAATGAAACAACCGGGGCAGATATTCTCGCATGAATCTCAGCATCTGGAACTAGGCAGGCGAGAGATTTCCCCACGACTTCCTAAAGAGCCGTGTCTGCCCATTTACCCTTGAGGGGATGTGAACAAGAGTCTCAATTTTCGTCAGAACGGTCGAATGTTCAAGACTGTACCGGTTTCATGAGGCGCTTTACCGTGGTACTCGAGTTCAGAATAATAGGCCTTTCGGGTTTTCTCGATCGTGGAGGTGCGCGACATTTGAGTACTCCTTAAAAGCCCCTTCGTCGACTTACCTGGCAGCTGTACTCGGCGATGATCGCATTTGAGAAATGCGGGCGGCTTCACACAACCCTCCTCCGACCAGCGCGCACACTGCCCCCAGGACATAGACCGCCGGATAGCCGAACTGCGTTGCGACGCCACCCGCGACTGGACCGGACAAGCCGTAGGCGATGTCGAGGAATGCGACGAACGCACCCATCGCGCTGCCGCGGTTCGCAGGGGGCACGCGCTTCAAGACTTCGACGCCAAGTGCCGGAAATATCAGCGCGCAACCCAGTCCCGTCACGAATGCGCCTGCGAGCGCGAAAGCCTCGCTGGGTGCCAACCAGATCATCGCCTGCCCCACGGCTTCGATTGCAAGCGAGATAGCCGCGACCCGGTATCCGCCGACCCTGTCCGGAAGAAAGCCGAGCAGGACGCGAATGAGGATGAACCCGACGCCGAACACGGTCATGACCAGACCGGCGTTTCCCCATCCCCGCGCTGCGAAATACAGCGACGCGAAGGCCGTCAGCCCCGACAATCCAACCCCTTGCAACATGAGGCCGGCCCCTTCCCGCCAGATCTGTCCGACCACTTTATGAAACGGAAGGCGAGGACCGCTGGGGATCGCGTAGGATGTTTCTCTCACAGCGATGAGCGCCGCAAGCAGCGGTGCAAGGACGCAAGCGATCATCGCGACCTCGAGACCGAATGTCCGGTAGAAGAACATCCCGATCGGCGCGGCGATCGCGAGCGCCGCAAACATTGCGATCCCTGTCCAGGACATCGACATGCCGGCGCGTTGTGGTCCGACCGATGCGATGGACCAGGAGACGTAACCCGTCACGAACTGGCTTTCGCCGAAACCCGCGACCAGACGCCCGAGGACCACCACGACCAGACCCGCCGTGACCGGAAGGCCCGGAACCGCGGCAATTACATACAGCAGCCCCGCGAAAGCGCAGGCCGCAGCGCCCTGCAAGGCCGAACGCTTACCTCCATGCCGGTCAGTGACGCGGCCGGCATAGCCTCGGGTAAGGACGGTGGCGGCGAACTGGAGCCCTATGACGAGACCGATGACGGGTGCACTGAAGCCCAGCTGTTCATGAAGGAAAAGTGGAATGACCGGCAGTGGCAGTCCGACGGCGAGGTAGCCGCAGAACAAGGCCGCGATGATACCGACCGCAGGGCGCGATCGTCTTTCGAGCGACGTCTCGGCACAGCCGTTGCTGGCTTTCGAGCCGGAGGAATCTTCAGCGAATGCACTCATGGCATCCTCCATTGAATGGGATTGATAGGGCGGGACGCGCGCTGCCCAATCGCGGGCAGCGCTTGGTTGTCAGGCGGCAAGATCGCGGGTGGCATGGCCGTCGAACAGTTCAACGCGATAGCCGCTGGCCGACAGAAGATGATCACGCAAGCCGCTCACTTCGCGGGCAAGACTTTCGACGTCGATATCGATCAGTTTGCCGCCACGCTTGCGGATCGAGCCCGCGATCATGACCGTGTCGACGTTCGACCGCTCCACCGCCTGGACAACCGTTCCGATGGCACTCGAGACAGGAAAGACGGCAACGTCGTCGGTGCGGATCATGATGATGTCGGCATCCTTGCCGGGTGTCAGCGATCCGATCTGATCTTCGAGACCCGCTGCACGTGCGCCGTTGACTGTTGCTGCGCGAAGGACGCTCTCAACCGTAATCGGCGCCGGCACGCCTTCCTCTCCGCGGAAGCGACGATAGCGCATCGCTGAGCGCTGCTGGCCGAAAAGCGCGTGCATCTCACCGAACATGTCGCTGCCGAACGCGGTATCCAGATCGATACCGAGAGCGGGCGTCAGGCCATGGTCGATCGCCTGCTGGAATGCGAAGCGGTCGTCGTCGAACCCGAACAAGGCATCCGAACGCGGGTTGACCGTGACGTTCACGCCCGCCGCCGCCAGGCGTCTCCATGTTTCTTCGGGCAGTCGGGTGCAATGGTTGAAGATATTGCGGGGGCCAAGCAAGCCGGGCTCGTCAAACTCTGGGCCGAGCTCTGCCAGATCGCCGATGAACTCCGTCAGGATGCGCATGTCGAGGTCACGGGCCGCCCGCCACCAATCGATGTTGAACTGTCCAAAGAGGCCGACATGGACGCGGCCTGCTCTACCCCATTTGGATGCAAGGCGTCCAAGGTTAGCTGGGATATGAGAGGCAGAGGCCTTGCTGTCCATCGCAGCGCCGACCATGTGCAACGCCCGGATACCGCTTCCGTCGAGGGCGTCGAGCGCGGCGTCCGTGTGTTCGGGACTTCTGGAGGAGTGGCATGCGTCGATGACGGTCGTGATGCCCGCATCGAGGCACGCCGCCGCGGTGAGCTTCGTGCTGTTGAACATGTCGACCGGGCGGTAGTGGGCGCCCAGCGTCTCTGCAACGACCTTGATGTAGGCGAAGAGATCGTCGACATCCGGCATTAGGCGGCGCATCAAGCCGAGCCACATGTGATGATGCGCATCCACAAGGCCGGGCATGACGATGCATCCGGTCGCATCGATGATCTGCGCTCCCTCCGACGGGAGATCGACGCCAACGGCGGAAATCTTCCCGCCGTCCACGAGGACGTCGCCACGGGCGAGGTTCGGGACCTGGCGGTCCATGCTGATGACGATGCCGCCCTTGAAGATGGTGCGGCCGGTATTTGAGGCGCTCATGGTCCGTTCCTTTGCGGGTTGATTGAACGCGTCCTTTATCGCCCCTCGATCACATTGATTTAAGTGCGGTTATGTCAGATGATTCCTGATCAAAAATCAGGAATCGAAGAATGTCGTTCGATGGGAGAATACTGTCAGGCGTGAGCGTGCTTGCCGCCGTCATCGAGACTGGAAGCTTCGTCAAGGCGGCGGAGTTGATCGGGCTTTCGGATTCCGGCGTGAGCCGTGCGATCAGCAGACTGGAGGGCCGCCTGGGCATTCGGCTCCTCGATCGCACGACGCGGTCCTTGATGCTGACCGACGAGGGTCGCCGCTTTTACGAGGAAGTCAAACCTCACCTCGACGCGATTGCGGACGCTTCTCTGGAGGCGTCCGGCAATTCATCCGCCGTTCGCGGACGTCTCAAAGTGGACATCGATCCCTTTTTCCTGCCGCTCGTCCTTGCCGGACGGCTCGGGATGTTCTGCAATCGACACCCCGATCTATCCATCGAATTCGTAACGCGCGACCACCTCGGCGATCTCGTGGCGGAAGGCATCGATCTCGCCGTGCGTTTCGGCCAGCCCAAGCTTCAGTCCCTGGTTTCTCAACGGCTGATCGAAGCGCCGATCCTGACCGTGGCATCGAAACTATATGTCGAGCGATACGGAAAGCCGACACATCCCTCCGAGCTTTCCGGCCACCGCTGCCTTCAGTTCATCGATCCGCAGACGCGCCAGCCGTTCGAATGGGAATTCGTTCGGGAGAACGAGACGATCGACGTGGCGACGTCGGGACCTCTGACGTTCACAGACCCTAAATCGATGCTCGAGGAGTGCCTCGCCGGAACGGGAATCGCCCAGGTTATCGGCTGGGGAGTGGGAACGTGGCTGCAGCAAGGAGAGCTGATCGACTTGTTTCCCGACTGGCACGGCGAACGGTTTCCGCTATTTGCCTATCACCCTTCACGCAAACACGCACCTGCCAAGGTTCGTGCGTTCATAGATTTCTGCCTTGAGGTTTCAAAGGGCCTCTAGCAGGTCGACTGCGGCGCACCTTTACCGCGTGCACGGATCTCTGAGCATCCGATTGCCTATGCAGGCAACCACTCGTAAACCGCCCTCAGTCAGTCGTGCGGCGTGCTCACAAGTAATGATCCGCCTTGCAATTCCGAGGGCTCTAGCATGGCTGGGCTCTATTGCCGGACAGGCACGTAGTCGAGGCCGCTGTCGATCTTCTGCGGTCTGCCGTCAAGGAAAAGCTCGCCGATGCGGGGCGCCGAGCGGGCGATGACCTTGCCGCGCTTGATGACGGCAAGGCGAGTGGGTTTCAGACGAAGTGCCTCCAGGGTGTCGACCGCCTGCAGCACGACGAGATCGGCGTTGCAGCCTCTTTCCAGCCCGTATCCTTCAAGGCCCATTGTCCTGGCGGAGTTGACGGTGAGCGCGTCGAATATCCTCTTCTTGTCATCGATGCCGGCCATCTGCGCGACGTGGATCGCCATATGCCCGACTTCCAGCATGTCGCCGGAGCCCATCGAATACCAGGGGTCCATTACGCAGTCATGGCCGAAGGAGACGTTGAGCCCGGCATCCATCAGCTCGCGGACGCGCGTCATGCCGCGCCGCTTGGGGTAGGTATCGTGCCGGCCCTGCAGCATGATGTTGATCAGCGGGTTGGGAATGACGTTGATCCGCGCCTCCGCCATCAGGGGGATGAGCTTGGAGACATAGTAATTATCCATCGAATGCATCGAGGTCAGGTGGGAGCCGGCCACCCGGCCCTGCAGCCCGAAGCGAACCGTCTCTGCTGCCAGCGTCTCGATATGACGGGACAGCGGATCGTCTGTTTCGTCGCAATGCATGTCGACGGGCAGGCCGCGATCGGCGGCAATTCTGCAAAGCGCCTCGACCGAAGCCTTGCCTTCGTCCATGGTCCGTTCGAAATGCGGAATGCCACCGACGATGTCGACGCCCATGTCGAGTGCGCGGACAAGCGAAGCAACACCATCCCTGGCGCGATAGTAACCATCCTGCGGGAAAGCGACGAGCTGCAGATCGATATAGGGCTTGACCCGCTCCTTCACCTCCAGAAGCGCTTCGGCCGTCACCAGCCTCGGATCGGAGGTATCGACATGGCTGCGGATGAACAGCAGTCCCTGCGTAACGGCGAGATCACAATAGCGCAGCGCGCGATCGACAAGTTCTTCCTTCGTCACGATCGGGCGCAACTCGCCCCAGAGAGCGATGCCTTCCAGCAGTGTGCCCGAAACGTTCATGCGCGGCAGGCCGAGCGACAGCGTTGCGTCCATGTGGAAATGCGGATCGACGAAAGGCGGGCTCACCAGCCTGTCCCTCGCATCGATCACTTCTTTCGCCTCGGCGATGATCGAGGCCTCGACCGCTGCGATCTTGCCGTCCTTGACCGCGATGTCGATGCCCTTTCGGCCATCGGGCAGATTGGCATTGCGAATGATCAGATCGAACATGGAAGGCTCCTCGGATTATCTCTCGCCACGGCGATAGGGTTGCATCAGCGCCTGCGGTACGCGGGCTCGCCTGCTCATGACGGCAAGGGCGACGATGGACAGGATGTAGGGCGTCATCAGGAAGATCTGATAGGGCACGCCCTGGACTGCGGTCTGGAGGCGCAACTGGAATGCGTCGAAGAAGGCAAAGAGCAAGGCGCCGAACAGCGCCCGACCCGGCCGCCAGGACGAAAAGACGACAAGTGCGATACAGATCCAGCCGCGTCCCTGCACCATGGTCGGAAAGAAGCTGTTGAAGGCGGAAAGCGTTAGGAAGGCGCCGCCCATGCCCATCAGGGCGCTGCCGGCGATGATGGCGCCATAACGGATCTTCATCGGGTTCAAGCCTTGGGCTTCGGCCGCATGCGGGTTTTCACCCGCCATGCGGATCGCAAGCCCGACCGGCGTGCGGAAGATGAGGTATGCCATGACGAGCGCCACCAGGATCGCGAGATAGGTCGGCGCGGTTTGCGTGAAGAGAGCAGGGCCGAGGAAGGGCAGGGTCGACAGGCCGGGGATCGCGATCGGCTGGAAGGGCGTGATGGTCGGTGGCGTTCCGGCGACGGGCACGACCAGCCGGAAGATGTAATAGCTGAAGCTGGAAGCAAAGAGTGTGACGCCAAGGCCGGAAACATGCTGCGACAGGCCGAGCGTCACGGTCAGCGCCGAATGGAGCAGCCCGAAAATGCCGCCGGCGATCGCCGCGATCAGAAGGCCGGTCCAAAGGTCAGCACCGTGATAGACGGATAGCCAACCGATCATCGCGCCGAAGGTCATGATGCCCTCGATGCCGAGATTGAGGACGCCGGCTCGCTCGCAAAGCAGCGCGCCGAGGGTGCCGAAGATCAGGGGCGTGGCAATCCGCAACACGGCAGCCCAAAGTCCGGCTGAAGCAATGATGTCGATCAGTGTGCTCATCGGCGGATCCTGTACTGCGTGAAGAACAAGGCGATCAGCATGGTCAGTAGCGAAAGCGCGACCGTGACGTCGGCGATATAGGTGGGAATGCCGAGGCTGCGGCTCATGCCGTCGGCGCCGACAAACATGGTCGCGGTGAAGATCGCCGCAAGCACGACGCCAAGCGGGTTCAGGTTGGCCAGCATGGCAACGACGATGCCGGCATAGCCGAAGCCGGGCGAGAGATCTGTCGTGACGTAACCTTTGACGCCCATCACTTCGATCGCGCCGGCAAGGCCGGCAAGGCCGCCCGAAAGACAGGCGACCTTGACCAGGGTCGAACCGAGGCGAACCCCGGCAAAGACGGCGCCCGACGGATTGAGACCGGCTGCCCGCGACTGCATGCCGAAGACGGTGCGCGACTGAACGAAATAGACGATGACAGCAATCACGATCGCAATTGCAAAACCGATATGGAGGCGCGATCGCGCGATCAGCTTCGGCAGCATGGCCTGATCGACCAGAGCTTGAGATTGCGGCCAGCCGAACGCCGTCGGGTCTTTCAACACGCCGTCGATCAGCATGGAGACGAAGAGAACGGCAATGAAATTCAATATGAGGCTTGTCACGACTTCGTCGACGGAGAAGCGTAGCCGCAGCCATAAGGGCACGAGTATCAGGACCATGCCGGCGATGGCGCCGATCATCATCAGCAGCGGAATGAGGATGGGCCCGGGCACGCCGGCCAGCATCTTCGACCCGAAGGCGGCAACGGCAATGGCGCCGAAATAGAATTGCCCCTCGGCGCCGATGTTCCAGAGCCGGGCGCGGAAGGCGACGGCGGCGGCAAGTCCCGTCAGGATCAATGGCGTCGCGCGCGTCAGCGTCTCCGTTGCCGAAAGCCGCGAGCCGAAGGCACCGAGCAGGATCCGCCTGTAGGCTTCGAAGACCGGCGCGCCGGCAATGGCAATCAGGATGCCGGCGAGCGCGAGCGCCGCGATGATTGCAAGCAACGGCGCGAGGATCATCATGTAGAGTGGGCGGTGTTCGCGCCGTTCAAATCGCATGGTCGACCCTGCTCTTTTCTATCCATTCGCCTGCCATCATCAGCCCCAGTAGCCGTGCGTCGGCCTCATCGGCATCGATGGGCGGTGAAAGACGTCCACCGACGATTGCCTGGATGCGATCGGCGAGCGCAATGACCTCGTCCAGATCCTCCGAGATCAGAAGAACGGCTGTGCCTTGGCGACGAGCCTCCAGAATACGCCCGTGAACGGCAGCAACAGCGCCTTCGTCCAGCCCGCGCGCCGGTTGGGCGGCGATGAGGATGTGCGGGCGCTCATGGAGATTGCGTCCGAGGATCAGCTTCTGCATGTTCCCGCCCGACAATAGGCGGGTGCGGGTCGCAGCATTGCCGCCGCGGACGTCAAATGCCTCGATGATCTCCTGCGCAAAGGCCATGCCGGCGCCCTTGTCGACCAGACCGTGCTTCGAATAGGAGGACAGGCGCTCGAGCACGGCATTTTCCCAGATCGCCATTTCGCCGATGGCGCCGTCGCGGTTTCGATCTTCGGGAATGCGTCCGATGTCGGCATCGATGACCGCGGCAACGTCGAGATCGCCGACGGGCTTATCGAACAGAAGAAGCTCGCCGGAGGTACGGTTTGCAGTGCCGGACAGAATCTGGCCCAGGCTCGCCTGACCGTTTCCGGATACGCCGATAATGCCGAGAACCTCGCCGGCACGGACATGAAAGCTGATCTTCTTCAGGCGCTCGACGCCGCCACTTTTGAGCGTGACGTCGCGAGCTTCGAGCGCGATGGCGCCAGGCTCACTTTTTTCCCGCGTCGGGCGTGTGACGCGATGTCCGACCATCAGCTCGGCAAGCTCTGCCTTGCTGGTTTGAGTTGCTTGCCTTTCGGCCGCTACCTTACCGCCGCGCAGCACGACGATACGGTCGGCCGTCGCCATGACCTCATCGAGCTTGTGAGATATGAAGATTAAGGACAGGCCCTGCGCCGCCATCTGCTTCAGCGTCGAGAAGAGTTTCTCCGCTTCGATCTGGGTGAGAACAGCGGTCGGCTCGTCGAGGATTAGGATGCGCGCATCATTGTAGAGGGCTTTCAGGATTTCCACACGTTGTTGCTCGCCGACCGAGAGATCGCCAAGACGGACATCGGGATCGACCTTGAGGCCGAAGCGCTCGGAGATCGAAAGGAGTTTCTTGCGGGCCGCTGCCGTTTGAGACTTGAGCGACCACAGCCCCTCGGTACCAGTCATGATGTTTTCGAGGACGGTCAGGTTCGGCGCGAGCGAGAAGTGCTGATGCACCATGCCTATACCGGCCCGGATTGCCGCCCGCGGCTTGCCCTGCGGCAATTCCATATTGTCGATCAGGATGCGGCCGGTGTCGGGCACATAGTGCCCGAAGAGGATGCTCATCAGCGTCGTCTTGCCCGCACCGTTTTCTCCGAGCAGGGCAACGATCTCGCCCCTTGCCAGGGACAGCGAAATATTGTCGTTGGCAATCGTGCTGCCGAAGCGCTTGCTGATACCTTCGATGGTCAGGACAGGAGTGCTCATGTCGGAAATCCTGCAATCGGGAAGCGGTGCTGCCAACGTTGCTCGGCCTCGAGCACGGATGCAAGCTGCAGCAAGAGGTTATCCTCACCCATGGGTGCCATCATCTGGACCGGCAGCGGCAGTCCTTCGGCATCCTCGCCGAAGGGAAGCGTGATCGCCGGAAAGCCGGATATGTTGGCAAGCGAGGCAAGCGGCGCAAAGGAGGTCATGCGCTCAAGGTGCAGCTCGGTGTCCGAATGATCCGTGGGGAAGGACCCGATCGGCGGCGGCGCCGAGGCGAGCATCGGCATGACTATGACGTCGACCTTGTCGAAGAGCTCCCAGAGAATCCGGCTGGCTCTCACGGCGCCATTGAGCGAGCTCCAAAGGGTTGTCGCCGGCATGGCGCGTCCGCGCATGATGAAGGCCTGCGTCATCGTCTCGGCGGCGCTTGCATCCAGTTCGAGATCGTCAACCAGACCGGCTATATTGACGGAAATGATATCGCCGAAGGCTTGGGCACTCGCCTCAACAGCGCTTTTCAGGTCCTCCCAGCGAAGGGATATCAACTCGTTTCTTTGTCCTTCCAGCAAGCGGGCGGCGGCTTCTACCGCTTGAGCCCGATCCGGCTCGATCGCATAATGCTGCCCGGTGCTGGCCAGAAGTCCGATGCGAAGCATGCCTGCTTTGACCGGAGATCGAGCGATATCCGCGAATGGTCCTCGTGTTTGGCCTCGCACGATATCGAGCATCCGTGTGGTATCGCGCACCGAACGGGTTACGGCGAGTTCGCTGGCAATGCCGCCGAGATGATTGCCAAAGGAAGGGCCGGCGGGCACGGCGCCACGTGTCGGCTTCAGTCCGATAAGGCCGCAACAGGCGGCGGGTACGCGGATCGACCCGCCGGCATCCGTCGCATGGGCGATTGCCACGATGCCGGCGGCCACTGCGGCGGCTGCGCCGCCCGAGGACCCTCCGGCGGTCCTGCTTGGATCTAACGGGTTTCGGCAAATCGGGCCGATGGCCGGCTCGGATGCAAGGGAGAAGCCGAATTCCGGGCTGGTGCTCAAGCCGAAGGCGCACAGGCCGGCGTCGCGAAAACGCCCGGCCAGATCGCTGTCTGCACCCTTGCCGCTACGGTTGAACAGGCGGGAGCCAGCCGTCACCGGCAGCCCTGGAAAGGGGCCGCCGAGATCCTTGGCAACAGTCGGGACGCCGGCAAAGGCGCGCTCAGAAAAGCGCTCGGGATGCACCGACGCCTCCTGATCCAGGGCCTGCGCAGCCACAAGCCCCGCTTCAGGATTGAAATAGGCGATGGCGCCAAGCTCGTCTTGCTTGGCGCAGGCGGCAATAGCCGCCTGCATGGCATCCACGCAGGCGAGTTTGCCGGCCTTGATCGCGCCGGCCAGCTCTGTGGCGTCGGCGAATGAAGGGCTGTTCATGATCGAACCGGAGAGTTACTTCGGTTGATCCATGACCTTCGGCACTTCGAAGGTGCCTGCCTTGATGTCGGCACGGACCTTCTCCATCGCAGCTTCCGCCTCTGCCGGGGCTGCGCCCTTGACGTAGACGATGTCGCTGCCGCCTTCCTTCAGCAGGCCATAAGCCGTGTAGCTGCGGCCGACCGGCTTGCCGGCGGCAACATCGGCGATCGCGGCATTGAGAATGGGGCGGAAGTACCACATGGCATTGGCGAAAACGGTGTCGGGATAACGTGGCGTATAATCGATCAGCGATCCCACCGACTTGATATGGCGCTCCTTGGCGGCGTCCGCCGTGCCGATGCGCTCGCCAAAGAGAACGTCGGCGCCGGCGTCGATCTGAGCCAGGCCGGCTTCGCGTGCCTTCGGCGGATCGAAGAAGGTGCCGATGAAGGAGACGAGATGCTTGCAATCCGGATTGACCGCCTTGACGCCTGCAGCGAAAGCATTGATCAGCATGTTGACTTCGGGGATCGGAACGGCGCCGACCGAGCCGACGACGTTCGACTTGGTCATCTTTCCGGCCAGCATGCCGGCAAGATAGGCACCGTCGTAATTCCATGTCCCGAAGACGCCGAAATTGTTGCCCGCGGCGTCGCCGCTGGAGCCGAGAACAAAGGCCGTATCCGGATAGTCGGCGGCAACCTGGCGCGCTTCCTTCTCTACTGCATAGGCTTCGCCGATGATCAGCTTGTTGCCCTGTTCGGCATATTCGCGCATGGCACGGGGATAATCCGTGCCGGAAACGCCTTCGGAAAAGACGTATTCGATGACACCTTCCTTGGCGGCATCCTGCAGCGCCTTGTGAAGACAGGAATTCCAGGCATTTTCGACCGGAGAGGCGTGGATGCCCGCAACCTTCAGCGGAGCGGCGGCCCGGGCAGCTGGCGCAAACGCGCCGACACCGAGCGCGATCCCCGAGGCAATGACGGCACGGCGTGATATCATGATTTCATTGGTCATTTTTTAGTTCCCCTGCTTTTTGATCATTTGGTAAAAATCATAGGAGGAGGCTAAAAAAGTGTCAAGCAATCCTGGTGCTCAAATAATATGCTGATGCGGATCCCGATATGCGGAAATGCCGAGTTGCGATGATGGGCTGTCGACTGCAGGTCTAAGCGTTATCAGTTGGAGTCGGCGCCGGTTTGCGTAAGCCTTGAGACTATTTCCGATTTGCGTGCCTTCGCGATGGCTTCGGCGATGGCTTATGCCCCAAGCGCCTGTTGTACCCGGGAACCTGTGGCTCTTCACTGCCGGCGGAGTTGGGGATTAATTCAAAGGAACGTCGGGGTGGGCTGGAATCAGAGCACCTATTTGGGCATGATCTCGATCACCGGTTTTGGTCGCACTAAACCATAATAGCTTCTACCAACGCAGAAATCTCCTCCCCGCGACGTAGCCAATCGCCACGGTAACAAGTGTCGCGAGCGGATACCAAGTCACAACGAACAAAGGGCTGTCGTCGAAGCAATTAGTGGCATATAGCGTCGCTGCTATCCCTACTGATACGAGCGCTGCAAGCGCGCCGGCATGCCCGGGATTTTCAGGCGCTCCCTGACGCATCGCCAGGAACAGGAAAAAGCCTGGGATCAACGACAGTGCGGGTATGATCGTTAGGCAATGCAAGGCGTTTTGCCCGATCAGTTTTGCTACCCAAAGATCCTTTGGAGTAACAATCATCTCCAAGACGACCGCCGCCAGAAGCAAGAGCGGCGCTGCCAAGAGCCACCAACGTCGAGCCCCCGGATTGCTGTCTGGCCGTACCATCGCTTCAGTCAGCGATACCGCACTCGCAAAAAGCGACAGGGTTACGACAAACTTGAAGAGGAAACGGACGGTCTCGACCGCGTGACCGATATCATGTCGAAGGCCGAGCGTAGAGAAAAAGGCAAGACCGGCAATCAGCGTTCCGACAGCCACTGCGCCGGAAAGTGCCAGCCTCAGATTGACTGGCCGTCGCGTATCCTGCGCCATCAGGTTGATCAGATCTTCAGTTCTCACAGGAGCAATTCTCACTTTTATGATCCATCCGGATGGACCTCACTTATAAGCATCTACTAATCTGTATATGGTGCGCCGGGGCTTTGGTATCAATCATATCACAGGCCCTTCCGCACTCGCGCTCCCAACTACCTCACCATGTCGACCGCTACCACCGAAGCAGCCTGCGCCCGATGAACGCACTCGCCGTTACGACCACGCCGATGGCAATCGGATACCAGAGGAGGACGAAAAGCGGGCTGTCGTCATTACAGTTCGCGGCGTAGAAGCTTGCAGCGATACCAGCCGACATCAGGCCAGCCGTTGCGCCGGCAAGCCCGGGACGCGCCGGAGCGGAATGCCTCAAGGCCACGATGAAACAGGCCAATGGACCGCACGACAATAAGGGAATTATCGTCAGGCAAAGCCTGGAGTTATGGCCTATCATGCGCCCGACCCAGGTTTGGGACGGCACGAGAAAGAGTTCGAACAACGCTGCGCCTACTGCCAACGCAAGCGGCGCAAATAGCATGAGGACCGATGCTCCCAATGAGGCTCCGGGCTTGCCAATGCGAAAAATGACGCCACCGGCGCTCAAGGTCAGCGTTATGGTGATCACGAACTTGAATAGAAAGCGCCCGGTCTTGATCGCAGTATCTATATCGGGGCGAACACCGATGAGCCCGAAGAACGAAATCGCAGCAATGAACACTGCAGCTATGGTTGCCTGTTGGAGCATATGGTCGAGGTCGGATCTAACCTCGGTATCCTGAGCAAGTAGCACGATGAGATCGTTCGTCTTCATCTCATCTGCTCCGAATACAGCGCAGATAGCGCTTTCAGTGCGCGGTGGAGCGACACGCGCACGGCAACCTCCGTCATCTTGAGGCGTTCTGCCGTCTCCCGCACACTTGAACCCTCAATCGAAATCGACTGCACGATCGTTTTTTGTGGATCTTTCAAGCGACCCAGAAGCTGTTCGATGTCCATCCGATCCGAAACGTCGACGCGTTCGTCGCTCTCCAGCGTTGCAACGACATCTTCCAGGGACACACTGGCCTGCCGTCCCCTGCGCCTCAGGCTGTCGATCAGCTTGTTGCGCACCAGCGCGGCCATCCATGGTCCCAGCGCCCTGGACGAATCCCAGGTGCCGCGCTTGAGGTGTATCGCCAGCAACACTTCCTGAACCACGTCTTCGGCCTCGCTTGCCGGAGCGCCGAACTGACTGCACCTCCTGCGGGCCATTGCTCGCAGATGCGGTGTCACGGCCGTGAGCAGTTTATGGTAATCCCGGCTGTCCCCCGCAATTGCGGAACGCATCCACGACGCCCACTGTTCTTCGCGCGCCGGATTGTTCATCCAACATATCCTATTTCGAGAGAAGCAAGGCGATTGTTACAGACGCAGGCTGGATTTATTTGCAGCGACAAACGGCTCGTCGCCGAAGGCATTTGAGAACGAAGAGGTGGGATCATAAGCGAGCAGCTTCCAGTTTAGATGCCTCGTCGGATTCAAGAAGCGCGAAGATCGGCCGGACCAAACCTTCGAGGAGCTCCTTCTCCGGTCTGGCGCGCGCCAGAACCCGGACGCCAAGCAAGGTCGCAAGCAGCGTACGCGAGAGATCGGATGCCTCCTGTCGTCGGCTGATAGTTCCATCCTCCTGGCCTCTTGTCACACACCGCAAAAAGAAACCTTCAACCTGGATAAGGACACCGGCCACCACGCGCTGAAACTCCTCGTCGTGTGGCGCCACCTCGAGCGCGGAGTTGACAAGCATGCAGCCCTTCCTTTTGGTGTCGCTCAGTGAACGGGCGATAATCTCACTGAAAAATGCGCGGATCGCGTCACGAGGCGGCTTCGGTTCGAAGCGCCCGACACGCTCCATGAAGCTGCGCGCGACATAGAAATCCAAAGCCCGACGATAGACTGCGCGCTTGTCGCCAAATGCATTGTAGATGCTTGCGGTCGTCAATCCCATGGCCTGCGCGAGATCGCGGATCGATGTCGCTTCATACCCCCGCTCCCAGAATTGTTCCACGGCGAGTGCCAAAACCATTTCCTCATCGAACTCTCTTGGCCGGGCCATCCGTTCATCTCATACGCAATTGAAGACGCCGATTGCATAAACAGCAGAGCATGCCAGACTATTTTATAACGAATGAATTAAAACGCAATCCGGGAACGCCCCCGTGGATCCGCTTGTACGAAGAGCTCTCTCGATGTTCCCGGACCGGCGAAACCGCCGGACGTGCATTGGCCTCATTGACGCGGAAACGCCCCATCAAGAAATGACATGACGTGCTTCCAGTTTTCTGCCGCGCCAGCTGGATCCGCGTCTACCCGCAATGTCGAGGATCCATGAACTCCAATTGCCGGAATGTATTGGACTGCTTTGTGGCCCGGCACCGCTCTTGCAAGTGCCCCGCCGCCTTGAACCTCGTCACTGTCAGGTGAGGAAGTGATGAAAACGGGAATGGTGAGCCTCGCCGCTTCCTTCTCGATCGAATAACCCTTGATGTATTCAGCGGGCGAAAAGGCCAGCAGCGCTTTGACCTCCGGATGGCGCTCAGCTGCGATGAAGACTAGCGCTGACGAATAGCTCGATCCCCAGGCGGCAAGCGGGCCCGAAGTACGGGTGCAGCCATAAGCGATCGCCGCCTCCAGATCAGGAAGCGTGTCGGCATAGCTGGGCGTGCCAGCGACGCCTGCGGCGGTTTCGTTGATGCCTCCGAAGAGATTGCCGCCCGAACGCTGATCGATTGCCAGAGTGGCAAAACCCGCCTTGTTGAGAATGGGTGCCAGGGGAGAATATTCGCTCTTGTTCGAACCGGCCATGTGAAACAACAGGATGAGCGCGCGCGGGTCTCCTTGCGCGCGTCGGAAGTCGCCGAATATCGTTACACCGTCCCGTGTCTTGAAGGAGACTGGCTCTGCAAGCGTTGAAATGACAAATGCCGGATGGAGGACCATTGCCAAAGCGAGCGAGACGGATCGTAGCGGGTTCATGATTTCTCCCAAGAAAAGTCGACGTGACTCTCCCCTCTACGAAGACGGGCAAAGGTCCGTTACCGCACAAGGATTTGATCGCGGAAATGTTACCTTCCGCAAGCTCGCGATCACAAGGGTGTGAGGCTGTAACAATGCGCGGCATCCAGGCGAAGTTCAATTGTCAGCGGCAATTGCTCGGCGCAACACAAGTTTGGGAGCCTCTCGATGAAACATCATAGCCTGACCCTGGGATTGGTCTTCTTGTCTTTGCTGACGGCGGCCTGGGCCGCCCCGGCAGTGGCGGATGATCGACAGCCGATCGTCGTCGAGCTCTTCACAAGCCAAGGCTGCTCGTCCTGCCCTCCAGCCAATGCCAATCTCATCAGGATCAGCGGCCGAAAGGACATTCTCGCACTGAGCTTTTCGGTGACTTACTGGGATTATCTGGGATGGAAGGATACGTACGGACGAGCGGAGTTCACCCAGCGTCAGGTGGCCTACGAGCCAGCCCTGCACCAGCCGGGCCCCTATACCCCCCAAATGGTCGTTAACGGCACTGCAACGGCAGTCGGAAATAATCTGGCCGAGCTGGAATCACTACTCGGCAGTGTCCCTCTCCTGCACGGTCCCGACTTGAGCCTCAATCCAGGTGCCGTTGAGATCGCCAGTGGATCTCAAACCGTCATTGCCGATGTCTGGCTGGTGCGTTATGATCCCCGGCTCCAGACCGTGCCGGTTGCAAGGGGTGAAAACAGCGGCGCGGCGCTGCAGCATATCCACGTGGTTCGTCGGCTGGAGCGGCTCGGCATATGGGATGGGCACCAGGCCCATTTTCTCCTGCCCGCTCCTGATGCCGGATTGAAGACCGCCGTTCTGGTGCAACAGCAAAATGGCGGTCATATTCTTTCGGCGATCACAGATTGACCGGGCCGTCAGTCCAGCCTTGCATCCCGGTATCGTGACGCCGGACACTGTCTGGAAACAACCACGCCCTTCGTACTGAGGACGTAGAGTTACGTGATGGGTATCCGTCGCCAGAGGGCAGCGCTACGGTGGCAATTGTACCGCAGCGCGTGCCTCCCGGTTAGAAATCTTTCGACCAGTTGCCCGTCTCAAACAGTCCGGGCAGCAGGGTAGTTAGATGGAAACATAGCCCGTTTTGATTCCTCATCATCCGTGGTCTTGAAGCTATGGTCCCGACCCATGTTCCGAGCACGAGCGACGGCGGGACGCGAATCGACGGATTCAAAGAGCCTCTTTAGGTTCGGGTAGGAGGCCAGCGGATTGTCCAGCCCCTTGAGAACGCGCGACGCCCGGTCCAGCCAACCCCAAGCCGACATATCCGCAATCGTGTATGTATCGCCTACAATGAAGGCTCGTCCGTCGAGATGATCATTGAGAACCTGATAGTGGCGCTCGGCCTCGCGGCGGTAACGATTAACGGCATAATCGAGACCCTCCGGTGCAGCATATTGGAAATGAACTGCCTGACCCGAGAATGGGCCCAGGCCGGAGCCGAGGAAGAGCAGCCACGAGAGCAACTCTGGCCGGTCTTCCGCCGAACCTAGGAACTTTCCGGTCTTTTCGGCGAGGTAGAGCAGGATCGCCGTTGAGTCGAATACACGGGCCTCTTTGCCGCCGGGACCGTCCGTGTCCACAATTGCCGGAACTTTTCCGTTCGGATTGATGGCTCGAAACCATTCGGTATGCTGGTCGCCTTTGCGCGTATCGACCGGGATTAGCTCGTATGCGAGCCCGGTTTCTGCCAGGAAGAGTGCGACCTTGGCCGGATTTGGCGTCGGATGAAAATAAAAGCGGATCATGTCGTGCTCCCAAATTAGAAGGCCGGTCGTTGTTGCGGTCCTCGACAGGACGAAGAAATCGGCCAAACGTTTATGCTAGTTGAATGCCAAAGCGGTCAGTGCCTTCAGGATCGAAGCAGGTTCGAGTCGCTTGCGGTAGTCGACATCGACATGCGCAAGCGCAACGGCACCGCGCGGTGCGATGACGAAGGTGGCCGGAACCGGAAGTTCCCAAGTTTCATCACCATTCATGTCCGGAAGTGCTTTGTTGTTGGCACGTAGGGCCGCGCGTAGTTCAAGTGGCAGACTATAAACCAGTCCAAAGCGTCGCGCTGCAACATTGCCGACGTCGCTCAAGACGGCGAACCCGAGCGCATTGTCATTCGCGGTCTTTTCGGAATAATCGGGCTTCTGCGGAGAGACGGCAATGAGACGAGCTTTTAACCTCAATATATCCGGTAGGATGGCCTGGTACGCGCGCAGTTGAATATTGCAGTAGGGGCACCACGCCCCGCGATAGAACGTTAGAACTACGGGCCCCGATCGCAGCGCATGACTTAGCATCATAGGCGTCCCGTCAATATCGGGAAGTTCAAAGTCCGGAGCCGACTCGCCGACTTGCAAGGCTTGATCAATTGGAAACGTTAGGCGGAGTTCGCCGATCTTGTCGTCATAAAGCGCGACGCGCTGTGCCGGCGCTGTTCGCTCGAATTTAGCCTTGAAGGCCGCAAGCTCTTGTTCCAGATCCATCGGAGAGGCTCCTGTGATTGTATCGAGAGTGCTTTTGAAAGCTTTAGTTCGATCGTTTTAAAATTCAAGAAACCGCAATTCAAATTGTAGTCAACACTGCCGCGATCGTGGCTCAAAAGGGCTTCGTCACCGCGAGCCAAACGATGGCCGCAAAAGCAATCAGAATGGCCGCCGGTGCAAGGGAGAAATATCGATGCACGGGTCGCCGTTCCCGCAACAGCCGTTTTAGGGCAACGCCCTCCAGACTATGCAGAGCACTCAGGAATAAGACCGGCACAATCTTCAGGCTTAGCCAGATCGAGCTTTCCCATCCGGCTCCAAACGCCATCGCAAGACCTGCCATCCAAACGGTTGCAAGCGCAGGTGTCGTCACAAAGCCATCCCAGCGCAAAAAGGCTTCCCCGAAGCGCTCCAGGTCCTTTGCGGAACCCGTCGTGGCCGCGACGCGCAAAACAAGCGCCATCGCCAACATACCGCCGATCAGAGCGACCACAGCAAAGACATGTAATGCCTTAATAGAGAGATAGAGCATTCACCCATTCCCCGCGAGAAACGACAGCCGGCAAGCGCTGCCTTCGAAGGAGCCGCAACCCTCGCCTTAGATGATGAGGTCCATGCCTGCCCGAACGGCACGGCCTTGTCAGTCCATGAATTTCGCCATCAATGCATGCAGCCCCGAAAGCATTCCGATGGCGGCGACACCGAAGATCACATATTGCAGCTCTTCAAACGGGGTACCGTCGAGGAGCGCAGGGCCATATTCAAAGACGAGGGCTATCAGTCCCGCAGCGACCGTTGCGACCAACAAGCCAACCAGATGGCGCCAGGAGCCGTGCCAATGGACGATCATGCGCCCACTCCTCCTACAAGCCGCTCGACCTTGAAGATCAACAGATCGTCGCGTCGCTCGACCGTGCCCTCAAGAACCACCGGTACGCTTGTCTTGTTGAGCAAGGCTTTGGGCATGGGTCCGCCATCTTTCCCCGCCAGCAACAGAAAGATGTGACCATCCACCGGTGCGGTCGAGACGAACACCGGCGGGACGCCGCCTGAAATGCATAAATTCGCACAGGCCTTATGCGCCAGTCCCGTGCCCGGCTTCATAGCCCCGCTGCTACATTTCCCGTCGCAAATTTCACCGGTAAGCCGCCACCGTCCGAGATCCTGCGCCGGCGGGACCGGCGCCAGCATCTGGCCTCGTTCTCCGGCGGCCTTCAAATCGTCTCCAGCGCCAACCAGAAGCATTTCGAGATCTCCTCGCTTGACGAAGATGCCGCCAACCTCAGCGGCCTTGCCAGACAGCGGTAGAGCGCGGTTGTCGACGCCGAACTTTCCCGAACCGCCGAGCATGACGGCACGAGCCGGATGCTTGTCATTTGCCGGCACCCTCAGGATCGGATAGGGCTTGACCTCCATCGTCCCGATCAGATGCTCGCCATGTAGTTCATCCGCATAGCTTCCCGACCCTGGGCTTTCCGTATTGAGAGACAGGAATACGGAGGCCGATGCCATTCCCGCCATGAAGAAGACGATGAAGCCGATCATCAACACCTTGACGTCGGACGGCACCTTTTTGAAGTAACCGACAAAAAAGCCACGTTCGGCGGGCCTTAACATCATGCGCCTCCTTGCTTTGCCGGAGTTGCTGTTGCAACAAGCAACTCTCCGGGAATGGGAACCGGCTCCAGTTTCGTGCCGAGCGGCAAAGGTTCGGGATCAACAAGCACGCAGGAGCCCTTCAACTGAACACGATATTTGCGGATGCGCTCGCGGAATGGTGGCGGCGAACACCCGTCGTCGGGGCGATATTGATAACCATGCCACGGGCAAGTGATAAAACCGAGGACGACCTTGCCCTCGCCTACCGGTCCGTTTTGATGCGAACAGATGTTCGATATTGCCGACAGGCCTCCTTTCGAGCGGAAGACTGCAATTCGCTCGCCGCCCGGAGCCGCACCGATAATCGCCCTGCCCTCGGCAATCTCGCTAAGGTCGCCGACGACGATCCAGGGTTTCTCCGGCGCCTCGAGGGAGGCCGTGGCGTCCATCTCTGTCTCCCTGCGCCCTGCAATCAGATGCAGAGTGCAGAGCAACGCCAGCCCCCCAAACAGCAATAATCCCAATGCGAGGTCGTGGCGATCGAGCAGTGCTCCGAGCGTCACATGCAGGATGATGGCGGCATAGGCGAGGTAGATGCTCATGTGAACCGCCTTCCATATAGGAGGCGTCAGGAAAGAAAGCCAGAAATCGTGACTCGTCACCGCCAGAATAGTGAGAACAATCAACGCGAATAGACCGAAAAGCTCAAAGGGAAACCCGGCAATACTCGTAAAGCTGGTATTACTGGTAAGAAGCGCGGTCAGTTGCGGCGTCGGGCTGAAAGAGAAATACCAACCAAGCACATAATAGGCATGCGTTGCAGCGATAATGGCAGTCATGACCCCGAAGTGACGCCTGTTATAGAGCAGCGGCAGAAAACGCGTATCGATGCGAGCAAGCGGTCCAATCGCAAGGACGACCGTCAGCATCAGGAATGCCAGCGATCCGAAGGCGCGCATGCGTTGGGTTGGTAGATCGACGTCATGCAGCGCAGGTGACAACCGGGGACCGACCTTGAGGAACAATAGGATATAGATGCAGATGGCGGACAATAGAACGCCATCATAGATCATTTTCGTCCTGTTCCAGATCACTGGCTTGTAGGATACGCTCATGGTTGGGTCCCCACGGATGTCGGTCCATCCAGGCGGATCGCCGGCGCATCGACCGGCACCTTTGGATAACTTGCAAAAATCGCGGCAAGCAGGAGCGGCAGAATAATTGCCATACCGGTCCAGATTGCCGTGTGCGCGCGACGATGACGGCGTTGCATCTTACGTTCCCTCCCTCGCCAACCGCATCCAGCGCCAAAGAACGAACGGCCACAGAAGGACGAGCCCAGGCACAAGCAAAGGCCTCACCGCATAGGCGCCGTGCGCACCAGGATCGACTTTGTCGAAGCCAAAGAATAAAAAGGCGACCGCAACGACCAGTCCGATGCTGGCCCACGCCATCAAAGCTTCCGCAACGGGATCGGATGAGCCGAACATGGCAACCTCACATCCGACCGGTTGCCGGTATGGCGGCTCCCGTGACAATTCCCGCAGCTGGCGAAATCAGAAAACTGATGAGCTTTGCGATTTCGCTCGGATGAACCCAGCCATCTGTCTTTGCATTGGGCATTGCCGCCCGGTTTTGCGGCGTATCGATCGTTCCCGGAAGAATGCAGTTTGCCGAAATGCGTCTATCGCGGTTCTCCGCAGCGATCGCCTCGGTCAACCGGATCACCGCTGCCTTCGACGCCGCATACGCAGCCTGGTTGGCGCCGGCCTTCAGCCCGGGGGCAGCTGCAACGTGAACGATGCGCCCGTAGCCAGCGTCCTGCATCGGCCGCAGGACCGCTGTGCTGATGATGTAGGCGGTGCGTGCGTTGAGCTGGAACATCTGATCCCATTGTTCGAGGCCCGGCTCGCCGACCGGACCGGTCTGGAAGCCGCCGACCGTGTTGACAAGGGCATCTATCCGGCCGAACTTCGCAATCGTCTGGCGAACGGCGTCCTCGCAGGAGGCCAAATCGTTCAGATCGACGCCTCCAAGTTCAAGCTGCGTCGTTTCCTGCCTGCCGCGCGGTCGCGCCCCAGAAACGAAGTTACGTTCGACGGCGGCAATCTTCGCGCCATTCGTTGTCAACTCCGCAACGACCGCACTGCCGAGATTTCCGGCAGCGCCCGTTACCATGACCACGATCTCATCCTTTGCAGCCTTGCTCATCTCAGCTTCCTCCAAGCATGGGATTGGAACCGTTTCTCAATCCTATACGCTTCGGAACGAAGCTTTGTTACTTGCCCTTCAAAACAATTCCAGAATCGTCCGGCCCGAAAGAAATTCACGACAGCGGGGAAAAAAGTCACCCGCTGATGTAACGAACCCCAGGACGCAATCGTAAAGCCCTATGTCGGAGCCGAAGTTCGAGTCTCACAGCCCGAACGACGAGCCCTCCCCAAGGAGCAAAACAATGAAACGCGATGCGTATGACCTCGTCACAAGCACGGACAGCACAGAGGCACAACGAGCTTTCGAAAATGCAGTATTCGCAATTGCGGCGCACAGACCAAACGCCGGCACAGCCCTCCAGGCCACCCTTGTCGCCGATCCGGACCACGTCGCCGGACATGCCTTGAAGGGCTTTGCAAATCTTATACTGGCACGATCGGAACTGAGTACCGCCGCAACAAGCGCTCTTCGTGATGCCCGGGCTGCTCTGATCAGTAGACATGGCGGCACGCAAGACGAGCGCGTTTTGGTCGCGGCACTCGACGCAGCTGTGAGCGGGCATTTCGCAAAGGCGGCTGACGTGCTGGATATCGGCTTTAGCGATCATCCGGCAACGTTCCTCCCCTTCAAGCTAGCTCACGCTCTTCGCTTCATGATTGGTGATGCCGCCGGCATGCTGGCAGCCAGCACCCTTGCCGTAAGACGGCTCGGTGTAGGCACCAACGCCGCAGGCTTCATTCTCGGATGTCACGCCTTCTCCCTCGAGGAGCATGGGCGTTATGCGGAGGCATTAGAGGCCGGCCAGCGGGCAGTCGCACTTCAGCCGGACGATTCCTGGGGCCTTCATGCCGTGTCGCATGTCTTCGAAATGCGTGGAGATACGCAACAGGGCATCGACTGGCTCGAAGGTAGCCGCAGGGCCTGGTCGCGATGCAACAACTTTTCCTTTCACATGGCCTGGCATCTTGGCTTATTGCACCTCGAGCGCGGCGATTACGAGCGCGTCCTCGAACTTTACGACGATGAGGTCCGCCCGCAGCAAACGGACGATTTCCGCGATATGGCAAACGCAATTTCGTTGCTATGGCGCCTCGAGCAATCAGGCATCCACGTCGGTGATCGCTGGAGCGACGTCGCAGAGATTGCCTATCGCCGAAGAAGCGACACGACCTTGATCTTCGCTGCCCTTCACAACCTCGCTGCCATGGTCGCGGTGGGCGATAGGGAAGGCGTTGCCGAACTCGTCGCTCAAATTGACGCCAAAGCCCTTGGCATGGACGATCAGGCCAACATCGCCGCCGAAATCGGTGTACCGATGGCACGTGTTCTTGCCGGCCTGGATGCTCCTGCCGATCAGCGCATGATCGATCGCATGGTTGCCAATCTCCCGAAGATTGGCGGCAGCAACGCCCAGCGCGACTTTTTCGTGCTCGCCCTGGCCAAGGCCGTCGGCGCAGGCGGCGACAACGCCGCGGTCTCCCGCATTGGCCAAATACGTCAAAGGCTCAAGGCTGACGATCAGCTCTTCAAATCCATCGAACGTTTGGTCGGCACGCGACTGTCGGCCTGAGTGCTACCCGTCAAAGAAGGAAAATTGCGATGTCCATGATCGAAATGCACAAGACAAGCATCTTCCCCGAAATCCAGCCGGGCCTTGCAAGGACGATTGTCCTCTCCGGCCTTGCGGCCGACATCACCTGGGAAATCTGGGCCCGTCTCATTACACCACTTTGGGTTGGCGGACCGTTGGAGCCGGCCGCCCTCGTCCAGTCGGTCTTTGGGTTCAACAATCTGTTGTTGGCCGAGGCCATTCATGCCCTGGTCGGCATCGTCTTCTATCCGATTGGATACCTCTTCATCGCTCGTCCGCTGTAGCGACTCGTCGTCCCGAAACTCCCACTCCTGTTGACCGGCATCGGCTTTGGCACCGGTCTGTGGGTTTTCGCCCTCTACGTGATGGCGCATCTGTTTGCGGGATTGCCGCCCTTCTTGGGTTTCATCACGCTTACCTGGGCCTCTCTCATCGGTCACATTCTTTTCGGCACCGTCGTCGCGTTCGTTGTCCGCTTTATGGAGCGCTGATGGTGTCGTGAAGGAGGCCTGTCCGGCTCTCTCACCGCCCTGCCGGGCAGGCCAGTCTCTTCAGAATACTCACACGAACAGGTTTTCGCCCAATGCCTCAATCACACACCTCCGACCGTGTCGCCGATATCGTCGCCAGGACGCTTTATGCGCACATGGTGCGGCATGCCTTCGGAGTCCCCGGGGGCGAAATCGTCGCGTTGATCGACGCCTTGGAAGCAGTCGGGATTCCCTTTCATCTGGCGCGCCACGAAACGTCAGCCGCGATCATGGCCGCCGGCGCAAGCACGATCAGCAGAAATCCCGAACTTCTGGTGACCACCGTCGGGCCGGGCCTTGCCAACGCGGTCAATGGTATCGCCGACGCTGCACAGGAGCATATACCGCTGATCGTTATCTCGGGCATTGTCGATCGCGCCACGCGAAGCCGTTACACCCATCAGGTGATCGATCACGCGCAACTCCTGCGTCCGCTAGTCAAAGCGTCGTTCGAGATCGAACCGGAAAGTGCCGCCTCGACCGTGGCAAGAGCACTTGCAATCGCAACAACGGAGCCGATGGGTCCGGTACATCTGGATCTGTCACCATCCGTTGCAGCCTCGACAACCCCGGAACGGTCAGTGCCCGGTCCGGCTACGCGGTTTACCGTTTCAGCCTCTGTGACCGAGCCTGCGATTGCGTTGCTGACGGAGCGTATTCGTTCGGCCGAGCGCCCGCTGATCCTTGCCGGGCTTCAGGCGGTGCGCAGCAACAGTGGTGCCGCGGTCCTGCAATTGGCCGAAACGATCGGGGCTCCCGTGGTCACGACCTACAAGGCAAAGGGTCTCGTTCCTGAAATCCATCCTTTGTGTCTCGGTGGCGCGGGCCTGTCACCGATGGCCGACCGGATCTTGTTGCCCCTCATTCAAAAAGCCGATCTGGTGTTGACGATCGGCTACGATCCCATCGAGATGCGGCTCGGCTGGCTGGATTTCGTCTCCGACCAGTCCAAGCTGATCGATATTTGCAATACCGTTCCCGATCACGCCATGCATCATGCCGGGACATGGATACTGGGCGATCCACGGGGCGTATTGCAAGCGCTCAACAGCCGGATTGCCGAACGCAAGACCTGGCACGGAGGCGAGCCGCTTCATGCCAAGGCAGAGCTCGAGCGCATCTTTTCCCGTGAGGACCTGTGGGGCCCTCATGCGATCGTCGATCATCTAAACCGGGCCGCAGGGGCAAACGATCTCGTCACGGTCGACAGTGGCGCCCATCGTATTCTTCTTTCTCAAAAATGGATCGCCGCGCAGCCGCTTACCCTTCTGCAGTCCGCCGGATTTTGCACTATGAATGCAGCATTGCCTTTGGCAATCGGGGCCTTCATCGCCGACCGATCGAGGCGGGTCTTTGCCGTGATGGGCGATGGGGGGCTTGAGATGGGGATTGGCGAACTCGCAACTGTTCGCGATCTGCGCCTGCCGCTCACGATCGTTCTCTTCCAGGATCGCAGCCTTGCGCTGATTGCATTGAAACAAGCCTCCGCAGGCCTGGCATCGACCGGCGTTACTCTTGGCGAGACTGATTTTTCCACCGTCGCTCGCGGTTTCGGCGGCTACGGTGCCAATGTGGAGACCATTCATGAATTCCGCGACGAACTTGAAAGGGCCAGAACGCGTCCAGGCTTCAGTCTCATTGCCTGCAGGTTCGACAAGAGCGCCTACGACGACGCCTTCTGAGCCGCAAGCAGATCTGTCGCAACCGATGAAAACGACCAAACGTCCCCGCGATCCGCGGCTGGACTTTTTCCGCGGCGTCGGAATGCTCATTATCCTGATCGCCCATATTCCCGATGATGGGTGGGCACTATGGATTCCGGCGCGTTTCGGCTTTTCAGATGCCACGGAAATGTTCGTCTTCCAGTCCGGTATGGCTTCGGCAATCGCCTTCGGCGCAACCTATGACCGCAACGGTGCAATTGCACTTGTCGCTCGCGTCGGTCAGCGCATCTGGCAGATCTTCTGGGCGCATATCGCAGTCTTCATCGTGGTAACAGCCCTTATGGTGGTTGCGGGAACACGCTATGACGGCGTTAGTTACATCGAAAGCCTGAACCTTGTGCCGTTTATCAAGGATCCTGGCCACCTTCTCGTCGGTTTGCTGACGCTGACCTACGTGCCAAACTATTTCGATATACTCCCGATGTATATCGTCATTCTGGCGCTAATGCCGCTAATGGTCCTGGCTTCAAGATTTCAGCACTATCTACCCTTCGTCATAATGATCGGGCTTTGGCTCGCTACGCAATTTGGTTTGACGAGACTGCCGGCAGAGCCATGGTCTGATCGCCCATGGTTCTTCGATCCGTTCGGGTGGCAGCTACTGTTTTTTACCGGATTCTTCCTGATGCGCGGCGTCCTGCCGGCGCCAGGCTATGATCGCCGCCTGATGATCGCCGCGATTGCGATGGTCGTCGTGACCGTGCCGTTCGCCTGGGTCCGCTTCCAGGAGGTTCATCCTTTCTTCCAGACGGCTGCAAGCCACATTGCGTTCCTCACCGATAAGACCGACTTCGGCTTGCTGCGCTTTGTTCATTTCATGGCCCTTTGCTATATTGCCGCGCATCTGGTCGGCGAAAACGGATCGCGACTGCGCGGTCCGATTGTTCGCATCCTGACGGTTGTCGGCCAACAGTCGCTCGCCGTCTTTATTACCGGAATGGTAATCGCCCAGCCGATCGGTATCGCGCTCGACCATGCCGGCCGCACGGTCTCGGCCGAAATCGCCGGGAACTTGGTTGGCTTTGCGACCCTTATCGCAACAGCCTATCTGGTTCGATGGTTCAAGACCTCTCCCTGGAAATCGTGAGGCGCCAATGTCCGACTATCAGAAACCATCAAGCCTCGAAGGGCTGCGTATTCTCGATCTTTCGCGCATCCTTGCCGGCCCCACCGCTGCCCAGCTTCTCGCCGATCTGGGCGCGCAGGTCATAAAGGTAGAACGTCCCGGCGCAGGTGACGATACGCGCAGTTGGGGACCGCCATTCGTGACGGGCACGGACGGCAGCGACAGTGACCTCAGCGCCTATTTCCTGGCCGCGAACCGCAACAAAATGTCGATTGCGATTGATCTTGCAAGCGACGAGGGGGCGATCCTCATCAAAAGGCTCGCCGCCGTATCCGACGTCATCATCGAAAACTACAAGCCCGGCGACCTCGACCGCCGCGGACTTGGCTATGACGACCTTCGCAAGATCAAGCCCGATATCGTCTGGTGTGCGATTTCGGGCTTCGGACAGACCGGCCCCTACGCCGACCGTACCGGCTATGATTTCCTCATCCAGGCCATGGGCGGCATCATGAGCATTACCGGCGAGAGCGACGAGAACGGCGGCCGCCCGGTCAAAGTCGGGCTGGGCATTGCCGATGTCATGTGCGGTATGTATGCCACCGTCGGAATACTCGCAGCACTTCGCCATCGCGACCGAACAGGGGAAGGCCAATACATCGATCTGGCACTTTACGACACGCAACTCGCCTGGCTCATCAATGCCGCAACAAACCATCTGGTCTCGGGAAAAGTGCCCGGGCGGATCGGAAACAGGCATCCCAACATCGCACCCTATCAGACCTTTCGGACAGCCGACGGCGACATCGCTATCGCGGTCGGAAACGATCAACAGTTTGCCCGCTTCTGCGCGGCCATCGGAAAGCCTGAGCTCAGCCGCGACGAGCGGTTCGTACGTAACCGTGACAGGGTCCTGAACGTTGACGCCCTGGATCATCTCGTCACGGAGGCTCTAAAGGTCGATGTAGCCGGGAACTGGGAGAGCCGCCTGCTAGCAGCCGAAATTCCCGCTGGCCGTGTTGCGACGATCGATCAAGTTCTTTCCAATCCGCACACTTTGGCTCGCGAAATGGTGGTCTCAATGGAGACACAAGATGAGAGGAGTTTGCGGCTTTTAGGAAACCCATTGAAAATGTCGGCGACACCGATACGTTTCGACCGCCCGCCGCCGCATCTCGATCAGGATCGCTGCGAAGTTCTCCAATGGTTGCGGGACATCGAAACGAAGGAACGCGACTGAGGCACATTTCAGCGGTAGCCAATCGATGGCGCCCCGAGACATCAGAGAGGCGCGCATGTCGCATCGAACGATATCACGTCTTGCGTGCCAGCTCTGTCGCATTGCGCAATTGATCCTTGCTCAACTCTCTCGACAAGGCGTTCTGCCGACGGCCGTTGCCTTGTCGATAAGTGCGCTCATGTCGGTCACGATAGCCCGTTCACATTCGCGAAGCCGACATGGCGAGGCTTCAGGCAACGACGGTGCAGGAATCGTGGCTTGTCTCCTTGGAGAAACGTTCAGCTATCCCGTCCGCCCGCCTATGCGGGCAGCGGGAAGCCCATGGACGAGAGCTATTTCGGCGAAGGTTGCGCCTTCACAGTCTCCCAATTCTCATTTGCCTTGTTGATGTAGCCGGCGATGTCGGAGCGCCAAGTCTTAAGAACCATGTCGTTATAGTTGAGATAGAGCTTGTCATTGACGACGGTAAACGCCTGAGGCTCGGTTGTAGCCTTATGGCCCTGTGCCGTTCCGAAGGCGCAATAGCCGCCATATTGCGGAGCAAAGTGTTCCGGGTTCTGTATAAACGCGTCGCGGTGCGCCGCAGATGCAAAGTAGAAGGTCGCTCCCTTGTATGGCGCCGTGAATTTGTCGGAGCCCTTCACCGGCCTGTGATCGGTGAAGTAAGCGACGGCATCGTAACCATTTATGGCAATTCCATCGGTCGTATAAATCTCACCACCGAATACGATGGAAGCGGATGAGAATGCGAGCGCGGCAACTCCAGCTGAAAGCAGAATATGTCTGATGGATTGGGTCATGATCATTCCTTTGCAGTTGAGCTGAACACACCCGTTACGCAGGCCGCAGAGTTGATGTTACATATTTCGCCGTTCACAACTTTGTGCATGCCCGACCGGGACTATTGCGCGCACATCGCCAGCGCGACTTTCGCTTCCAGCTCGCGAATTCGGCGATCCTTCTCGGCCGCTTCACTCATCAACCGGTCAATGCGAGCATCTCCCGACCGACGAATTTCCCAGAAGGTCACGGTAAAGACGATTGGCAATGTCGTCGCGCTATCACAATTGGCGCCCCCCGGTTGCTGCGCTGCTTGTGGTTGATCGTCAGCCTTGACGCTACCCCAAAGCCTGAGCGCGGAATCGATACCCAAGTCGCAATGGAGCATGCTCTCGATGGGAGTATGCGGCCGACCGACAGCATGGCGAAAAGCCGGCGCCTCTGCGCGAAGCCGGATCGTCGAGGCGTTGCTAACGCTGGGCGACGTGACCAAACCCCTGACCGCCTCAAACACGATACCCGGGCGTATGCGCGAATAGTCTATCTCCAATTCATGACGCTCCCGGAGAAGATGGGCGACGCTCGGAGTAATCGATTGGCCCCAAACGGCAGCGCCCGCGCCAAAATGATGGACGATAGCGTGGCCTACATTCGGGCATACGATTGCGTGCAGCATGACGAGTTCCTTTGCAACAATCGAGGCTTCCGCTCGACCCCAGAATTCGGAGCCGGCACCCCGATGCTCCATATTCGTCGTGCTCGGGGCCTTTGTTACAAAGAAACTGAAAAATTCGACGTCGGCTACCGGGTGAAGCCAACGGCAGTCAAACCGGCATCGAGCATATCGGCGCGTGCCTCATGGCCCGCATTGTGAATGCACATGATGCTGGCTCCGCGTATGCAGTCCGGCACGTCTTCACACTGAATGCCGGCAAGTCGAATGGTCTTGACGCCTTTTGGTGCGCACTTGGCCCGTGCTCGCATCACCGACATGCTTTCGAAGGCGTTGCCTTGGTAGAATTGACCACCGATCGCCCTTCCGGCCAGAGGAAAGGTCTGATCGGCGGTTCCGTGAAAATGCACGATGGGCGGCAGATCGGCAATACAGTCGTCTGCCCTTGGAAGAGGATCCCAAAACACCCCGGAGAACGTCACCATGGCTGCGGCCTTTTCGCCCTGTTGGCAGGCGGTATACCACGCCATGGAGGCGCCGATGGAAAAGCCGCCGAGGACGGTTTGGTCCGATGTAAAGCCGTAACGAGTATGCAAATCGCTGAAAACACTCGCAATGAAGGCCTTCTCATCGCGGCCGGCGCGAGGGCTGTGGGGAAAGGACCAGCTTCCGTCGACCCCGTCGACCGCAACAAAGGCCAGGTGATGCGCGAGTGTTGTTTCGACCAGCGGACGCTGCTGCATCTCGGATTCTGCCGAGCTTTTGAAGCCGTGAAAAAACACATAGGCACCGCGTACATCGCCGTCCTTCGGTAATTCGATCCGATAATCACCCATTGCGACCAAACAGGGTGCAGGACCGCCGCAAGAGCTCGCCGCAGACGCGATCGAAACGTGCCCCGTCATAATCAAGAAAAAGAAAAACAGATACAGGCGCATTGGCGAATTCCCCCACGACCGGCAGAACCTGCGTAGAGTGTTGTCGTGTGCTCGGCAATTTCCCCATTGATCAAATTAGCGAGAGCACGCTCTCGATCCCGAGCGACGCAAGTTCTCGATTGTTCGAAAGCGAGCAAATGATTGCCTCAGCTATTTGCTCAGCAGCGCGAGCGTCGGATTCCGAAGCTGTAAGTCCCCATAGCGCGCTGAACAACCGCCATTGCTACGAGAGCTCCCATCATTGCGACAGCCGCCGCGAGATATAGGCGAAAGCAAGTAGAGGTTCCCCCAGTGATAAGGAGACCACCACAGCCAGAGGAAGAGAGGGCCAAGACAGCCGGATGATCTGGGCATGTCCGCGATTGCTGGAAAGCTGACCGTCTCCCTTTAGCGATTCGATCATCTAATGAGCACACAATGCGTGTCGCCTCGCATCAGTTGATGATTTCTCCTCGTTCGTCTGAGCGCAGGGAGGTCAGGCGTTCTCTCCATACCTGTAGCGCCTCAGGCGTCAATCTGGTCCATTGCGTGATTTCGCCGATGATCCTGAGTGGTGCGCTGCTGCGATAAGACCGGGTCGGGTTGCCGGGAAATTTCTTGTCGGTCACGTTCGGGTCGTTCTCGAATGTCCCGGTCGGCTCTACGACGTAAACACGCGGGACTGCGTCGTCTTTGGCGAGTTCAGCCGCGATTTCAGCGGCAAGGCCGGCACCGTCCACAAGGGCAGTGAAATAGATATGGTTCATCACCACTTCAGGGCGATAGTTCGACCGATATCCCGCAGTGAGGAAATCACCCACGCGCAAATCCGCGATTGTGCCATGAAAGAAAGGCCCCTCGTCCGGTGCTTCGGTCATCGTGATCGTCCTTACCCTGTGAGTCTGCTTGTAATCAGTTAGCCAAACAATGCCAACATCGTTGATGGGGTCGAGCGCAATTTTCACGAACGCGTCAAGGGATGTTGCATTTGTTGGCGCAAGGCGTCTACAAATCTCGGGGCAAGTCAACCAGCATCGGAGTAAGGCCACTAGCGAGCGTGAATCGGTGCTATTGCGTGCCCCCTGCCGCTTGTCCTTCAGGTTCGTCATCAAGCGAAAAATCCTCCGCGGCACAGTGAGCCGAGACGATCGGGCTTGCCGTGACAAGATGCTTGGTCTCATGAAGACATCTGTGGTTTCGTTTGCGTCCTGATTTCAGGCGAATTTACTTTCGTGCGACGCTGCTCTGAACTCGATACATGAAATTTGTCAAAGGCTTCTCAGCGAAGGGATGGATCGATGCCCGATGGAAGTTCAGGTCAGATTGACGTGAACTCGACACCGAAGCGATTTCGAGAACCTATGATAACGATCAGCACTGAAATCCTATGCCGATTCAGTTACAAAGCACCTATGATACGCTCCGCTCTACTTGAATGCCTCGCCGGTGGTGCCTTTTATTCTCGGCATGGTGGTAACGATTTGCGCGAGTTGGCCAACGGTGCAAGCCTTACTGAAGTACCAACCCTGAAGCAGATCGCATTTCATTCGGCGCAAAAGTTTGACCTGTTCGACCGTCTCGACACCCTCGGCGGTGACGACCTTGCCTAGGCTATGTGCTATTTCGATAATGCCACGCACAATTGCTTGATCTTCGCGCGACGCAACCATGTTTGCAACGAAGCTCTTGTCGATCTTCAGACGATCGATCGGCAGATCGCGAAGGTGCGTCAAAGAGGCATATCCCGTTCCAAAGTCGTCGAGTGCAATCTCGACGCCGCTGCGATGCAATCTGCGCAGCCCAACATCCACGCGCTTCTGATTAAGCCCCAGAAACATCCCTTCGGTCACCTCCACGCAGAACTGCTGAGGTGGAATCCTGGTCAGTGTGCAGAGTTCAAAGAAGCGATCCAGGAACGTGTCCGACCGAAAGTCCGAGTTTGTCAGGTTCATGGCAACGCGGCGCAGGGGTATTCCCTGATTTCGGAAGGTTACAACGTCTTTGAAGACCTGCTCCAGCATGAACATCCCGAGTGCCGCACGCACGGCCTGGTCCTCAAACCCGGCCGCGAAGTGACCCGGAGTGAGCAGACCGAGCCTGGGGTGGCGCCAGCGCATCAGTGCCTCGAGCGAAAACGTAGCTTGCGCGTCGATCGGAACGATCGGCTGATAGTAAAGTTCGAACTCGTCTTTCAGCAGGCCGGCTTCGATCTCCTCCAGAAGCTCAGCCTTGCGCTCAACCACCTCGCGCAGATACGGCTCAAATGTTTCCGCACGATCTCGCCCCAGCGCCTTGGCATGATAGAGGGCCAGATCCGCCGCCTTGATGAGGCTCTCCGCATCCATAGCATCGCGCGGACAGGCAGCCACACCGATACTGGCGGAACATCGCCTTGGCGATGAGCCGATGGACATGGGTGCACGAATTGCTTCGAGGACACACTCAAAGAAAATGCCCGCCTCGTTATCCGTTGCACCCACAAGGATCAGCGCAAACTCGTCTCCCCCGACACGCGAAATGAAAACACGGTCGTCAGCGATGGATCGCAGCCTGCCACCCGTCTCCTGCAAGAGGGCGTCGCCGGCATTGTGCCCGAAAGAGTCGTTCACTTCCTTGAAGCAGTCGACATCCATGAGCCCTAGGTGAAACGATCGCCCACCTCTTGCGTGATCCGCTACGAGCGTTTCCAGATGCTCCTGAAAACGCCGCCTGTTCGGCAGCCTCGTCAGTGCATCGAGATTGGCGATGAGATCGAGGTGTTCCTTGCTCGACCGCAGCGCATCTTCAAGCTTCTTACGCTCGGATATATCAAATCGGATGGCAGTGTAGCTGTCGACCTTTCCGCGCTCGTTCAGGTGCGGGACGATCGTTGTGTCGACCCAATAGAGCGAGCCGTCCTTTCGGCGATTGCATATCTCCCCATGCCAGACCTTTCCCTGAGCAACTTCTCGATACATCGCCTTGAAGAAGGCCTTGTCATGCACGCCAGAGCGCAACATGCGGTGGTTCGACCCCAGCAGCTCAACTTGGGAGTAGCCACTGATTTCACAGAACTTGCTGTTGACATAGGTGATCGTGCCTTGGACGTCGGTGTGAACGACGATTGCGGCACTGTCTAACGCGTATCGGATAAACTCATCCTCAAGAATATGACGTGATGATGTATTTAGTCTATCGGCTATCTGCTCCAGTGTTTCGACATAGAATGAGGTATCACCCTTCGCAACGCCCTTGAGCTTGTCAACCAATGTCATACTCATCTCGCACTATTACCCAGGCCAAAATCAACACAACGCCTAGATGCAGATATAATAATGAGAGGAGCGGCAAGTCATCTGTCCAGTTAAACACTTGTCAACCGATCTGTATTTAAATATTATCGCGGATCTATTTCAACGTTCCTCGCCTCAATTGAGAAGGAGGAAATCGTTACATCCGCGACAAGGTGCATTCTGAAGACGGACCTCCTAGAACAAATTGTCACCATTTCCAACGCTCTATATGAAGCCAAAAGCCGTGAAAATCTGTTTGACGCCTTGAATTCCGGATGCTTCGCACTTGGGTTCGATCTCTTTACACTGTCCTGTAACAAGCCATCGGGACGAGCAATGATCCTCGACTCTACCTTCACAACGGTCAGCAGCGAGTTCCTCCGTGACTATGACCATCTCGGTTGGTACGATGACGATGCCATGGCTGCTCGCATCGTCTCTGGCGATGGCCCATTTGCCTGGAATAGTCAGCATGACAAGTTTTCGGAAGTCCGAAAACAGAGCTACGTCGATTTCCTTCATGCCAACAGTCTTTGCAGTGGAATCATGGTGCCGCTTGCGGGAAGAAACGGGACCGTTGGCATGCTCGGATTGATCAGCCTGAGGCAAAGTCTGTTCGAGCGCGAGTTGATTGCTGCCGTAACGATCATTGCGAACGCCGCCGCGGCTCGGGCCGAATTGCTGGGTCTCGTCGGACACGTCTCGTCGGATGAAGCCCAGGCCCTGCATACCCTTTCGGAGCGCCAGTACGAGATCCTTCGGTGGATTGCCGAGGGCAAGTCCAATTCCAGCATCGCCGTGATAATGGGCCTCAACGAGCGAGCGGTTCGTTTTCACGTCAGCGAGATACTGCGTAAGCTCGGGATTGCGACGCGCAACCAGGCCATCGGCATCCTCCAGGCCAGCGAAGCAGCCATTCGCCCTAGAAAATAGAGCGGTGCTAGCGAACAGAGATCGTTACACAGTCCCGATCGCTGCCGTGATTCAAGCCAATCAGTCCGAAACCCCATACTTGCTATCGAGAGACAGGGCCAGTCACACTCAGGCGATGGCAGCTCATCTGTAAAGGCGCAAAGATCGATGAACCAACTCGTCCCAACCCAGCGTCGAGTAAATCAGCAATTCTAATTCTGATTGCATTTAATAAAGACACAGATACCCAGATTAATATGGGTGATTACAGTTAACAACTGGCGAACAATACAGTCGCACTCTTCGAGATCTTACGTCAGCTATACCGGTAGTTACGGCGGATTTCCAAAAGAAATACCATTATGAGGCAGATCGATAGCAATCTGCTTTCATGGTCTTTCTGATCACCGAATGGAGATGCCCGGCAATCTGTGAGGGAACGCGGACATGTTGAGAATGACTTCGCCTATAAAGACAGCAAAACTCCGTGCTCTCGACTTGATAACCGCAAATATCATGATCGCGGACGCGGATCTGAACATCGCCTACATGAATTCCGCGACACGGGGCCTGCTGAAAGAGGCAGAGGAAGATCTCAGGAAAGAACTGCCGCGCTTCAGTCTCTCTTCCCTGATTGGTTCGAATATCGATATCTTTCACAAGAACCCGACACATCAGAGGACCATGCTGGCCGCACTCAAGACTCAGCATCGAGCGACAATCTGGATTGGACAGCGGATATTTGACCTTATCGTCACGCCACTCATGGAAAAAAATAGGAGCGTCGGCTTCGTGGTCGAGTGGGCAGACGCAAAAGCCCGTATCCAGAATACCGATTTTCGCAACCAACTTTTGGCAATCAGCCGCGTCCAGGCTGTGATCGAGTTCGCGCCGAACGGTGATATCGTCGCGGCAAACGAGAATTTTCTAAAGACGATGGGTTATACATTTGCCGAGATCCAAGGACGTAACCATCGCATGTTCCTCGAACCCGGTGCGACCGGGGACCAACTGTTCAAACAGTTGTGGGCAGACCTTGCATCCAACAAAGCGCACATCGGCGATATCGTCCGCTATGGGAAGAACGGCAAACAGATTTTTCTCAATGCAGCTTACAATCCAATCACCGACGACTCAGGAAAAGTCGTCAAGGTTGTCAAATTCGCAAACGATGTTGGAGACCGTGTTTTTTCCGTTCGCACGATCGGCGAAGCGCTTTCGAAACTGGCGGCCGGCAATCTGGACTTTTCCCTTGATCATTCATTCGCGGCTGATTTCGAAGCCTTGCGTGTGAATATGAATGAAGCATTGGGACAGTTGGGCAGCACCCTTGTCGCCGTCTCGCGTTCGAGCGAAATGATCGACGGAGGCGCGCGAGAAATCAGCGAGAGCAGCAGCGATCTGTCAAGACGTACAGAACAGCAAGCAGCAGCGCTTGAGGAAACGGCGGCCGCACTCGACCAGATCACCGCAAATGTGGTTAATGCCTCCCGGCGGGCTGAGGAGGCCCACCAGGCGACCGAAGCCGCTGATGCCAGTGCGAACCATTCCGGCCAGATCGTGGCGGACGCCGTCGCAGCCATGGCGCGCATCGAACAATCCTCCAATCAAATTTCCAGCATCATCGGCGTCATCGATGAAATTGCGTTCCAGACCAACCTCCTTGCGCTTAACGCCGGTGTGGAGGCTGCACGTGCCGGTGAGGCAGGCAAGGGCTTTGCCGTGGTGGCGCACGAGGTTCGCGAACTGGCGCAACGCTCGGCCAAAGCAGCCAAGGAGATCAAGGAGTTAATTCGCAGCTCCAGTGAGGAGGTTAGAAGCGGCGTAAAGCTCGTAAGCGAGACCGGAGACGCACTGCGGAAGATTCAAGGTAATATTTCCACCGTCAACCAGCACATGCAGGCAATAGCAGTGTCCGCACGTGAACAATCGACCGGCCTGTCGGAGGTAAATTCCGCCGTCAATCAGATGGATCAGGTCACTCAGCAGAATGCGGCAATGGTCGAAGAATCGACGGCAACGGCAGCATCACTTGCTCAAGAAGCCGAAGCGCTACGTCATTTGATCGCGCGTTTCCAATTGGAGACATCGTCATCCCAGACGGTTCAGACGCGGCCCCAGTTCGCGGGACGGCGGGCGGCAATCACCGTCTCGCCGAAAGTAAGCCGCCCCGTGATAGTCGGCAACACCGCCATCGAGGCCGGAGAATGGCAGGAATTCTGACGTGCCGTAAGATAGGAGTTGCGCGTGGCAACTTCTTTGCCATTTGAGACGCCCACTTCTTGCCAGGTTAGAACTGAACGCCGATTGCACAGAAGGTTTCAATAGCGGTTACTCGCGTCGGAAGGGTGCCATTTTAGCGTCATCAAGATGATACCAACGCACGCAGTCCCGACCGGTTCGATCCGACAATCAGCAAGGCGGCGCCTGCGATCGGATGGCCGCGCCGGGCCTACTCGGTCTTGCGCCGACGTTGGAGATCACGATCCGCTTTGTATCGCGGGTAATATCGGCGATGACATTCGCGCCTCAACCGGCCAACTCCGTCTGTCGTGAAGTGTCACCGCGGTCAAATGATCAGACCCGCCGAGGACTGAAAGATCGCAATCGCCTGTTGGCGTGTCGCGACGCCGAATTTACGAAGGATCTCGCTTACATGGTAGCGCACCGTCCGTTCGGTATGCCCAGTGATGACGGCAATGACAGAGTTGGATTTTCCTTCGGCCATCCATTTCAAGATCTCGACTTGCTGCAAGGAGAGAAGGCGAAGAGCGGCAGCCTCGTCCGCCGAGATGCCCTGACTAAGGCCAAGTATTTCGGCCTTAGTCAGGGCAGCGTTCGCGACCACCATGGCAGCCAGCTGCTGATCGCGCCCAAGTTGCTGAGGATTGAGAGACAACAACGCCATGCCGCTGACGCTTCCATCACAATGCGATGAGGGCAGCACCATCCATCCAGACATGCCCAGTGATCGCATGAAATCCACGAAGCTTCTTCGGCGGATCTCGGGATAATTATGATCCTGAATATTCCACATAAAGCGCTTTCTGTCTGTAAAAACGCGCTCGGTGATTGGATCAACATCAGCCCAATGCAGTCGTTCATAATCCCTCAGGAACTGATCTGGAAACGTAGCAGCAACCGGTTCCATCACCAAACTCACTCGGTCATTCTTGCGCGAGCTAAGATGAAAACTATCGAAACCGAGAGCGCGAATGCCAGAGGCCAACGCCTGAAAGAGCATGTCACGGTCGCTCGCTGCATAGATTGCATCTGAAATGGTGACAAGGTGTTGCAGAATTTCAGTGTCCAAATATCCCCCACGAGCCGACAGCCAACTTTACCAAATAAACGCACAATGACGACACTCGAGTGCCCGAACCTGTGAATGCCGCGAGCATCCGGCCCGGAATGGATCGCGCCGTCAATCATTGGGCTGACGTAGCGGAACACCGGTGAAACACACGCGACAGAAAAGGTGCGTCACGCCGGATGATCACCCGACAGCGATCGGGAGACGACAATCATGGTTCTCTTGCGACGAGACTGGGAGCACCGAATTCACGCGCCCAATAAATAGAAAGCCGGCAAGTGCTTCAACTGTCACGGCCTTCGCATGACGCGAAGGGTAAATTCTCGCTTGGACGCTGCGTATCAATTTGATTTGCATTATGGACCTTTTGAGACTGCCATTTCTTCTTAACCATCATTTTTTCGGCAAACGCTTGCAATAGAGGTCTAAGTCCATCCTCGTCGGTCGCCGCGGCAGCCGTTCCTGCGGCAACCCATCGGACTTCACGCTGCCGCATTTCCGGCCACTCCTTGTATTGCCGGTTCACCGAAAGGGGAAATACTTCAACCTCGCAGAGAATCGCCTTCCCTTCGTCATCCATCAGTTTACTATAGAGAAATCTCCCGATCGGCCTGGACCTCACTGGACCTCGTACGCCGGCTTCTTCGAACGCCTCCCGCGCTGCCGATTCATCCGGTCGTAAACCCTTTATTGGCCAACCCTTTGGAATGATCCATCGGCGTCGCGTCCTCGACGTGACAAGCAGTATCTCCAGTTCACCCACATCATTGCGACGATATGGCAAAGCCCCATATTGGACCCTGATGTTCTTTCCTGTGAGTGCATACTTTGCGATGGTTCGTATCTCCTCATTGCAGGCGCCAGCTGCACTCCGTTATAATGCTGGAAACTCTCTCGCAGTATCGGGCAGGGTAGCCACTTGTTATTGCTGCGACACTTCACTATTATTCCGCCTGTTTGTTGTCACATACCTAGGCGCGCCCATCACAACTAGAATGTGCAATCCGCCGATACTCGATCCTTGATGTATTATCTGATATTACTGAGCATCGCAGATCGCAACGAGGGGCCATCCGGAGTTGTGATCGAACATGCGATCATGAAAGCCGCCAGAGCGCTCAAGCCGTTCGCCCAATCAGAATATTCATCCCCAGAGCCTAACTGATCCAGACGAATGGGCCGGGAATCTTTTTGGTTCTCACACGCCAATCTTGAGTTTGGTCCCATTATCCTGAGCCCGAGCCCGTCGAAAGCGGGAAATGGTGCAACAGCTCCTCGCGGCGACCGGATGTGAAGTTGTACGGGCCCGTGGACGGGGGCCGTTAATTGCTATCGGCTCAGACCGCGGATCCGCTGACCACGGAGTAAAACGATACCATTCGAATGATCCATTGACAAAAATCCTGATGTGAATGGATTTGAATCGACAGCCCTGTTAATGCAAAGTACCATCCATCTGATATTCCTGAGTAGTGGACTTCGACTTTACCGCTACGGAGCGAATGATTGAGGCCGGTACCCGGCGCCTATGCAAAGAAGAGCCAAGGCCCTCAACCGACATACCGTACAGAAGATGGCCGCTATTACAACACACGCTGTCACACCCTCGACGATCCTTGAAAATTGTCCGCGTCATCGAAATCCAGCGAGTTAGCGAAGGCGCTCCGCGAACTTGGCCGCATTGAGAGAGCCTCATTCGTGATCGGGCGGTATGCGAACCCAGGTTTGCATCGGCGCTGCTAGGCCGACTCAATAAGTGCGAAGACGCGCACAAGCTTAAACGCGCCATCTTCCACGAACGCGGTCAAACCCATGACCGATCTTTGATAGTCGGGCATTCCGCGCTTCCGGCCTTAGCCTAGCGGGTTCAATTCCATGACTGTTGCTCAAACCCGATTGCGCCCGCTAACCAGACACGCGCGATCGCGGGATAGCCTTTGTCCATCTTGCTCGACACTCCTGCGAATTGCTCATCCTCACGGCACAGCCGTCCGGACCACACACCCCTCTCCATTTCCGAAGCAGACGACGGTGCCGTCGAAGCGCGGGTCGACGATATAGGGTCGGCCGCCCTGATCATTCCTCTCGCCACTGACAAAGGTGGGTCCCGCCTGCTCCTGAACCGGCAGCAGCGGCGTGGTATCGGGTGCATAGGAACGGGGTATGCCGACGCTGGCGAGTTGCGCGCTCGGGATCGTCGGCGCCGCCGTCACCGTCAGCACGCCGTCGATAAAGCTCATATTGTAGTTGCCGGACGCGGCAAGCGAGCCTCGGCTGATGGCATAGCTGCCCGGTGAGGAGAAGGACGTGGCCGCGCTTGCGAGCTGACCGAATAGCCGGTCGCCATTGACAAGACCCGCACCACCGATGGTGTAGGTGAAGAGCGGATTGGCTGATCCCGTTGCTCGGCTGGCATTGTTGGCGACGACGTTGATCAGGCGCGGCGTGATCGTCAGGTTGGCGCCGGTATAGCCGATCGTGTAGTTGGCGTTGCCGAGCGTGCCGAGACCGATGGCATAGGAGCCGACATTGGACACGGCATTGGCCGAGGTCGAGAGCGCGCCGCTCAGGCTGTCGCCATTGACCAGGCCGGTCGTGATATAGCCGAGGAGCGGGTTCTGGTCGCCATAGGAGCGGCTGGCGCTGTTGGCTGCAACCGTGATGGCGCGCGGCGTGACGGCAAGGCTGCCGCCGGTGAAGGTGAGGTCGTAATTGCCCGAGGCTGCAAGCGAGCCCTGGCCGATGCCGTAGATCCCGACATTGGAGAACTGGCTTGCGGCGGTAGCAAGCGCGCCTGAGAGATTGTCATTGTTGACGAGGCCTGCTCCGCCGATGGTGTAGGAGAGCGCCGGATTGGCATCACCATAGACACGGCTCTGATTGTTGGCCGCGACAGTGATGGCGCGCCTGGTGATATCGGCGAGCGCCGCGGCGGTCGTATCAGCCAGCGTATAATTGCCGGCATCCGCCCCCGAGAGAGACAAGCCGGAGATCGCGACCGTCTTGCCCGCGCCCGCGTTGGCATCTGCAAAAGCCCCACTGTAGCCATTGCCAAGGGTGAGCACGTCACCGGCGACCATACCATTGAAGGTGGCGCCATTGGTGTTCAGGGTCGCACCTGTCGAGCCGTCATAGGTCTTGCCGTTGGCGCTGATGCCACCGATCGAGGAAATCACCGCCTTGGCGATGTCGACCATGTCGGCGCCGCCGACCAGCGTATAGTTCGAGGCAAGACCGCCATTCGTGCCGTTGCCGAGCGCCAAGGAGCCGAGGCTCACGGACTTGCCGGTGCCGGCACTTTTGTCGGCCATCGCGCCTGTGCCCGAGAGCGTCAGTGTCTCGCCGGTCACCAGGTTCGACAGCGTGAAGATCGAGTGGTCGAGATCGGTGGAACCGTTGTAGGTACGGCTGCCCGACAGGCTGATCACTCGCTGGGCGATGTTAGCGAGTGTCGTCGCGGTGTTCGAGGCGAGCGTATAGTTGCCGGCGTCTGCTCCATCAAGCGTCAGCCCGGAGATGGAAACTGTCTTGTTCGTCCCGGCATTGGCATCGGAGAACAGGCCAGTGAAGCCGCTTCCGAGCGCGAGCACGTCACCCGGGACGATGCCGTTGAAGGAGACGCCACTGGTGTTCAGGGTCGTATCGGTCGTGCCGTCGTATGTCTTGCCATTGGCGGTGATGCCACCGATCGAGGAAATCACCGCCCTGGCGACATCGACCGTGTCGGTGCCACCCACCAGCGTATAGTTCGAGGCCAGGCCACCGCCCGTGCCATTGCCGAGCGCCAGCGAGCCGAGGTTCACGGACTTGCCATTGCCGGCATTCTTGTCGGCCATCGCGCCTGTGCCCGACAGCGTCAGTGTCTCGCCTGAGACCAGGTTCGAGAGCGTGAAGATCGAATGGTCGAGATCGGCAGAGCCATTATAGGTTCGGCTGCCCGACAGGCCGATCACCCGCTGACCGATATCGGCCAGCGTCGTTGCCGTCGTATTGGCCAGCGTATAGTTGCCCGCATCCGTGCCACCGAGGCTGAGGCCGGAGATGGTGACCGTCTTGCCGGTGCCAGCGTTCTTGTCGCCGAAGGCGCCGCTGAAGCCGTTGCCGAGCGTCAGTACGTCGCCGGCAATCATGCCGTTGAATGTGACGCCGCCGGTATCCAGCAGGGCATTGGTCGTGCCGTCGTATGTCTTGCCGTTGGCACTGATACCACCGATCGAGGAAATGACCGCCCTGCTGATGTCGGCGGTCGTCGTCGCCGTATCCGAGGCGAGCGTATAGTTGCCGGCGTCCGAACCGGCGAGCGCCAGGCCGTTTGCCGTCACGGTCTTGCCCGTGCCGGCGTTCTTGTCGGAGAAGGTGACACTCGACCAGTCTGTTCCGACGAGGTCGCCCGCCACCACGCCGCCGAGGCTGATGACGGGGCTGCTCACGGAGGTGGTGCCGTCATAGGTCTTGTTGGCAACCGTGAAGCTGTTGATCGTCAGCAGCGCCCTGGCGATATCGGCTGTCGCCGCAGCGGTATTCGAGGAAAGCGTATAGTTGCCGGCATCGGCACCGGAAAGCGATAGGCCGGAGATATCAACCACCTTGCCCGTCCCAACATTCTTGTCGGAGAAGGTGCCGGCAAATCCATTGCCGAGCGTGAGCACGTCGCCGGCGACCATGCCATTGAAGGTAACGCCATTGGTGTTCAGCGTCGCATCAGTCGTGCCGTCATAGGTCTTGCCATTGGCGGTGATGCCACCGATCGACGAGATGACAGCCTTGGCGATGTCGACCGTGTCGTTGCCACCTGCCAGCGTATAGTTCGAGGCCTGGCCACCGCCCGTGCCGTTGCCCAGGGCCAGCGAGCCGAGGCTCACGCCCTTGCCGTTGCCGGCATTCTTGTCGGTCATTGAGCCGATGCCCGAGAGTGTCAGTGTCTCGCCGCTCACCAGGTTCGACAGCGTGAAGATCGAGTGGTCGAGATCGGCAGAGCCATTATAGGTTCGGCTGCCCGACAGGCCGATCACCCGCTGACCGATATCGGCCAAGGTCGTTGCACTCGTATTGGCCAGCGTGTAGTTGCCGGCGTCCGCGCCAGCGAGCGACAGACCGGAGATCGTTACCGTCTTGCCCGAGCCCGCGTTGGCATCGGAGAACAGGCCGGAGAAGCCATTGCCGAGCGAGAGCACGTCGCCGGCGACCAAGCCGTTGAACGTGACCCCACTGGTATCCAGCGTCGCACCGGTATCGCCATCATAGGTCTTGCCTGAGGCCGCAATGCCGCCGATCGACGAGATGACCGCCCTGGCGATGTCGACCGTGTCGGTCCCGCCCGTCAGTGTGTAGTTGGAAGCAAGGCCGATGCCATCGCCAAGCACCAGCGAGCCGAGGCTGACCGCCTTGCCGTTGCCGGCATTCTTGTCGGCCATCGTGCCGGTGCCAGACAGCGTCAGCGTCTCGGTGCCCACCAGGTTCGACAGGGTGAAGATCGAGGCAGCCAGATCGGTGGAACCATTATAGGTACGGCTGCCCGAGAGGCTGATCACCCGCTGACCGATATCGGCCAAGGTGGTCGCACTCGTGTTGGCCAGCGTATAGTTGCCGGCATCCGCGCCACCCAGCGTCAGGCCGGAGATATTGACCGTCTTGCCCGAGCCGGCATTGGCATTCGCGAACGTGCCAAGCGCGGTGTCGGCGGTGAGGCTGTCGCCCGCGATCATGCCGTTGAAGACGGCGTTGTTGGTGTTCAGCACCGCATCGGTCGTGCCGTCATAGGTCTTGCCCGAGGCCGTAATGCCGCCGATCGACGAGATGCTGGCGCGGGTGATGCTGGCATAGGTGTCGTGATCGGTGATGCCGAGCTGATAGTTGCCGGCATCCGCACCGGTCAGATAAAGGCCGCTGATGGTGACGGTCTTGGAACTGCCGGCATTCTTGTCGGAGAAGTTGGCGCTGGCATAGCCCACATGCATGTCGTCGGTGCTGATGACCGGTATCGTGTAGATATTGACGGTTGCCGTCGTCGTGCCGTCGTAGACCTTGTTGTTGCCGCTGATCCCACCGAAGAACACATAGGCCTTGGCGATATCGGCGGTCGTCGTCGCGGTGTTGCTGGCGAGCGTGTAGTTGCCCGCATCCGCGCCGGAAAGCGTCAGGCCGGAGATATTGACCGTCTTGCCCGAACCGGCGTTCTTGTCGGAGAAGGCGCCCGTGGCGCCGCCGAGTGTCAGGACGTCACCCGCGACCATACCATTGAAGACAGCACCACGGCCATCGAGCGTCGCAGCCGTCGTGCCGTCATAGGTCTTGCTGCCGGCCGTGATGCCACCGATGGACGAGATCGTCGCCTTGCCAATGTCGGCTGTGGTCGTGGCGGTGGAGGCAATCGTATAGTTGTTCGCATCCGTGCCCGACAGCGTGATGCCTGCAAGCGTCACCGTCTTGCCGGTGCCGGCATTCTTGTCGGAGAAGGTCGCACCGCTATAGCCGAAGGAGACGGTGTCGTTGGCAACGAGGCCATCGAGCGTTCCGGCATTGCTGATCCCGGCGCCCACACTGCCGTCATAGGTCTTGTTCGACACGGCAAAACCGCTGAGCGTCAGGCTCGCCCTGGCGATATCGGCCAAGGTCGTCGCAGTGGTCGAGGAAAGCGTATAATTGCCGGCATCCGTGCCGGAAAGCGAAAGACCAGAGATGCTGACCGTCTTGCCGGTGCCGGCGTTCTTGTCCGAGAAGGCCCCGGAGAGGCCATTGCCGAGCGAGAGCACGTCGCCTGCGACCATGCCGTTGAAGGTGACGCCACCGGTGTTCAGCGTTGCACCTGTCGTGCCGTCATATGTCTTGCCATTGGCCGTGATGCCGCCGATCGAGGAGATGGTAGCCTTGGCGATATCGACCGTGTCGGCGCCACCGACCAGCGTATAGTTCGAGGCCAGGCCACCGCCCGAACCGTTCCCAAGGGCGAGCGAGCCAAGGCTCACAGACTTGCCATTGCCGGCGTTCTTGTCGGTCATTGAGCCGATGCCCGAGAGCGTCAGTGTCTCGCCCGAGACCAGGTTCGACAGGGTGAAGATCGAGTGGTCGAGATCGGCAGAGCCATTATAGGTTCGGCTGCCCGACAGGCCGATCACCCGCTGACCGATATCGGCCAAGGTCGTTGCACTCGTATTGGCCAGCGTGTAGTTGCCGGCGTCCGCGCCAGCGAGCGACAGACCGGAGATCGTTACCATCTTGCCCGAGCCCGCGTTGGCATCGGAGAACAGGCCGGAGAAGCCATTGCCGAGCGAGAGCACGTCGCCGGCGACCATGCCGGTGAAGCTGGCTCCATTGCTGTTCAGCGTGGCACCTGTGGTGCCGTCATAGGTCTTGCCCGAAGTCGTAATGCCACCGATCGTGGTGATCGTGGCCTTAGCGATGTCGACCGTGCCGGTGCCAAGAACGTAGTTCGAGGCAAGACCGCCATCGCCATGGATGCTGTTGCCCAGGGCCAGCGAGCCGAGGCCCGCAGACTTGCCGTTGCCGGCGTTCTTGTCACCCATGCTGCCGGTGCCCGACAGCGTCAGCGTCTCGCCCGAGACGAGATTGGACAGGGCGAAGATAGAATTATCGAGCGCCGTGGTGCCGTCATAGATGCGGTTGCCCGACAGGCTGATCACCCGTTGGCCGATATTGGCCAAGGTGGTCGCCGTCGTATTGGCCAGCGTGTAGTTGCCGGCATCGGCGCCAACGAGCGACAGACCCGAGATCGTCACCGTCTTGTTCGAACCGGCATTGGCATCGGAGAACAGGCCGGAGAAGCCAGTGCCGAGGGTAAGCACGTCGCCACCGATCTTGCCGGTGAAGGTCACGCCGCTGCTGTCGAGTACGGCGTTGGCCGAGCCGTCATAGGTCTTGCCCGAAGCCGTAATGCCACCGATCGTGTTGATGACAGCCTTGGCGATATCAACCGTGCCGGTGCCGAGAACATAGTTCGAGGCAAGGCCGCCATCGCCATGGATGCTGTCGCCCAGCGACAGCGAACCAAGATTGACAGACTTGCCATCGCCGGCATTCTTGTCACCCATCGAACCCGTACCGGACAGGGTCAGCGTCTCATTGCCCACGAGATTCGATAGCGTCAGCATCGAGTGGTCGAGCGCCGTCGTGCCGTCATAGACCCGGTTGCCCGAGAGACTGATCACCCGCTGGGCGATATTGGCAAGCGCGCTGGCCGTGTTCGAGGTGAGTGTATAATTGCCGGCATCCGCACCAGCGAGCGACAGACCGGAGATGGTGACTGCCTTGTTCGAACCGGCATTGGCATCGGCGAACAGGCCGGTGAAACCAGCGCCGAGGGTGAGCGCATCTCCGGCGACCATGCCGTTGAAGGTGACGCCATTGGTGTTCAGGGTCGCATTGGTCGAACCGTCATAGGTCTTGCCATTGGCGGTAATGCCGCTGATTGTAGAAATGGTGGCCTTGGTGATGTCGACCGTGCCGCTGCCAAGAACATAGTTCGAGGCCAGGCCACCATTCGTCCCGTCGCCCAGCAACAGCGAGGAAAGCGCCACAGCCTTGCCATTGCCGGCATTCTTGTCGCCCATGCTGCCGGCGCCCGACAGCGTCAGCGTCTCATTGCCCAAAAGGTTCGACAGCGTCAGCATCGAGTGGTCGAGCACCGTCGTGCCGTCATAGACCCGGTTGCCCGAGAGATTGATCACCCGCTGGCCGATATCGGCAAGCGTGGTGGTCGTATTCGACGCGAGCGTATAGTTGCCGGCGTCAGCGCCGGTGAGGCTGAGGCCTGAGATGGTCACGACCTTGCCCGAACCCGCATTGGCGTCAGAGAACAGGCCGGAGAATCCAGCGCCGAGGGTGAGCGCATCGCCCTGTGCCATACCGTCAAAGACCACGCCGGACGCATCGAGTGTCACTGCGGTCGAGCCATCATAGGTCTTGTTGCCGGCGACAATGCCGCCGATCGATGAGATCAACGCCTTGCTGATGGTGATCGTGTCCGTGCCGCCGGCAAGCGTGTAGTTCGAGGCAAGGCCCGAACCATTGCCAAGCGCCAGCGTGTTCAGCGAGAAGGTGAGATTGCTGCCGACATTCTTGCTCGCAAGCTGGCCGAGACCCGACAAGGTCAGCGTCTCGCCATTGGCAAGGTTGGAGAGCGTCAGGTTGCCGGAGGCGATATTGGTCGTGCCGTTATAGGTCTGGTTGCCCGAGAGATTGACGATCCGCTGGTTGATGGTCAGCGCGCCCGATCCGTAATCGATGAAGAAGTCGTCGGCAGCACCGCCCCGATAGGTCAGCGAGAGCACGTTGGGATCGCCATAGGCATAGGTGCCGGCGTTGGTGGAAGAATTGATCGCACTGCCCCAGCCGACCGTCACGAGCGAGGCACCGTCGCCGCCGACCGTGATGCCGGAGGTGCCGCCGATCGTATTGCCATAGGTGGTCGAGGTGTTGCCGGACAGGACCACATAGTAGCTGATGAGCGGGGCCGTGTTCAGCGCCCGCAGCACCGGTGTGCCGCCGGTCTTCAGCGTTCCCCAGGCGGTACCGTAATCCCAGCCGGCATTGATGAAGTTGGTCGGGTTCTGCATCTGCGCCGTCGTCAGGCCGGTGAGGCCGGTGCCGGTGCCAAATGCGGCACCCGTGCTCTGCCCGCTCGCCTGCGTGTCCCAGAAGCTCGCCGAGATCGTGCCGTTGTTGGACCCGACAAAGCCGCCGTTACTACCGCCGCTGCTGGCATCGACCGCTCCGGTCGCGTAGGATGTGCTGATCGTTCCTCTGTTCAAGGCGACGAGACCGCCGGAGGTCAGATAGGTGTCACCGACTGCGCCGGTTGCGTAGGAATTGCTGATCGTTCCCTGATTATAGGAGACAAGGCCGCCGTTATAGCCATCGATACCCGAGGTAGCGCCGGTCGCGTAGGACAAGGTGATCGCGCCATAGTTGGCGCCAACCAGCCCGCCCGGACCGCCCAAATCGGAGATCACGGCGCCAGTGGCATAGGATTGCGAAATGGTGCCGCTTGCGGTGAGGACGGCAACCAGGCCTCCGGCATTGTAATCAGTCCCTCCCGAGCCGGCATTGGCGGTGACCGAAGCCGACGACGAGCTGCCGCTGATCGCGCCGCTGCTCCGGCCGGCAAGGCCGCCGGCGGACTGGCTGCCCGAGACAGTGCCGCTGGTCGAGACATTGGTGATGCGGCCGGCATTGTCGTTAACGAGAATGCCCGTATAGGCGCCGGTGCCGGAAATGCTGGCGCTGGTCACGCTGAGATCATGGATCGTCGCGGCAGAGGTGGTGGAGGCGAACAGGCCGCCGGTGGTGGAGGTCAGGCCGCTGATCGTGTGGCCGTTGCCGTCCAGCGTCCCGGCAAAATTCGCCAGTCCGACCCAGCCGGCCGTGCTCCAGATGTCGGAGGCATTCAAGCCCTTGGTCGCGCTGGCATCGAGATTGACGGCGAGTTTGTAGTTGCCCGACTGGTTGGCGCCGATCAGCGCGAGCTGGTGCAGGTTGGTGATGGTGGTGACGCCGTTGCTGTCCGCCGTCGCGGCTTCCGAGCGCAGGATCGGCCGCATGTCGCCGGACTGGTACCAGGTGTTGGTGAAGTCCCAGCCCGTATGGCCGCCGCCGTGCGCGCCTCCGCGGTGGTCAGCCCAGTCGCTGTGGCGCTGCTACGGTTGCCGTATGCGCTGGTTTGCCCGGTTGTGCCGATATCCCAGAAGCCGTCGCTGTCGTAACCGTATTGACCTCCGACAAGGCCGCCGATGGTGCTGCCGCTGCCGATAGCGCTGAGCGCGCCACTAGCATAGGACAAACTGATGGTGCCGTCATTCCAACCCGCGAGTCCGCCGACAACGGCGTTGTTCCCGGTGACGCTGACCGCTCCGGTCGCGTAGGAAGAGTAAATATTACTGCTCTCAGCCGCCAACCCGCCGCCGGCACTGGTGTCCCCTCTGACGGTGACCGCACCGGTCGCGTAGGAAGAGATGATGTCGGCTGCATTTAAACCCACCAGACCGCCCGCGTTCATTACATATCCGTCGGCACTTACCGCGCCGGTGGCGTAGGAAGAGGTGATGCTGCTGACATTAAAGCCGACAAGGCCGCCGAGCCAGACACCATAGCCGGTCGCCGTCACCGCGACGGCGGAGCCGGAGTCGGTGATCGTGCCGACGTTGTATCCAGCGAGCCCACCGTAAGTGCCGCTGGAGCCGTTGCCGGCCAGCGTGCCGGAGACATGCACATTGCTGACCGTGCCATCGTTCTCGCCGACGAGGACGCCACCGTAGTTGCCACTACCGGTCACGGTGGCCTCCGACAGGTCGAGGTTTTTTACCGTGCCGCTGCTGCCGATCATACCGAACAGGCCGGTATTGCCGCCCGGTGACAGGATGGAGAGCCCCGAGATCGTATGGTTCTTGCCGTCGAGCGTACCGTTGAAGCTGGCGAGCGGCTTGAAGCCCACGCCATTGTTCCAGACCGCGGTGCCCGACGCGTCGATATTATTGGCCAGCGTCCAGTAGGAGGCCAGCGACGAACTCAGCCCCTGCAGGCCATAGACATCGGCGAGCCGATAGGCGGTCGCAGCACTTGCGCCATCGCCGCCGGCGACGCGCAGGAAGCTGGTGCCGTCGGTGAGGCGGAAGTCTTTCGCTGAGAAGGCAGGCAGCGTGGCGCCGTTTTGAACCCAGTTGCCCGAGGCGAGCACGAAAGCGCCGACATTGACAGCGGCATTTGCCGAAATCGTGTTGGTGCTGCCGGCCGAGACGATCAGGCCGCCATTCGCGGTGATCGCGTTGTTGATGTTGATGTCCGAGGCCGCCGCCAGCGTCAGTGTGGTGAGCGCACTCCAATTGATCGGCGCAGCCACCGTGATGGTGCCGGCCTGCGGATTGGTCGCATCCGATGACGAGCCCGTCGTCACCGTGACATTGGCCGTCGCCAGCGCATTGGTCAGCGTGTTGACGTTGATGATGCTGTCATTGCCTGACGCCGTGAAGCCCGAGGAGTTGCTGTCCGTGCCCGTCGAGATCGTGACGTTGTAGGGATCGAGCAGCAGATTGCCGAAGGAGCCATGGATGGCTGTCAGGTCGGTAAGGCCGGTATAGGACAGCTTCGCCTTGCCCGAGACCTCGACCTCGCCGCCATTGCCGGAGAGCGCGCCGCCCTTCGCCGTGATCGTGCCGGCGAAACGGGTGAGATCGTCGGACCACAGCACGACATTACCACCGTTGCCCGTGCTGATCGCATCGGCGTTGATGACGGTGTTGGCATCGACCGTGAGCGTCTCGGCCCGCTGCAGCGGTCCCTTGCCCTGGCGGTTGCCGCCGATATTGACCGTACCGCCACCACTCTTGCCCGACGCATTGATCTTCGCATTGGCCAGCGTGATCTTGCGGCCGGTCACCTGGACCTTGCCGCCGGTGCCATGCCTGTTGCTGGCATCGAGCTTGCCGGTGATGGCAACCTCGCCATCGCCGCCCGACAGGATGATGTCGCCGCTTCTCCCCGAGACGCCCTTCGCCTCGATCGTGCCCGACATATTGACAGCCTGCCGCGCCATGTCTCTGGCCGCTGCTGCAGTCAGCTGCACCGTGCCGCCCTTGGCCGATATCCTGCCGCTATTCTCAACCAGCGCCTGTTTGCCATTTGCCTTGGTCGGAACCGCCACCTGCAGGAAGCCGTCACCGGACAGATCAAGCGTTGCCTGTTCCCCCGATCCGAGTGCCGCCTTGCCCATCGGCACGGTGATGGTGCCGGTATTGGCGACCGTGCCGCCGATCAGCGCCATGTAGCCGCCGCGGTTGATGGTGATCTGACCGGCATTGGTCACAGGCGCAGAGGCGCCATTGCCGGTAAAGCTCCTTTTACCGCCCATGAAGTCGTCATCGGAGATGCCGAGCGTCGAGGCGACGAAGGCGCCGGTGTTGACGGTCCCGGTTTTGGTAATGGCAATGCCGTTCGGATTGATCAGGTAGACCTGGCCATTGGCATTGATCTGGCCTGCAATCGTCGACGTCGTCTGGCCGGTGACACGATTGAGGATGGCTGCATTGGCATCGGGCTGGACGAAGGTGACGCGATTGCCCTTGCCGACGTCAAAGCTCTGCCAGTTGACGACGGCGCTGCTGCCCGTCTGGTTGATGGTGAGAGACCCTGCAGACGGCGACCCGATCGTCGCGCTGCCCGCCGCCACCTGGCCGCCGGTCGGCAGCGACTGCGCCAAGGCCGTCGTGCTGACAAGCGCCGTCGTCGTCAACAGCGCCGCAAGCCGGGTCTTGTGCGAAAGCGTCTTGTTGCCGAGCATCCGGCGGGTCGTCTGTCTGGTCATTGTCGTCGCCCTAGAGCGGAACTGCCGTCGCGGCCCCACGCCATGCGACTTGTTCCAGCGAATGTGGTTCATTGAAAACCAAAGCGATTCGGCAGGCGTGTCGGGCCAGCCGATCAATCGGTTCATCCAAGTGAAGGGGACGCTAGGTGGATTCTAACCCACTGTCGCCGTCCATTTCTGATCAGTTCAAGCCGCCGAATAGGCATGGCGCCCGCGCGCTTGATCCGCCCGGCGCCAACTGGCGGACCAGCCTCGATCTGCCAAAACGGCCTGCAGGTGGCAGGGTTCAGCGCAGAACCGCCTCGGCGCGCGTAAGTGCGGTTGCAAAGCCATTCAGGGAAATCGCGAAGGCAATCGGACTGCTGGTGTCGGCGACAATCGCATGGACATGCAGGATCTTGCCCGCCTTCAACAGCGCGACGCGCAGGGCGTCGATATCAAGCTCGACGACGCAACCCATCGGGACCGCCGTGCGGAACGGAATGGCCGGCGCCATGCTGTTGTCATCGACCTGAAGGACGACGCCTTTCTGGAATGAAAGGCCGAACGGCAGGATCAACGTGCCCTTGATACGCCCGGCTTGCGGCCGCAACTCGATCAACAACAGGCGCTGGCGGCTATCGTTGTGGATCTGTTCCTGCGCGATGACACAGGTCTTCTGCGGTCCAGCCTCCCCGGTCTGAACCGTTCCGATCAACAGCCAGTCGCCATGGACTTCGCGCAAGGCGTCGGCGCCACCCGGCAGGCGCGTATTCGGTGTCGTGACAGCCGGTTTGGGGGCAACTTGATCGCTCATGTAAACTGTTTTCCTTTTATTATTGAGACCAAATGACCGGCCGCACCAGGCAGCCGATCCTTCCTTGAATGCCTAAACTGCACCCGCGACCGATGCCGGCCGCAGGCGCGGGCGCGATCGTCTGCAACCTCCAGCGTCAGAACTGGAATGCCGCGGAGACGGTGAAGCGATTGTCGTTGTCGCCGTTTCCGAAGCGCTCGACGCGGCCATATTCGAGATTGACGTTGGTGTTGTTGAAGCTCGCCTGCTCGGCCGCAGCCAGCCGCAAGCCGAGGCCATAGGCCGCGCCGCGCGAGAAGCCGCTTTCCAGAACCGTCGGATTGACGAGCCTGACGCCGCCATAGGCGCCGAACACATAAGGCGAGATCACCACCGCCCCCGCGGTGCTTGCCCCATCCGGCAGGTTGGTACCCTGCTGTGCCGGAAACTCCGGCCAGCCGAACGGCAGCGTGAAGCTCGTGCTGAACGGGAACTGCGCCTCGGCGCGCAGCACGAAACCGGAATCGCCCTGTAACGACCCGGTCGGGAAGCTCGACAGGCCGTTCGACGAGACAAGGCCGATCTGCTCGGAATTGAGCAGCGGCTGGCCAAAGGAGGTCTGCGCCCGCGCCCTGAAATCAAGCGTCAGATGTTCGGCGACCGGCTGGCGGTAGCCGAGCGTGACCTCGAGCTTCTGGAAATCGGCATCCGCGCCCTGACGTGACAAAGGCGTGCCACTGGCGGCCGCGTCAGCTGCACTGCGCGCGCCCAGCCCGTCGATGCCGAAGGAGCCGGTCATGCTGGCGCTGACGAGCGCATCGCCGGAGACATACCAGGACAGATCCGCGCCCGTGCGCAGGATGCGCAGCCGGTCCTTCGACAGGGTCAGGCCGCCGCCGTTCAGCAATTCGAGCTCTTCGTCCTGCGCGTCGAAGCCGCCGTTCAGGTTCAACGTCAATTCGCGCGAGCGGATCAGCGGATAGGCAAGCCGGGCCGAATAGCGCGTGAAGTCCGACATGAACTGCAGACCGAAGACACCCGCCTGCGGCGTCGTGCGCGACGCGGTGGCTTCAAGGTTCAGCGTCAGCCCGTCGATGCCGATCGGCAAGGTGACGCCGCCGGCCAGCGAGCGGTTGCGCGGCGAGCCGGTGAAATAGCCTTCGTCACCACCAAAGCGCGGTGCGCCGGAAGCCCTGAGATAGATGAGTTCGCCGAAGCCGAGCACCGAATTGAAGTCGAGACCGATACCGGTGTTGTATTTGCCGAGTGCGTCGGTGGAATTGTTGTCGCCGGAGATGAAGCCGGTCACCGGCTTGTAGCGCGCCTCGATGGTCAGCACGCTGCCGCCGGGCTTGGTGCCGCGCGACAGGGTCGAGCGCAGCACTGTTCCCGGCAGGTCGCCGGCCAGGAGCAGCCGCCGCTCGATCTCGTCATTGGACATCCCCTTCTCGCCGATGAGCGGCGCCAGCATTTTTGCGATGCGGTCACGGATATTGTCGGGCAGATGCGAGGTGTCGATGTCTTCGACGAAGCCGTCGATGACGACGATGCGCAGCACCGCCCCATCCACCAGCCGCTGCGCCGGCAACACGACGCGCACCAGACCGTATCCCCTGGCGGCATAGGCCCGCTCCAGTTGACCGGCCGCCTCGAACAATGCCGCTGCCGTCACTTGGCCGCCGCTCAGGCTCTTGACGACGCGCGCCTCGTCCTCGGCAAAGCCCGGAAGGCCGCCCTCGACCTTGACGGACTTCAGGCGAACCGTGAGCTTCTCCGCCCCCTTCGGCGCCACCGGGCCGGAGGCTTCCGGAATGACAATGCCGCTGCTCTGCTTCTGAAGCTGAGGCTCGAATGTCTGAGGCGTCACCTGTGACGCTGTCTGGGCATGGGCTGCGCCTATGGTAGCCGACAACAGGGCGAGCGCCGTTCCTGCCGACAATACGGGCCGCCCCACCCGCATTTGCTTAGGCTTTCCATGTACGATAAGCATTCAGATTACTGCCCTCAATCATTTGTGGCGGACGCTAGGTGGATTCCCGCATGCTGTCTCCGTCCATTTTTGACTAGGTCGGAATTTCTCAAAATGAGCGGTTGCGCACTTCCCGCAAGCGAATCCTTGCGTCATCGAATGCCGCTATCATGTTGCCAGCATTGACTTACTTCGCTCAGGCGAACCGGGCTCGAGCGGAAATCTCATCGAGGATCAGGAGTTTGCAAACCTGCACCCTGGCGTATTCCTCATAGAAGCCCTGCGAAACCCAAAGCTCCGAGCGCCCTCTTCGCCCTGTCCAGCCGATACCGCCGATCCGCTCCGCCGCTGACATTTTCCGGCTGGTGTGAGCGCGCGACAGTCCCGACGATTGCGCCAGCCATGTCAGCGAACTCACCGTTGTCTGATGCCGGTCTTGCCGGCCTATGCCGGTGACGTCGATGCCGCCAATCAGCCGGTCCATCAACAGGCTGCCAGAATCGGCCCAGGTAAAGATCGTGTAGAGTGGGCCTGGAGCTCGCAAGGTCTCCTCACACAACAAAGCGCAGGCCACTTCGAACTGGATCAGCGCAAGAGATCGAACCGGGTCCGCCAGCAACCACATCGCCCTGTCGCCTCCATCGATGAGATCCAGTGCCTCGAAGTGGGCCCGATACCAGGAAGTCAGTAACGTCATGGCAGCAGGCGATGGAACCGCCTGCTCAAGTTTGATGTCGCCGATGCCCATGAGCGGCGTCAGAGCGCCTCGTTCGATCGCATGAGAGAACAGGGTGGTCGCCGTGTTGCGACTGCAGATATTATGTCTGACGGCGAGCATCCCGAATACACGCCTTGTCAACCAGCCATGGCTGAATTGCTCTCCCGGGAAATAATGGGCAAGCGCTGCATGACATAGAAGCCACGACTGATGGCTTGCGAAGAGCGCCGCAACAGCTATGCACGACTCGTAGGTGAAGATGAAGTCGCGGGCCATCCGGACGACGGCATGCGGAAAGACGCCAGCCGCCATATAATGATCGGCGGGACGGCGTGATCGATTATGGTGCGAGGCAGAGACCAAACCAAGGGCCGAGCGCTCACAGAGACCACACATTGCAATACCCTCTCACCGGAGCGCTTGAAATCGCCGACCACCGAGAAAATGTCACTTGCCAATCAAGCGTGCGCGAGCAAGCGCACTCGCAAAGCCGTTGAGCGGTATCGAAAAATTGATCTCGTCACCCGTATCGGTCTCCGCCGTAACATGCAGGCAGCGGCTCGATGTCAGCTTTGCGACCGTTGCCTCGTCAAAATCGAGATCGACGAGATAACCTTTGGACTGCACGATGAGCGCCTGGCGCGAGCTCGGCGCACTTTCTTCGAATTGCAGCACGACGCCCTGATCTTGCGACAGGCCGGACGGCAACAGCAGGGCGCCTGCGACACGTTCCCGTCCCGGACGCAGTTCGATCACCAGCAAGCGCCTTCGTGTTTCCTCATCGAGCTGAACTTGCGAGATTATGGAACAGGCATCGTCAAGAACGCGCGCCGGCTGTGGCGTGGTTGTCAGCGTCCAGTCGCCATGAACCTCGCGCAATCGAATTGCGCCCGCATTTTCGCGAGATGTCTTTGTCACGTCCGTTATCTTACTTGGTCAGTTCGCCGATGCGGGTAAGGGCTGCTGAAAGGCCCTTCAACGAAACCTTGAGCGCCACGGGCTGGGAAGCCGCCAGCGCCGTCGCACTCAGATTGAGGTTAGTTCCGCTCTTGAGCTTGACTAACTGGCCGGTATCGAAGGTGATTGTCGCCAGGCATCCTTGCGGTATGCAGGTCGAAAACGCAGCCGGGCTTCCCGCCGGTGCGTCGTCGATCCTCACCGACACGCCCTGTGCGAGCGCGAGACCGAAGGGCATTAGCAAGGCTGCCTGCAGCTTGCCATCCGCGCCGCTGGACAGCTCGACGGTCAAGATGTTCTGACCATTGTCCTTGTTGCTCTGGGTCTGCCGCATGACGCATTGCGTCGCATTGTTTTGCGACTGACAGGCAACGATCCAATCCTGATATGTTTCGATGAGCGATCCTGCACCGCCCGGAAGCGGCGCCGCTGATGCGGACGACGCAACCGGCTGGATACCGGCGACAATAGCCCCCAGGAGAATAGCCAGTCTGGGGCGATCAAAGAAGCCAATGCGGCGCATGCGGTGAATTCCTTCGTCTTCGAAAAGTGAATAGGGACCGATTGCCGCCAGCTTCCTTGCGCGACGGCAATCCATTGATTTCCTGGGACACTAAGCCTCGTCTCCATGCCTGTCGCCGTCCATTTCTGACAAGATCACCATTCGTCCCTGTATCGTCCCACCTACGCTCAAGGCCTGGCTGGAGCGGTCATCCACTTTTGCAGGACGTGCGTTTAGCTATCGCTCCTCTCACCGTTCGGACCGTATTGCGGCAGTTGACCGGCACCGTTTGAAGAATCGGACAACAGACTGCGGACCCTACTGCAGGCGTGATCGAGGATCAGCAACTTCAGGGCCTGCATCTGAGCATACTCCTTGTAGAAGCCGTGCGAGATCCAGATCGAAGAATGACCCTTGGGCCCAAGCCAGCCAATGCCGCCGATCTGCGCCGCAGTCGAGAGCTTTCGACTGGTATGCGCGCGTGACAGCCCGGTTGCTTTTGCGAGGAAGGAGATCGAGACTAGATTCGTTTGCAAGCAGTCGCGCTTCCCAATCGCCGATGGCTCGATCCCTGCGACGAGCCTATCCATCAGCAATCCGCCCGCATCAGCCCACGTGAAAATGGTATAGAGCGGACCTGGCTCGCGCACTTCCGGGATCGAAAGCAGCATATAGGCCAGCTCCGGTTGGAGTAACCGGAGGATGCTGTGCGGGTCGTCCATAAACCACGAAGCACGGTTGCCGCCATAGATCGCATCAAGTGCATTCAAATGAGCGCTGTACCATGCGCAAAGCATCGAGATCGTTGCCGGTGCCGGCACGTACTCAACGGCCTCTCGATCACTCACGGATTCGATCGGATTGATCACATCATAGGCGACGACTTCGTCGAAGAACGCGTAGGCAGTGTTTCGGCTGGATAGGGTATTTTTGAGCGCCAGGTTGGCCAAAACACGACGCGTGAGTTTGGTCTTACCGGTATTGATAGCCCAGAAATGATGGGCAAGCGCTGCATGGCTTAGCAACCAGCGCTGTTGTGCGGCGAACAAACCAGCGAGACGCGGAAGACCTTGATTGAGTTCGATAAGCCTCTTCGACAACGACACGAGGTGATGCGCGAATGCTTCATCGTCAACGAGCCGAGCGGCGTCCTCGCGCAAGTCTAGACTAAGGCCATATCCTCCGAAGGATGACGATGAGGTCGAAAAATCACAGAGGCAGCACATATGCAGAAAATCTCAAAGTAGCATTCATGTAGCTTGCCGACTGTGCCCATGCGCCGTCGGCTGCTGAAGGCTACGCGGGGTGGACTCAGCGTGTCACCGTCCATTTCTGATTGTCTTTCAAGCATAGTCGTGGATCGACCTGACCAGAACGCAGATCGACCAGGCTCAATAAAAGGACATTCCGTGGGATACGCTCAAGATATGGCCGGCCGCATGCCGGCGACCATGCCGCTAGCGAACGAAATCTCAAACGATATGTTTCCTGCGCCTACCAGGAAGCGCGGCTTCGAAGCCAAGCCGCAGCCTTATCCAGTCCACCGAACGGAAAAATATGCATCTGGGAGATCAACACGTCTTCCAGATCGCTTTGAGCAGTTTCGATGGGTTTCACAAAGGTTTCGGGCGAATATCCGGTCGCAAGCGCCATCAGGCTGCCGGAGTGCTTCGTCAGCATCGACATGGAATTGCCGACACCACAGAGCGTTCCGTACTTGATGAGCGTGGTCAGCTTCGCCGGGCCGGCAACCCCAATATGCACCGGCGCAGATATGCCGATCTCCCTGAGACCCTTCGCCCAGACCAACGCCTTGGCAGGATCAAAGCCGAATTGAGTTACGATACGAAGCCTCGCACCGGTCAGTCTCGCAAACGCCTGCTTTTCATGAAGCACCTCAAGCGCCAGGGCCTCGGTAAAATCTGGACTGCCCTCTGGGTGACCCGCAACAGCAATGTCGGTGATGCCGAAACGGTCAAGATATCCAGTTCTCAGAAGGTCCATCGAAGAGGCATAAGGCCCACGCGGAGAAGTGACGCCCCCGCCTATAACCAACACATCGGTAACGCCGGCCTCATGGACGAGCGCAGAAATGCGTCTCTCGAGTGTATCTCGGCTGCCAATTCTTCGGGCAGCCAGATGAGGTACCGGCACAAGGTCGCAATCGCACAATCGCCGCGCAGCTGTAACCATCTCGTGTTCGGTATCGGCAGCACCGATATCCGTCAGATATACCCGGGTACCGACCGGAATCATCGATTTGAGTTCATCGACGGTCGGGATCTGCTTAGGCAGGATTTCGATGGATGCGGAAAGCGGGCGGGTGTCGACTGATAAGGAGGAGGCCATATATATACTCTGATGGATACGTGCTTTTATGTCGCTTGCTCTCTACGCGTAGTCGCTATGCGGTTGCTACGCGCGGAATGCTAATCGGATACTCCGTCCAGTTTGCAGCCCAGGCCGTTACGCTTGTCTCGAATACGCCATGCCTGAATGACCTCCGGCGTTTCGCGAAGCTCCCAGGCAAATCTGGCCGCATAGTAGGGTATCTGGAACGTGCCCTGTGCGCGTGATGAACGCAGAGACCGCACGCTTGCCGCCTGCAGCCATCATTATGGGTAGATTCCTGAAACCTCAAGAGAAACACCGCCAGGCCTGCAAATTAGAGATCCTGAGCCTAGCCGTTGAGATAGCGGCGCATGCAATAGAGCAGCGTTGCCTGTTCTTCGTTCTCACGAATGTCGATTACGCGCCCGAAGAGGATGCGGTGGGTTGCCTCGTCGACGGCATTGGTGAGCTCGCATTCGAAGCTGACCGAAGCGTTGGCCAGGATCGGGACGCCCGTGAGGCCCTCTCTCCATTCGCCCAGCGCAAATCGATCCTCCATCGGCGTCTTCCCGCCGAAGGTGTTCGAGATGTCCTCATGACCCGGCATCAACGTGTTGACGCAGAAATGGCGCGTGTTTTCAAAAGCATGAAAACACGAGCTCGCTCGATTGATACATACGAGAAGTGTTGGCGGCGTATCGCTGACACTGCAGACTGCTGACGCCGTAAAGCCGTAGTGCTTACCGCCAGACCTGGTGGTGACGACGCTGACCGCCGTGCCAAGGCGCGACATGCCGTTGCGAAATGTGGCTTTGTCCACAATGTTGAAGCGGTGATCCACCATTCCCATATCGGCCTCTCAAACGCGTTCGGGACAGGCGAAACCGAGACGGTTCCGCAAGGTTCCTGTTCATATTCGGTGCGCAAACGCATCCCCTCGCCTGCACGACCCGTACGACTATTTCGATGAAATCGATAGGTCGCCCGGGAAGAGCGATGGGATGACGTTGAAGCCGTCGGCACCCTTGGTGGTGAACCGGCTCACCAGCACTAGGCCGAGAGTTCCCTTCGGACGATTTCTGCGCCGGCGCTCAAGGCATTCAGCTTGCCTCTTGCCACACGACGAGAAAGGGGTGCCATGCCGCAATTGGTGCAAGGGCAAAGTTTGTCGGCATCGACAAACTGAAGTGCCTTTCGCAGAGTAGCGGCCACTTCCTCTGGCGTCTCAATGGTATTGCTTGCCACGTCGATAGCCCCCACCATCACTTTCTTGCCTCGGACAAGCTCGATGAGATCCATTGGAACATGAGAGTTGTGGCATTCCAGGGAGATCATACCGATACTGGATTTCTGCAGCTTCGGGAAAGATTCCTCATATTGCCGCCACTCCGATCCTAGGGTCTTCTTCCAGTCTGTGTTAGCCTTGATGCCATACCCGTAACAGATATGAACGGCAGTTTCGCATTTTAGCCCTTCGATCGCCTTCTCCAGGGTGGCAACTCCCCAATCATTCACCTCATCGAAGAAGACGTTGAATGCTGGCTCGTCAAACTGAATGATATCGACACCAGCAGCCTCTAATTCCTTGGCTTCCTGATTGAGGATCTTGGCGAATTCCCATGCCAGCTTTTCACGGCTTTTATAGTGGGCATCATAGAGCGTATCGATCATGGTCATTGGACCGGGCAGCGCCCATTTGATGGGCTGCTTGGTCTGCTGACGCAGAAACTTGGCATCTTCGACAAAAACGGGCTTCTGACGCGACACAGCTCCGACGACTGTTGGGACGCTCGCATCATAGCGATCTCGAATTCTGACGGTCTCACGCTTCTCAAAGTCGACGCCGCTGAGGTGCTCGATGAACGTCGTGACAAAATGCTGGCGCGTTTGCTCACCGTCGCTAACAATATCGATACCTGCCTGTCGTTGATCGTCCAAAGACAAACGCAGGGCATCCTGCTTGCCCTCGATCAATTCCTCATCTTCCAATTTCCAAGGTGACCAGAGCTTCTCAGGCTGCGCAAGCCATGAGGGCTTCGGCAAACTGCCGGCGGTGGACGTGGGCAACAGTCTTTTCATGATAGCGACCTTATATTTCGGTTCGTCAAATAGCGTAATTGGCAGACCATTGCTCAAGAATGGTCTTGTATGGTTTGATGAAGTGCTCCTCAGCAAATCTGCCCTGCTCGATAGCCAACCGGCTACGTTCTTCTCGATCATAGACAATTCGAGTGAGTGAATAGTCCTGGTGCTTCAGGCTCGGCTGATAACATGTCCCGGCAGCCGAATTGGCATTGTAAATCTCGGGTCGGTAGATCTTCTGAAAAGTCTCCATCGTGCTGATGGTGCTGATCAGTTCAAGATTGGTGTAATCACCAAGCAGGTCGCCGAGAAAATAGAAAGCCAAAGGCGCGACGCTATTCGGCGGCATGAAATAGCGAACCTTTAGTCCCATTTTTCTGAAGTATTCATCGGTTGAAGAGAATTCATCCTGGTGGTATTCGATACCCAACACCGGATGCTGATTTTCAGTTCGGCGATATGTCCTGCTGCTTGACGCGCTCAGGCAGATAATCGGCGGCTTATCGAAATTTTCCTTGTAGGCACCTGAATTCAGAAAGCTTTTGAACAGCTTACCATGCAGGTCGCCGAAATTATCCGGAATGCTGAAATCGGGGCGGTTCTTGTTGTGCTCTGGCAACACGACGCTGAAGTCGTAATCTCGCACGTAAGAGGAGAAGTTGTTCCCCACAACGCCCTGAATGCGTTCATTCGTTTTCCGGTCGACGATGTTCGTTTTCAATACCTCAATTAATGGGAAGGCATTACCGTCGCCTTCAGCACCGATATTCATTTCAACGGAAATGATCTCAAGTTCGACAGAATAACGATCTGCATTTGGGTTATCCCAATTCGCCAGGGCGTTGAAACGGTTGTCGATCATCTTCAAGGCGTTCCGCAGATTCTCCTGACGGTTCGCCCCTCTCGCCAAATTGGCAAAATTAGTGGTGATCCGCGTGTTCTCTGCGGGGCGATAATCCTCATCGAAAGAAATTCGCTTTATATTAAACGTAAATTCTTCGTTCATCGCGATCTTGCGCTCTAAATTCCGAGATAAAACCTGCATTACTGTTTTCCCTTTCGAGATTTTCCTAATTGTATGTTCCGGTTTTCTCGGGCGTAATTCGTCACACCCTCCGACATTAGGAGCGGTGCGTGCTATGTAGCTGAGGGATTGATCGACTAAAAATGGTTTTATCTCATTGAAGCATGAGCCATCTTCATCATTTCGCGGTCGAAGCGCTCCAGCCGGAATTCAAAGACGTCGCCTTTCCCAGTGCTCATAATGGGCAGCCACTCGCCTCAAGCTTGACTTTTTACAGACATCTTGACCCCTTCGGCGACATGCGGCATTGGTTCGTCGTCGTGGTTCTGCGGACGAAAGTCCGGAGCTAAGAGGGAATTCGGTCAGGGATCTTGTGAAGACCCGAAGCCGAAGCTGCCCCCGCAACTGTGAGCGGCAAGCGAAGGTCCATCCATGTCACTGAGGCGTGCCTCGGGAAGACGGACCATAGCAATGACCCGCAAGCCAGGAGACCTGCCGCGATAGATAACGTCCACGGGCGGGGTGTCCCGGTGTGCCGCTTTTGCGATCGGCATTCCCGTGCCGTCGCCTTTGCGTCATGTCAGCACCTTACCACAACACAATGGCAGTGCCGATGACAGAGACCACGACGATAGCAAAAACTGCCCAGCATGGCTCGATAGCCAGCCTTATCGATATCGCTTTTCCCGAAGATACGAACCATCACGGCACCCTTATCGGGGGTACCGGACTTGTCGAGCGCGCAGGCCGCAGCTCCATGTCCATCGAGACAAAATTTCGGTCCGAAAACCCGTTGACGGGCAACTGGCATAATACGGTCACCCGACACTTCAGGATGGTGGCGGTCTGCAAGGATCACCGGCCAGCTTCCGTCCACGGTCGTGGTGCGACCGGAGCCGTTCCCCTTGAGCAGAGGCGGGCATAACCATGCTGGACAGGCAACATCTGTCAATCCTGCGCGAAGTCGATCGCTTGGGCAGTCTGACGGCGGCAGCCGAACGGCTGAATGTGACCCAGTCTGCACTCAGCCATACGATCCGAAAGCTCGAAGAGCGCTATGGCGTGGCTGTGTGGGAGAAGGATGGTCGTAATCTTCGCCTCACCGAGGCCGGGCGTTACATTGTGACGCTGGCGCAACGCATTCTACCGCAGATCGAAAGGGCTGAGGATGTCTTGTCGGATTATCGCTACGGTCAGCGAGGCTCTCTGAAGATCGGCATGGAATGCCATCCCTGCCATCAATGGCTGATGGGCGTCACAAAACCCTATCTGGTGGACTGGCCGGACGTGGATCTGGAACTGACGACATCATTTGCCTTCGGAGGGGTGGCAGCTCTGACGGGATACGAGATCGATATCCTGATCACACCGGATCCGATCGAGGCGCCGGGCATCCATTATCTATCTGTGTTTGACTACGAGCTCGTGCTTGCCGTACCGACCGATCACCCACTCGCGCGCAAGGACTACGCCGAACCAGCGGATCTGCTGGACGAAACTCTCTTCACCTATCCCGTGCCGCCGGAGCGATTGGATGTATTCACGCAGTTTCTAGCTCCCGCCAACTGCCGTCCGCGACATCACCGGAATGTTGAGACCACGGAAATGATGCTTCAGCTCGTTGCGGCCGGTCGTGGCGTCAGCGCCATTCCGAACTGGCTTGTACGTCGGGAGGCTGCCGAACTCGGCGTTCGTCCTGTCCGGATCGGAAAGAGCGGAATAGGTAAGAGTATCCATCTCGGTCTGAGAAGCGGCGACGAAGCCGTCGATTTTATAGCTGGGTTCCTAAACACGTCGCGCCAGACATCAGCTTGACGCGTCTGTGCCCTTGTCCTCCTTGCCGGAATAGACCTTGCCGATCGAACTCGGCGAGGTCTACGGCTATCAAAGACTGTATGACTATCGTCTCGACCGAGGCGAGATGCGTTGCCCGAACCGGGCTGCGCATCTGACCCGTCTTGCCGGAGTTAAGGCGCAGATCTGTTGCAAACGTCGCTGGCGCCTGGGGCGGCAGGACTTCCATCGTTGTAGATAATGCGCTCAACCAGCAATTTGACGTAGAAGTTCCGGATAAGGACTGGGTCACGGGCGTCATATTGCAAGCGCTGCTGATGGCGGTGTCGAGGTGCAAGCCGAAGGGTCAGATGTCGATCCACTCGGATCAGAGCTCGCAGCTCACCCGCATGGACTGGGCCTCGTTCGTCAAGCACCATAACCTGGTTCACTCGATGAGCCGACGGGTTAACTGCCATGACAATCCTGTGGCCGAGAGCTTCTTCAATCTTCTGGAGCGTGAACGGATACGCCGCAGGGGTTGCCGGTCACGCAACGAGGCTCGCTAGGACGTGTTCGATCACATCGCGACGTTCTGCAATCCGAAACGCAAACACGTCAAAAACGGGATGCTGTCACCGGTCGGCATCGCGAAGCAGCAGAAATTACAACCCAGGGGCGTCTACGAAGCGCTGGGCAATTTCCATAACCGGATCCCGTGTCCATAATAAGTACACACGCGTCTATTCGAAGAGAAAACTAGTTCACGCAAGCGCACGTCGGGATATGACTCGGGGTAACGAAGAAATGTTAGAGCGTGTCTATGCAAGCAAACAATGTTCCGCCAACTCAAAGTCGTAGGACATCGTTAAACCTGTTGCGTTGCCTTATATTAGCCTTCGTCCCTATGCTCTCACATTCGGCCTCGGCCCAGTCCTCCGACCAACTCTGCATCAACAACATGGTGGACGTCGACCTCAAGACCGTCGCTCTCTATGAGGTGGATACGCCGACCGGCATCCACTTCGTTCATGGTCCTGAGGCAGGAAGTTGCCCTGCTGCGAACGACGTCTGCCAGCAGCGGGCCCGCCTCGTGAAAGGCAATCAGGTTGTCGTCATAAGCCGCTTCGGCGATTACGCGTGTGCGATATACGTTGCAGCGCGTAAAGGTAAGGCTATCGCCACTTCCGGCTGGTTGCCACTTTCGGCTTTGAAGACTATCGAGCCCTCGCCCCACTGGGCCGGTCATTGGATCAGTGATGACAGCGATGCGACGATCGATGTCGTGGCAAAAGACGACGCCAAAATTGGGATCGATGGCAACGCGACATGGAACAGCAACCCAATCGACGCGCAATCAGGTCAGTTCGGTGCAGTCATCTCCCCCCAAGGCGCTTTCGTCTCCTTTACCGATGGCGACAATATAAAGACTGCCTACGCGAATTCAGCGTGCACAATTAAAGCTGCTCAACTCGGCCCTTATCTTGTCATCACGGACAACCACAATTGTGGTGGCTCCAACGTCACCTTCTCAAGCGTGTACGTTCGAAAATGACGGCGTCCAAAACCGGCAATCACGTGATTATAGAAAGAGCCGAGGAGCGGCGAAGCGCAATGTGTCGCAACTCTCACATTCCTTAGCGGCATGATCGAAAAGGCGTAGGAGATCATGCGATCGATAAAATCGTCCACGATGGCCGACAACGATGGATAGTGGAGAGAATCACGTTTTGTATCGGGGAATGACCGAAAAGCCGATGCAAGAATATGTTGCACGCGTATCCTTACATCGAGTTTTGGCGCCGTTGTTGCCCATGATCATGGGGTCGATAGACGCTAGTCCGTGATGCAGGGCTTTCTTGCTCGACCGCGGTCGAAAGATTTTCGAAACGAAGCGATCCACAAAGTGGTCGCCCTCCACAAGGAAAAAAGCGATCATGCGCTTGAGACTCCTCTCCCTAATCGCGGCTTTGCTTTCAACTCCGCTTCTCGGATACGCAGCGACTGCCGGATTGCCGGGCGCGAACGCCAGCGCCGCTGACGTCGTGAGATTTACGGTCGACTACGAAGGCCATGCCGCCGACGCGGACGAATTGCTCCGAGGCGCCAGTCGTTCACCGACGAAGATGGAAACGATCCTGTTTACGCATGATTTCCTTGCGAGTTGGTACGCGCTGAAGGCGAAGGAAGCAGCAAATCCCGATGCCGTCTCGGCGCCCAATAGCACTCCGGGAATCGACAATATAACGAATGGTGAGACTGACTATCTCACCAGCGCGGACTCCGACGATGGCGGTGCCCATCCGGTGAAATTCAAGGACGTATCCGATAAGCTCAACGGCGTCATGGTCGCGATGAACTATAACGCGAACGGCTCTTATTCTTGCTTGTTCTTTCTAAAACCGGAAAATGGCAGGCTTAAGATTGACGATATTCTGTTAAGCCCCTTCTCTGGCGGAAATTTCAATCCATGGACCCTGCATCGTCCCGGCGTTTCTCCGGGCGTTCGGCAAGATGTTGCGAAGGCGTTGAGTGACGGTAAATCAAATGGCAAATAGGGGAGATTGGGTCACTCCTCCGAACCGCGCTGCGGCGCAGCAGCCCTTGCAGTTAGCTCGCCGCGCGCTATCACGGCATATTCATTGGACTTTAAATCCCCGGCCGGTGGTCTACCGACAGCAGACAGGCTGCACAGCAACTTTGGAGGAACTGAATGACTGATGTAATGAGAGCGGCCGGTGCGTTGTTGCTGACAGTCGTTGCCCTCGCCGGGTGTGCGCCCACCGCACAGAATGGATTTGCTGGTAATACCGGCGCGGCTTCAGCCACCGCCGTCAATTATGACGGCGCGGTCGCCGAAATGAATAGAATGACCGAGATGGATCGGCAGAGAGTAGCCCAAGGGTTGGCATCGCCAGAAGTAATCCCACTCGATATCGAGAAAGCAAAGCTGGCGACAGAGGCCCAGGCGATAATCGCGTCGGGCGACAAGGCGAAGGCCCGCGCATGGTCGGAGCGTGTACACGCCATCGACGCGCGCCGAAACGCCATCAACAAGCAGTTTACGATGGCCTATTTCGCTAAGCATCCTCCCGTCGACACCCCTGCCAATTGCAGTTTCGACCCCAGACTGGGCTGCCGCCCAACCTATTGAGAACTCCGCGCCACGAGAATGGAAGGATATGACCGTCATTTCTCGACCCAGGTCTTTCTGCTGTCCGATGTTCCTTCAAGCTCGGCGGTCAGCCGGTAATCTTTCCGAGGCAGCACCACCAATTGATTCGTGTGCGTTCTGTCTTTCCTGCAGCCTTGCCATGATTGCGGAGGCCAGGAGGTGAACGGCATCTCGGGATAGCCGCCGCCGTCCGCGATTAGCGTTGGGTCCCGCTGCTTGTTACCGGAACCATGTCTGACCTGATGCGCGAAACCAACACGGTCTTGGAATTGGGCTCGCCCGCCTGCCGACCAATAGGTTTTCCCACCATCAATCTCCCACTTTTGAACGGAGCTGGTTTGACGCGGCATTTCGCAACCCGAACCACAGTCCCGAGGCAACGCAAGCCTGCCACAAAGGAAAGAACAAGCATGACATGGTCAGTGAATATCGCATCTGAAACACCCCTTCCGGCCAAAACGCACCACCGAAAGTGCCAGCGATTACCATAGGCCATCCGGAAAATCGGATATTTCGGCGCCTAAGCAGAACCCATATGACGATTGCCATGAAGGCTGCACCTATGAGGCCGCCGATGGCGCCACTCATCGCGTAGTCCGTATATTGCGGGGTACTGTCGTCGCTAAGAAGAAAATCGACGCTACCCGCTGCCAAAACAAGAGCGACGGCGGTCGAGGCGATAAGCAACGCAAGTAGCCCAACACCACGACCTCCGTTTTGCGCCGTGATTTTACTGCGGACGATCATCGCCACGAGGATGCCAAACGGCGCCGAGAGCGGAACTGCCAGCCATGTCGGTTGCCGTCCAAATTGATCGAGTGCATTTGCCTCCAGCATGGCGCTGATTCCGACAAATGCACAACCCGTTAGCGCTCCCAGAAGAGCTATCGTCACGTAATCCTTCAATGGTTCCTTCATCCCATATCTCTTGCCTGACACCTTAGGAGCTCCAGCTCATCAGCCTCTTTGGATTATCGGTCAAAGCTTCGCGACACAGCCATCGGCTCGTAGACTCGGACAAGGACGATAGAGGCTGCGAGATCCGGCCATCACCAGTTCTCTTTGTCGAAGGCGGTCAGTTCGCAATCCGGCTTCGTGGTATAGGAAATACTGGCACTTTTGCCCGCAAAGTCCTTTAGGTCAAACCAATGGGTGCTTTGAGGTGGCCCCGCGTCAGGCCCCGGAAATGTCAAATGCCGTTCGTTCGACCCTGTCGCCGCCGCCATCTCCTCCGGAGTTGGACAGGAATCGGTCAGCAGAGAAACCGTCAACATACGAGAAATTGTCGTCTTGCCATTCGGCCCTAACGGCGCCTCGAATCTCCATTCAACCATCACCTTCCCGATTCCAAGGCTCGACGATGGTGGGGCATAGATTGCCGTGAAGCGCGGATCGTCCCCGCTGGAAAATGGTCCGTTCCATGTCGCCGGAGCTCTGGACAACTCGGGCAACCGCAACGCGGAAGCGAGATCTTGCCAACTCGCCTCTTCTCGATCGCGCACGATTTGTGCAAAGCCGGCAGCGACAATAGCACCGCTGCTGCGATGACCGGTGTTCTGCGCATCTGCGCCCGTAGCGATCACCATGGCCAGCGCAAAGCCACAGCGTGTACATAACTTCATCCGGTGACGGCGAGCAGGCTGGGATTTTCCAGATGCTACATATACCCCAGATGCTGCATATACCAATGTCATGGCTTCTCCTTACTTTGCAGCGTGACTGCAAAAAATTCTGCAGGATGACTTGTTACATACGCCGATCGAGCCGTTCCGATAGTGCTCCCACTGCGCTCGGGGTTACGATAAGCCGCTCGAGCAAAATAGGTTGTGATCGGTGATCGCGTCGTCACTTCCGCTGTTGAGAGGCCGGGGCTGAACACCACGTTGTGTACCGTCAGATTGAGCCCGACACCGCCGATGTCCCAGTGACAGACACCGAGGCCGAAATAGTTTGCGTCGGCAAGCGCGTCGAGATGAAAGGTAGCCGTATAGCCATCGGAGAATGGTAGGAGCTTTAGTGGCAACCTCCTCTGCATCGCCAATGTCGCTCCGCTCCCAGGCTGAAGAGGCAAGCAATCGGTGTTGCTCACCTGATAGGACACATACCCTGTCACCTCATCGAACGGGCCGGGAGCATCCTGGATCGTCGCGATCAACTCGTATTGGTGCGCTGGCTTTGGATTGAATTTAGGCGTTGGAGACGCAAGGGACGGCTGCAACGCCATCGGAATGAAGACGGCGATTGCAAGCATCAACCGAGCGGCCCGGTTCAGCACTCGCGTCAGTCTAGAGCGAGGTCCCTCCAACCCGACCGATCGAGCGTTGATCAAGACGGTCGGATCGTCATCACGTCTACTCGCTTGAGAGCACATTCAAACCACCCTCCGCGAACGAGCCCCAGCCATTTGCTCCATGTTTCAGAAGAACCTTTACCATGTCGCGGACCGCCGGCGGCGACGTGATGGCTCCCCTCGGCCCGGTCCAACCGGACGGCCGCTCCGTTGCTTCCCAACCGTGAAACACTCGCGTCGCACCCTTAGCGCCCGACCCCCCCCTTCTCGACAGCCTGGATTCGGATCGTGGTGGTGTAGCAGGTGCCGCGAATTTGGGCAGGTTGCACCGCAGACACGTCGACGCCGCCAGCGACCCAATCCGGTTCTTCTACGCGTGCATCGATATTGCCCCCCCACCCGGTCACGATCAATTCGGCTTCCTGGGCCAGGACGGAAGCGGGTGGCTCGGGGATGGCGGCCTGAGCGGCTGGAAGATGTGCCATGCTCACAGAAATCGAAGTCATCGCAATCAAGGCTGCCCGGGCGACACCCGCAGGCGGCGCCGTGCCGGTGCAAGCCCATCGTAAGATCTCATGATTGTTCATAGAGAATTCTTCCAACCCATAATTCGTTCATGCCGCATCGGCAGGAAGCACCTCAACGCCCTATCCAGCAGCGGCTAACCTTCCGCAGATGATTAGATGCCGCATGAAACGTTGACCCGCCATCGCGAAGGCAATTTTTGACACGGATCTGCACTCAAAATAGACCCGATGAAAGTGATGAGCAGTATATGTCCGGCATATACCTGGTGTATGCCTGTTGCGGTGACCGACCGAGGATTGTCGCTTGGCCATCCAAAAAGCCGATTTTCGATTGCGGAACACGATGTCTCAATTATTCAACTCCCTGACGACGAGAGGTCGTCTCGATCCGTCGCCGGATCGAGACCGGCGCCCAGACGGATCGGGTGCGCGTCACTTATATGCGTAAGGCCGATTCGCACAGTTCGACCATAATTGGCATATGGCACTCAGGCGCTGGCAACTTTATTATCGAAGCGGGCCACATTCCTGGAGAGATCATCAAAGCCTTCGATTTGCCGGCAGGCGCAGTCGCCAAGAATGGAACCTCATTCCTGCGGCCGAAGCGTCGAGTGGGAGTAATCATTGAGGCAGGAGCTCATGATGTTCGGTGAAACTGCGCGGCGGCTCGCCGCTCTCGGGTGCCCATTCTGGTGCTTGGCAGTCACGCCGGCATTGGCGGATGACAGCGCCGCAACACTGGCTGCAGGGGGCCTCGTTCTGCAGAAGACGGATAAGATCGCGCTTGTATCCGAGGACCTCTATCTGTCGGCAACTACCGTTCGTATCTCCTATCGGTTCCGGAATCTGACAACCACAGACTATTCGACAACAATTGCCTTTCCGATGCCGGATTTTACCGGCGGTGGCGTCAATTTCGAAACGGCAGTCCCAGACCCTGCAAGCGATAATTTCATGAAGTTTAGCACGGTCGTGGACGGACAGCCCGTTTCCTCCCAGCTCGAACAGCGCGCCTTTCTCACCTCAGACGGCAAACCTGACGTTGAGATCACCAGTAAACTTCGGGCCCTACGCATCCCGCTGGTTCCGACCGTTGACGCGACTGAAGCAGCCGTCGGCCAGCTCCCGGATAATGAGCGGAAGAGCTTGGTAGATGCAAACATCCTCGATGTCGGCGAGAGCAGCAATTACAAAGGGGAGCAGACCACGCTATATCCCCTTTGGACCTTGCGATCGAAATACTGGCGCACACAAGTCTTCCCGAAGGAACAGGATATCGTCGTCCAGCAGACCTATGTCCCGATTGCCGGAAATCTGGTAGGAGTCCCGAGCGGATTTCCAGACTTGGATCCCAAGACCCGCGATGCCTATCGCACAAAGTATTGCACGGATGAAAGTTTTCTGAAATCCGCACGAGCGCTTTACCAACGTGCAGGTTCCGAATACGCCAAGACATACAGCGCATTCGAGCAATACGTTTCCTACATCATCACCTCCGGCGGCAACTGGGCCGGACCGATCGGCGATTTCAAGCTGATCGTCGATAAAGGCGACCCTTCGGCGTTCGTTTCCTTCTGTGGCTCGGACATCAAGAAGATAAATCCCACCCAATTCGAGGTAGAGATCAAGAACTTTACACCGAAGCACGACATCGACATCCTATTCCTGAAAGCCGATCCCGCTCAATAGGATAATGTCCGTGTAAAAGCCGATCGAGTGTCATTATTCATGCATAAAGTTCCCGTGAAAGCCTTTCGCCAATTTGTCCTTGCCCTCAGCCTCGTGGTGGCGGCTCATTCAACAGCATGGACGGCCGATGCGCCACAAACGCCGGCGGAAAAGCACCACTCGAAAGAATGCTGGAGCGCCGCGGCTGCACAGGAAGGGGCTGTCTTCTCCTATCCGCTGCGTATCTTTGCCGCGCCCGATGCCGATATTATGGCCGTCAATGTCGATAAAGACAAATGGAGCGCCCTTCCCCAATCCGATCGGATTACGCTATTGAGTGACCTCGCATGCTCTTATGCGGGCGGCCGTATGCAGCCGGATCAGTGGCAGCCTTTTGGGGTAGTTGATCCCGCAACGAACAAGACTATCGAGACGTTCACCGTAAACCAGCTCTTCCCCAAAGAGGCCTATCGTTGAACGCTTGCGCTGCCCATGAAACGCCCCGTTCGACAGATGGCTCGTTCGCCAAACAAACCCCTACCGCAAATGGTATGGGTGCATGGAGAACCGCCTACGTGGTCCCTTTGCTTTCCTCTCGAGTTAGCCGCTACAACACGAGAATTGCGTCGGCGCTCTCGCTTGTCGTCACTCTTGCGGCGCTGCCCCTTGCTCCCGGATATGCTTCTCCGGTTCATCGAACTCTCCCGACTATTGGCGACACCCTAGGCATGCGTGCGGACTTGCAGCGCGTGATCAAGCCTGGCATGCCCTTTGTCGATTTCAGGCAGATCGCGTTGGCCAAGGGCTGGACGCCTATTCCTCATGATCCACCCTGTCTCCGACAGGTCGGGCCTGCACTCTGTGCGCAGCTACCAGAGCTATTCGATACCTCCTCTGGACCTATCGAATATAACGAGCTGAGCTATCGTGAGCCCGGGGGCGGAAGCCGTCTGCACGTCCTTGTCGAGGGCGACATTTCAAAATGGGGCACGGCGGACGCGCGTGTCGAATTGCGCGTCGACCAGTGGGATTTCAGCGGCAAGGACGACAGCAATTGATACGCATCACGATGCGGGGCGCCGAGCATGCAGGTGTTCATATATATTGATGGTACCTGCGGCAGGTACGACGTCAATGCGGAGATCCGCGCTGATCGATCCGGTTGGTCGTCACCATATCCCTTTGCCGAAGAAGACTAGAGTTGAGAAGGGATTCTCCGTAGAGATGGCATCATTCATTCAACATGCGCGACCGTACCAAGTCAATGCATTGCTTTTATAATGGCTCGTCCATTTACACAAGCAAATGCGAGCCACGCATTTCGACCATTGATGAGACATGTCGTCATCCGGCACCTGTCCGGCACCTACGCGCTACTACCCCTTCTCCTCCAACTAATATACTAGAGATGACAAACTGTCTTCATACCCCTCCTCCCCGAGGAAGTGCATGAGCAATTCAATCTCCTCCCGCTGATGCCGTAGATAGAGCACTTTGTCCTGACTAGCGACCAATAGAGCTGCCGGTGCTCCCAGGCCCTTTTTCAAATATTCCCAGATACTGAGCATGAGAAGGGTGGGGCCGGCCATTGAGTTCGAAGCGCTCAATCTGGGGATTTATCCTTGCGTATGGACCGACAATTTGTCAGCAATGGTTGCACAGCTCTGCAGCGTCAGGGTGCGCAAAGAAGCAAGGTCTATGCGACGCTCCCCCAGCTTGAGCCTCGTGACAAGTTGGAACGAATTGCGTTCATCGATGCCGAAGAGGAGCTGCAGATCGCCAGTGAAAGGTTCCGCGATCGGTAGTTGATTGGCGGGATAGTCCATCGATTGCAACTTTTCCATATATTCGCGGCTTCTCAGCCGCGGAATAATGGTTGGACTGGAAGTAGATTGGAGGGGCTGCTTGTTTTCTTGAAGTGTGAAAATACGATGATAGCTCCTGTGTAGAAGGCTGACCGCAACTTCGCCGGTGGCCCACAATGGAAGAAGGGTCATCTAGCTATCAGCGTCGATAGCGTCGCGTTAACACAGTGAACCGCGCCTCTGAGGGAATAGTCTGATATATACTCTTTCTGCACATAATCAGACTAACTCCATCCCGACCCACAGCGACGACCTATCGACCGACGACCCAGATTGGGCACTACGGTCGCACAAGCTGCAAGCATGCCGGCGACGAATACGGCGACAGCACTCCTTTGGGCTCAATTCGTCGGCTTTTAGGGTGCAATGACAAGGACTCGAAGCCTAGTTCCAGGGCGTTGTCAGGGGATCGAATAGATACGAACCTGCATCGTTTCCGGCGAAGCGGCTTGCGTTCGTTGGTCGTTTCTGCCTTCATATATGACAGCAAGCTTGTGCCCATCGAGAGACCACGTCAATTTAGGATACGCACCATTGATCGGAAAAGATGCGATCAGCGTGGTCGATCTCTTGTCGCGATAATACGGCGGCAAGGACATGTCGCGGATTTCAATGATCAGGCCGCCATAATCATCATCCGTGCCTGGCACATTATAGGCGACGGCCAATCGCTTGCTGTCCGGCGAGAAAACCGCAGGTCGCGGCACGGCGTCGGGCCATTTGCGCGGTGGTGTCAAAAAGGCAAGATGAGTTGCCTCGCAGGTTGCATCCAAGAATTTTTCCTCTGTGACGATGGAGTCTTGCTGGGCCGGCAGATATGATAAATTGTCGTCGTTGCTAATGAGAATAGCGGCCAGCTTGCGATCCCAGCCCGTGACCTCTCCGAAAAATCCGGTGCCGACGGCGTTAAGGAAGCATTTCTGACTATAGGGGTCGGGATCCGGCAACTTCATCGCAAGGTCGCCTTCGCGGACCTTTATTGTGAATAGCTCGCCGTGCCGTGCCAGGAGAATTGCCGTCCCATCTCCATTGAAGAAGACGGAGGAACGAATCCAGTCGATCGGCTCAGTCTGCGCGAGAAGTTTGCCATCGGACAGACTTAGTATTTGGATCGGCAGGCGTGCATCTCTGACCCACGTGGCCACTTTGTCGCCTTTTGGAGCCATCGCCAATGCCCACGCATCTCCTTCAAGTGTGCGGCGCCAGAGTTCTGTGCCGTCTGAAATGCGCCAAGCAACGAGCTGCGGAACGATCATTCCATCGTCCCCCTTCTGGTCGACCGCATAGAATGTATCGCCCGAGGGCGACAAGGCCGGCTCACCAAAGGGGCTCAGCCTTGCATGAACCGAAAAGTTTGCAACACAACCGGCAATGTCGGCTCCGACTTTCGGAGCGACGCACGGTGCGTCACTGACCGGAAATCCGGGGTTATTTCGATGCAACCCGGCATAAATACCGCTTGCTACCGCGAACAGACAGATAGCGACAACGATTGTACCGGCAAGCCTACCTTTGGCCCGCGTCAAAATGTATGACATCGGCACGTCCCTCTTCAACCGCGCTAGCTGAATTCATGTCGCCAGGCATCTTTGAAATGAAGATGTTGAAACGGGTAGCGACCGAACAACCGACGGATCAGCCTGAACGCGAGGCACCCTTCAACGGCCTAGAGATTGCATGGCACCAATCTCGTAGCGTCGGCTGGGTCCTGGCACCAGCTGTTGTATCCCGGCAGCGTTTGAGAATCCCCGCCAGAGTCAGGCGCGACGCAGGTATTCCCACCCATTGCGTTGAGACAAGGGTTCGGGCGGGAAGCCCCCCCTAGTGCGTTGGTAATAGCGTTACTTTGCGCGATCGATTTCGCCGAAAATTTGCGAATGGCCGCACTTCTCTCAGCCATCAACGCATTATACTTCTTAGACCACACTTCAGCTCGCGCCTTGTCTCGCGTAGCAAGAATCTTTTCTCCCTCAGGCTGAAGCTTCGCCAGTTCCGTATCGATACGCACAAGTTCCGGAGACGCCCCTCCATTCGCTGCCATCCTGCGGTCGACCTCCAATACTCCTGCCCAACCTGAGCCAGAACCACCACCTTTCGCTGCTGCGACACTCGTTCCTGGTGCTGCCTCGTTGACGCAGCCCACCAAGGCGAGCGCGGCCATCATCCAAAATATTGTCCTCTTAAACACTATCGCGACCTCTTCAACATCTGCTTGGACTTGAACGGCTACTGCATTGATCAACCGCATCGGCGCCCGCTTCCACCCTTAGCAATGAGCAACCGATATGCTTGGTCATGACGTCTTGGCCGGATCACCAACATAGCCAACCATCAAGGTCGATCCGATATTGTCGTCATGCAGGGCGAACATGAACGGCTTGTCCGCCACGAAATCGAGGGATTGAACGCTGACCGATGGTGGCGCCGAAGCCGTCGGCGCGATGACGCCGGTTGCGGCAGCAGCTGTCGTTCCACCTTCATCGACGACGATTGCCACCTTGTGCGGCACGGCGGCTATCTGGAGCGGCGTGTCGGAAAAGCCGGCAAGTGCACCAGGCTGCGAGCGCGCTGGCGCCAGGCCCAACCCATCCAGAGCGGTTAGGACGTCACCGCCGCCCTTGAACGAAAAGCGCGGCAAGGAGAGTGTCACATTATAGTCCTCAAGCCCGACCCCGGCGAGCCAACCAGCGCAGGGCGCGAATTCCGCTAACTGCGCCGGCTTTTCGCGATTGACGACAAGGATGAGAGAATAGCCATCCATCCTATAGGGGAGCTTTACGGCGGCAAAGGCGCCCTTCTCAGCTGCCGATAATAGTCGCGCGTCGGCGTGCATCATGGGAGCGTGTCTCCTGCCGCCGGCGGCAAGGTGGAAATCGGCACTCTGTGTCGCCCCGACGCTGAATCCGTGCCGCCAGACGTCCTTGAAATAGAGGGCGTTGACCAGAACTATTCCAGAGCCAGTGAGCGGAGCCTCGATGATCGATTGAATCGCGCCCCGTGTGGCTTTCTTGACAAGTGCATTGATCTCTTTCGCCACATCTGGATCGGCCAGGTGACGCGACTCGACCCGCGCGTCAATAGCCTTGAACGCCTTGGCAGCGGTCTGTTTGAGCACGATTGCCTTGTCCACATAGACGGCGTCGAAACCGGACACAGGCCCGTTCGAATCCCGGCCAAGGATCAAAGCGGCGAGAGAGCGACGCAGCCCGTTCAAGTCCGCGGCGCCATCCAGATGGAAGAGTTTCCCAAGCACCGCATGCAACTCCGTCCCGGCGCCGATATCGACGAGCGAAAACGCCGCCATTATGCTCGCGGGAGAAATCACCAGATTGGTCTCGACGCCGCTCTGTTTGGCGATCTCATTGAGCAGATCCAGACCAAAGCGCGTCGATGCAGCGCTGAAATCCGCAACGATTTCGCTCTTTGACACCCGCGGCAAAGACAACAGCCCCATTGCGGCCAAAGCACCGATCGCCAACACCTCGCGTCTGGAGGTCTCGATCATGTCAACTCCTCTAACCCAAACGCTGAGGCAACGTCACCACGAAGCGGCACGCCGCCAGGCATCGCGTCTCCGTTCCCGCACCTCATTTCTTCCCGTTGCAATTCACCGAGTAGTCCGCAGCGGTAGGAAATATCCCGTCGCCGGTACTCGTAACCTCCAGCATCACCACTCCCTTGCGATACTCGTAGCTGCAATAGACCAATCCTGTGCCCGAGCAGGATTCCACCTCGATCACGCCGTGCTTGCGCAGTTCCGGCGCAATGCTCTGCGCATCGCCTTCGGGGTCTTCAATTTTTGCCTGGATCGGCGACCACCCTTTGCCGATGAGGGCCTTTCGCACTCTGTCGATGCTCTTGCCGCGGACGGCCGGCACCACGGCCTGGCCGCCGCATACGCTTTCTTGCTTTGCTATCGGATCGACTTCGATCGCGCCGTCGGGCATCAACCTGATATCTCCAACCGGTGCGGGAGCGAGATCGCCATCGAAGATGCGAAGCTTGTCGCCTACAACCGAAATGTTGCCGATCGGCAACTGGATTTTCGGCGGAGCGTAGATCAGGGCCACGAGCTGCGCTCCGCGAAACAGAGCCACGTTCCCTTTGTCGATCGCACATGTCGCGGAGGCGGCAGGCGCAAACTCGCCAGCGAAACTGACGGCCTCATAGGGACCAAATTTCTGCTCATCGATCACACCCCATCCGAGGGACGCCGCCAATTTCCCGCCCTCGCTGGTTTGTTCAGTCAGTGCACCACACGCGGGCGAAGAGACAGGAGCCGGCGCCTTGGGAAGTTGCGATAGAAGCGTGATTTTCAAACTTGGGACGTGAGATCGGACAGACGGAGGGTTGCCGTCGCTCTGCTGCGCCACGGCCGAACCGGCAGCCAGACAGAATATCAACCTAAGGGAAAGACGCGACGCACGAGAGAAACGATATGACATCACTCAGGATCACCCGGAACGCGCTGGACGAGAACAATGTGGAGGCTGATTGATGAAGGGGCTTCGAGCGCGGTGCAAGATCGATCCCCGCCAAGCCTGTGTGCCGGCGTCCATAAATAGTGACGTTCTGTCCAGTTCTTACCCACAGACCCGGATGCCGACGAACCAGAGCTGCCCACCACACATCTCGTATACTGCTTTTTGTGGTCGATTTTTTGCTGGAGGCGGATTGTCAATGCCGCATAGGAGAACAGCACGGATGCTCAAATGACCGTAGTGCCGCTCCATCTATTTTGAGTGACGTGCCGTCCATCTCTCCATCATCCGACGCCACGAAGGTGGACTGAGCCATGCAGCGCGACATAGTCAGGTATCAGGGATATTTCACCTTTGAGACTAGCGAACCATGTCTGCTCACTCGCGCGTGATTTTCAGTTTTGTGGCCCTTGCAATGTTTGGCGTCATGGGGCTTTGGGGAAGCGGATCGAAGGCATATGCCGAAGGTGGAACCTGTCCACCGGGCTACTATCCAATGGGAGGCGGCTGTGCTCCGTTGCCGCCCGGCTATTACGGCAATCAGCCTGGACCAGGATCGGATGGGAAATCTGGGCTTGCGCCGGAGTATCATCCAACGACATATGGAGCCATTGCCATGACCTTACCGCGCGGCTTTTGGGGCTCGCGGATGCACACGTCCACACAAGCCGCCGCCGATAAGCAGGCTTTGGCTGCCTGCGCGGCGAAAGGAGCGCCCGGATGCCGGATCGTTGCACGGGTTAAAGATGGATGTGTCGCCATAGCCTCCGGTTTCGCTAAGGACCCTGGCAAGGCCGTAACGAGTAACGGCAAGCTTATTACGATCAAGGTTGGGCTGTTCGAGGCGGAGCAAGCTGCCATGCAAGCCTGTCAAATGTCAGCAACAGGCTGCCAGCTTCATGCTGTTCTCTGCACCGATGGCAATCCGTAGCTGTCAAAACGACACGCAATAGTAGAAACGCCGTCGCATCACCATCCGCAAACAAGGGACCAACGAAGCAGACTGCCAATATCTTTCGCTGAAGCCGGTTCGACACCGCCCCCACGACCGTAATGTCGTTCAGCCTGTCTTTAGTCATGTACATCCGTTTCTTCAGTACCTAATGGCATGAGGATGACGATGGGGCCGGAGAAGCGGCTTAGCGCAACACAGCCTTTCATATTTAAGCAAGAGCAGCCTAATCGCAATTTCGCCTGTCCGTAGGCGCCGTTCCAGCCCTATCCCATTGACGCATGGAAGATGGCTCACATCAGGAACACAATTGCGATTTTTCGAGCCGACCGCCGCGTTCAAGAGGAGGAGGAAAACGGTCCGTAGCGGCGAAAATCGGTGATGGTGTGACGACAAGAGAGCGGCGCGATACCCTTACAGCCTATCGGGTTTATCCATTCACGTGGTCCTCTTCTTCGGCTGTGCGCGAACACCATTGACCGGGATGGTCCGAGACGGATAAGTTTCTCTCGTCGAAAAGGCAGGCTTGGTCTGGGTAGGCCCAAGCCCCTCCCTAACGGGCAGGCTCTATTTTTCGCGGTTTCCGCGAAATCCCCGACAGTCCTTGCGGCGCGTGCGCGTCGCGGGTCTGTTGGATGCTGCCTACGACGCTGCTCTGACAGATTTTTCTTGTTGGAGCAGTTTTATGTCTGTCGTGGATCTATCCAAACCCGTCCTCGTCTATTTGGCAAACGGCGTGCAAGGTGGCGCAGTTGCGCGAGCAGCATCCCGTCACGGCCTGAAGGTTAGAGCGCTAGTGCGAAATCCCGTGCACTCCTCTTCGCTCGAAGAAGCGGGCGTCGAACTGGCGCAAGCGGACCTCTTCGACCTTGGTTCACTCGTGGCGGCAAGCCAGGGCGCGTCCGGCGCGGTAATTCAGATTCCAATGGGAGCGCAGAGCGATATGGCAGCGCAGGCCACGCACGCGTTCAACGCCGCGAAAATTGCGGGACTTTCCTCTATCATTCTCAAGCTCGGAAGCGCGAGCCGCCCAGAACCATGTGAGGAGCCCAGCCTCGTGGCAAACGCCATGGTGGAAGATATAGCACGTCAATCCGGAATGCTCTCCGCGATCGTCCGACCGACGATGTATCTCGACAATCTCCTTAGACCGCATACACGCGCCGATCTCGTGGAGAACGGCCTGTTCGCAGCGCCAATTTCGGAATCCCAGCAGATCGCGTGGACATCCGCCGATGATTGCGCCGAAGCAACTGTAAGGCTGCTGATGGCAGGCCCAGCTGGCGTCGGTGACTATCGCATTTCTGGCCCGGAAAGTCTGTCAGGCGACGCCTTGGCTGAGCGGATAATGGTCGGTCTAGGAAGGCCCATCGTTTATCGCGCCCGACCATTGGATGGATTTGAACAAGATATGGACAAGGCGGAGGGAAGAGCCGCCGGGCGTCGGCTTGCTTCGAAATTCCGCTATCTCGCCACCCATCGCGACGACGCCGACGCAATTCTAGCCATACCATATTCGACAATCGTCGAGCTTGGAGATTTTTTCCCCACATCGGTTGAAACATGGATTCGAGATCGACGGCAGATATTGCTTGGAAGCGATATTGCAGAGTGATGAATCGTAAGGCTGTTAGCGCGAGCTTCACCGCTCGAACGGGACCGACTTGCTGCGATCAGAGAAAGTTGCGGATGCCGTGGCGATGCGCGTGTATTGAACCACGGAAAGCGGAGATTTCACGATAGCTATCAGAGCGGCGGTGGGGCTGTTTCAGTATAGTCCCCCGCGTATCCCTAAATCACCGGTCGCCCTTGGTTAGTCAAAGTTCCTCACGGTCAGCCACGTTTCTGGATAGCTGCATTGCGGACGATAATGCACTTCATGTAGACGCGATGACACCGCTGCTCGCATCTATTGGTGCTAATTTGCATCCGATGATTTTCCATTCACCCAAAGCTACTCTTGGGGTCAATCGGTGCACCTTAACTTGCCTTTCGTCCGCACCTTCTATGGCCGCGGAGTTTTGCTTACTCGCCCCAGCGCTGTTTTCGTCGCTCATGGGGCGGGTGGATGTCGGCCGGTGTTCGATAAGAAGCGATCGTTGAACCGCTTCGAAGCTGATGCCAGCGGCACTGTGCCCCGCTCGCCTATTATATGACACAAACACCAATATCGATGGTTCGACTTTGACAGCGCGATCATGCTCGATGAGGAACCGTTGACGCAATCGATCGATGAGCAACTGATGATACTCAAGATACATTCTTTGGAATCAAAATTGGAGCAATGATGAAGTTTGGGCAGTATATTCGTATCGTGGCAGGGTTCTTGTCGCTCATTCCTTGCCTTCTGTCGACGGCTATCGAGGCGCGCGACCTTGACCATAGCGATCAGGATCGCCTCGCCATTCTGAACGCCGCACGACCAAGCCCGTCCGACAAGTTCGTGGTCAAGGATCTGATTAAGGATCATGGCTACGCCTATCTCTGTGGCTTGATCGAGGGGACTACGGGACTGAGGCGCACGGACGGCAAGATCGCGGTCTATCAGTTCATTTTGCGCAAGGAGTCTGGTCATTGGCAGGCAACCAATATGGCTGAGTCCGCGGATGCTGACGGACAAGCGTTGGCCATCGGAACAACCGATTCGTCCGACAATGTGGATTGCACACTTGACGGTCATCAGGTCACGGGCGCGGAGATCCAAGCAATCTACAAGCGGGGAAACTGATTCCGCTTTGAACAATGCAAGCTGTTGCGTTCCCGATCAGCACATCGGGAATGCATTTTGCCCGATCACGGTTCTCGCTCCAACGCAACCATCCGCGATCCGGTATGAGCATCAACTGCTTGGCAAGCCGTAAGGCAACGTCCACCCAACGGGACCACCGGTCCGCTGCGATGATCTGGTCGGAGCGTCCGCATTCAATAAGGGAGCGGCGTTGAGGATCTTTTCCAGGGTTTCATGAGGCGTATGGCCAAATTCGGTCTTGAACAATCGATGGAAATATTTTTCATTCGCAAAACCATGACTCCAGGCGACCTCAGCAATCCGAGTAGGCCGACGATTCGGGTCCGACAGAAGATGATACGCACGCTGTAATCTTTTGCGCTGGATCTGGCGCATGACCCCACCGCGATCTTCAAGTAACTGATAGAGCTTTGCTCTCGACAACCCAACGTCACGGCAAATCCTGTCAGGAGTGAGGTCGGGTTCCAAAAGATGTGTATCGATGTAATGCTGAATTCTCATCCACAACGCATTGCGAATTTGACCGCCAGCAGCCCGCATGGCGTCTGGAGAGGCTGTAACTGCAGCGATCAAAAGCTGGTGCATCGACTGGACGACATGAGGCACCTCGTGCTGTTTCAAGTTCGGCAGATTCTGAAACAACGACAATATGTGATCACTAAGAATGCGACCAATTCCTCCTGTCAAAGTCGCTCCATGCAGAAGCGCCGTGCTGCTCGGCAAGAGATGGCGTGGCGCAACCAGGGAGATCACATCGCCCATTTCAACCGCACATTCGAGATGCTGGGCCGCATCCACAACAAATAAATCCCCGACCGATTTTATCGGTTCGGAAGAAGCGCTTTTCCAGCGGATTCTTCCAAACAAGGGCATTGTGAAGCAGTAAAAATCATGGCCATCTGCCTTGATGCGCCTCTCGGTACGCAACATTTCAAAGGTGGCCTTTTCCCTTCTGTTAAGCCACCGTCTGCCCGACAATATGAAGGGTCCAATCGCGGCACCGCTTGCGCTGGCATCAAATGCCACCGCGTCATCAGTTAACAGGCGAAGATCACAAGGAGAGTCGCGGCCCCACTCGCCAAATCGATCTTGATGTGAAAAATCCAAAGTGGAAAATCGAAAGATCGGGACGCCCGCTGTTGAACTTTCCATCCTCCGGCTCCTCCGGCACAAAACACAAATGTAAAGCTCATGCTAATCTACGAGAGGGCACCGCGCAATCGAGGCCAACCTGAGCATTATGTCGCAACGTGACCCAATCTAACTGAAGCGGCGTCCCGCAATAAGGTTTTGGCAAGCACGTATAGTACTCGCGTTATGAGGTTCTGGCAGACACTTATAGCACGGCCATCCGATGAATGATGAGGACTCCACCAAGCAACCGAGAGATAGCTGACCGAACCTGTCGCCAGCGGGTCGCGCCAGAAGGAAGAGAGGCCAATGCTGAAGGAGATCGACATCAGCTATCGGGCGATGTTCGCCGAGTTCGTGCAGCGAACACACGACCGACAGTTCTTGCGGATTTCCCAATGGAGAGCTGGTTCGTCACTGTTACCGTGAAAGGCCGCAACTGCTGGTATTTCGACCTTCCAACTCCCGAGGGCAAGGACAAGCGGAGCTACATGGGCCTCTACGGCGACGCGGAGATTACCGCGCGGGCAAAGACCATAAGGAGGTCAAGGACGCTTTAAAGGAGCGGAGTCGCGTGATTGGCACCTAGCGTCGCGCTGGCCTCCCCGGCTCCGATCAATTTGCACGCTATGTCACGAAAGCGCTCGCTGACACCGCACTGCACCGGCTGCGAGCCGTTCTCATCGGATCGGTGGCATTCAGCACCTATGCCGGCATGATCGACGTTCGATTGCCCTCGTCAGCAATACAAACAAGCGATGCGGATTTCAGGCAGGACTTCGCGATCTCAGCAGGCGTCGAAGACAGTCTACCTCCGGTGCTTGAAATCCTCCAAACGGTCGATCCCGATTTCCGGGCGGTTCCCCACCACGCGGACAGGGCCACGGTGGTCGCCTTCCAGAATGCCAAGGCTAGAGCGTGGATTTCTTGACGGGCAACCGAGGACTGGACGAGTACACGAGCAAGCCGTGGCCTATGACCGCCCTCGGCGAGAGCATCGATAGCACCCTGAACTTCATCTCAATCTTACGAAAATCATTAGATTCATGATGGAATCAATATTGGTTTTAGATCCGCCTCTGGCGCAATCCTACGGTCATGGAAAACGACCTCTTCAAATATCCGCAACGCTCGATGACCCTGCCGAGGGGGATCTGGCATATTCTGGCCGGCGACCCGGATCAAGATGGCGACAACGCGATAGAGATCGCGGCGTCCTCACCGTTGAGTTGGCCAGAATTTACGTCGCTAAGCGGCGATCAAATCATGCTCGGCAAGGACGGTATGTTTCGTCTTGCATTGTGGGGCGCATCGAAATGCTGCACCACATTGTTGGTCACCCGGCGGGCTACGCTACTTGTGTCGAATGAAAATGGCGGTTGGGAGATTCAATGCCGCGTTGTCGCCAATGCCAGCCTGACGACGCATCAACCGCTCTCCGGTTTCCTTTTGATGCCGGTCGAGTATCTCGATCGACGAACCGAGCGCCGCTCACAAAACCTGACGCGGCATGCAGATGAAATACGCAGCGCACTGCTCGAAGCCTTTCCCGTCGGCAACGACGGTGAAAATGCGCCGTAAAGAGGGAAAGAACACCTCCTAACGGCATCCACCTCTTCCGCGTCCGTTCCATCGGCCCGTCCGGCCGGTCGGGGAAGCTTTGTCCAAACCGCTGACCTTCAGCACGATCAGAAAGGAAGTCGCAATGAAAAATCCCCTCATCTCCTCCGTCGCATTTGCAGCCATTTTGCTTGGCACGTCCGCCATTGCATCCGCCGAACCGATCAAGAATGTTGTCTTGGTCCATGGCGCATTCGCCGACGGTTCCGGATGGCGTGCCGTCTCCGACATTTTGGAACACGACGGATATACCGTTTCCGTTGTTCAGGAACCCGAAACGTCTCTGGCCGATGATGCGGCAGCAACAAAACGGATCATCGAGACCGTCAATGCGCCTCTGATCCTCGTCGGCCACAGCTATGGCGGCGCCGTCATCACCCAGGCAGGCAACGAGCCGCAGGTGCGTGGCCTAGTCTATATCGCAGCCTTCCAGCCCGATAGCGGCGAAACGCTCGGCGACCTCCTGAAGCGCACGCCACCCGCCGCAAATAGTGCGATACCGGCGGGCCAGGGCTATGTCATCGTCAACCCGAAGACCTTCCACGCCGATTTTGCAGCCGACGTGCCCGCCAAGGAAGCGCACTTCATGGCAATTTCCCAGGTTCCTATCAGCGTTACCGGCTTCGGCACAGCGATTACGAATGCCGCCTGGCATAACAAGCCGAGCTGGTATGCGGTGGCAACGGGCGATCGCATGATCAATCCCGAGCTCGAGCGCTTCATGGCCAAGCGCGCCGGCAGCACCACGATCGAGGTGAAAGGCAGCCATGCGATTTACATGTCGCAGCCACAGACTGTCGCCAAGCTGATTGAGCAGGCAGCCAAACAAGCCAAGTAGCCATTCATTGAATGTCACTTTGATGCCGCCTTCCACTGGAAGGCGGCGCAGTCAGCTCGGCGTTACGATCATCCTCGCAGAAGCATCCGACATAGCTCCATCGCCCGTTGAACCGTAGGTAGTTGCCGATATCCACGGGGATAGACCAGAGCAAGACGCTCAGGCGTGGGCAGCAGCGCCACGGGGTGCATCGAAAATCCGGGCCGAGGCACATGCAGGGTATGGATCGGCAGGAGGCCAAGGCCCATATTTCTCTCGACCAGCGTATAGATTGCCGAAATGTCCGTGCTGTCGGCCACGACGGAACAGGAAACACCAGCACTAGCAAAGGCATCCATGATCCGCTCATAGATGCCAATACCGGATCGGCGACGGAGCAAGATAAGCGGAACGTTCGTGAGAGCCTCCGGTCGAATTTCGGCACCTCGTTCCCATCTGTTGTCGCTCTCCCGGCACAGAAGGACGACCGTCAGTGGCGCCAATGCTTCAACTCCCAATCCGAAATTCGCGACGGGCATATGGGTAACCGCGAAATCCAGCTGGCGCATTTCGACCATCGTTTCGAGAAGCTGAGGCTCCCCCTGCTGCAGCGAGAAACTGACCGCGGCACCTTCCTCGCGGATCTGGGCGACCATGGTTGTGATGATCTCCAGCGAGACCTGCGTAAATCCAACCCTTAGCCGCGCGGTAAAGCCGCGCCCGATCGCCCGCATGTCTTGCTCAAGCGCAGAAGCGCCACTCAGCAGCTCGGCTGCACGTTCGTACAACATCCTGCCCGTCTCGGTCACGGTAAGCCCCCGGCCGGCTCGCTCGAACAGCGACACCCCCCATTCTTCTTCCAGCTGCTTGATTGCAACGCTCAAATTGGGCTGGGCAATCCGAAGAACTTCCGCCGCGGCGGCTAGGGAGCGGTGCTCTACAACCGCACGGAAATAGGCAAGCTGTCTTAGGTTCATCGGGAAACTCGCTATTCGTGGACAGTCCAGTTCAATGTGTTTGCCTTTTGTGACTTCGCCTCATGTCCTTGGCGAAGAACCGACCCGACAACGGTCTCAATGTCCCCAAGCGCCGGGTTATTCAAATTACCCTGTGTATCTCCCATATACATCGCGTTGGGGAACCCAACACTGGCTGACTGAATACAAGTATCTTCCTCGACGTACTAGACTCTGGATAGAGGCACAATGGCTTTACTATATTTCAGCGTCCTAGATAACGCCCGAAGCGGAAACTAATTCTTCCCGGCAGGTTCAACCTGGAGAGCTTCACCTCCGAATGAGAGCATCGTTAGATTGCGTAAAATTCCAAGGACAGCTGGCGTCGCTATTATCAATGGTCCGCCAATATCGCTGACAACTGTCCTCCGCGGGAACTCTTCGAGCACATGAGTGGTCCATCCGCCCACAGCGCACGGCACATCTGTTGCTGGGGAACGATAAAGGTCGCTTCTTGCCCTCACGCAAGTATAGAATCTAGCCTGCTACGCTCGAAAAAATGGCGCGCTTCGTTTTACCTGAATGCACAATGGAGCATGGTCGACCGCCTCCGCGACCTGCCGACTATTGAATTGCCTGCGTCAAAGCACCGCTGGCCAACCGAACTGCAACGTAATTTTTCGGCTAAGCCCCCGCTCTTACTGGGATCAGAACCGGCAAGCCGGAGTTTCAAGCACCGGCAAGCCCACCAGGCGCTCAAAATGTTACGCTCCGGATGAGGGCCACTCAAGCTGGCTGTTCCAGACCACAGAATAAGAGGGGATCTGTACCGATTTGGCGATCGCCTGCGGATCGCCGCTGAGCGCTCTTGGATGAGCGTTTGGTTCGCCCGATCTAGTCACTTCTTGCTCACTATAGTCATTATCCTTGCAAGAAGGCGTTCTAGACTCGTCTTTTCGTTGATGCTCCCCGAGGGCGTGTCTCTCTCGCTATCCTCCGGCCATTTCTCCGCGCTCACGAAATGATTGTGGGGATCGGCCATCCGTCGCAACGTTGCTTTCGACAGGTACATCATGATCTTCTTTGCTCCATCCCGCCCCGGCGCCCAAAAAGGTAAGGCACAACTAGAAATCCCGCCAGGTATCGCCCGAATTGTGATTTGATTTTGCTGTAATAGCCTGAGCACGTTTGGACTCAGCAGTCGAGTTCGAGATCACCGCGGGGCACCCCAAGACACAGAAGTGCCTGGTTGATGGAAAGCAACGGCACGTCATCCCCGAGATGAACAACGACGCCGTTGATGACGTTCTGGATGCAGGACTGACAGTCCCCGAGCCGGCATGAATAGGCAACGTGGATATCGTGGTTGAGTGCAAGGTCAAGCAACGTGCCTTCGCTCGGCGACCATGTCACCGACTTCCCGGATCTGGCAAAGGTAACCTTGCTGCCAGGAAGGGCATCCTTGCCTGAAAGATCGAGCACCGGGCTCGATGAGGTTTCGAATACCTCGTAGCGGATGGATCCCGGATCCGCACCACTTGCAATCAGTCCATCGCGAAGTGACGTCATAAATATGTCGGGTCCGCAGATATAGAAGTCGGCCGCATCGACTGGAAGTAGCCCAGAAATCAGATCGGCATCTACCCGGCCTACGAAGTCACAGAGATCTCCTTCACGTGGTCGCGAATAGCAGCTGACCAGCTTGAGGTTGCCATTTTTGGCTTGGGCGGCGATGGCACGCACCTCTTTCTCGAACAAGTGATAGTCCGCGCAACGGGCAGCGTGAATGAACCAAACCTCTCGACCGCCTTCTTCCATTGCCAGTGCCTCCAGCATGGGAAGAAGGGGCGTGACGCCAACACCGGCGCTGACCAGCACGATCCTGCGGCCTGGCAGACTCGACAAGACGAAGCGCCCGGCTGGAACGCCGACTTGCAGTTCCATCCCTGGTTGGATCGTATCGTGCAGGAGATCCGATACGCCGCCGCACCCAAGGCGTCGCACGGAAATCCGCAAGCTCTGGCCATCAGAGCGGCGGGATACGGAATAGGAGCGTTGCCGCCGCGCACCCGAGGCGGCAGGTACGGACACCGTTACGTATTGCCCTGGAAGAGCAAGACCTATCGGCGCGTTGTCGCAAGGCTCCAGAATGAACGACGTGACGTCGGGACTCTCAACGTGGCGCTCGGTGCAAATGAATCGTCGCTTTCCTGACCAGAAGCTGCGACGGTCCTGTTGCCAAATGCGCGACCGTGACAATGCCGCGGAACAATGGAAGAATACCTCGCGTGGCGCGATTCTTAGCGTGTTCGTTTGCTGTTCTAGGCGACCGTTTATCCGGAGCAACTCGTTCTGGCCCGGTATTATCGTCAGGAGCGCGCACTCCCCTTCCCGCACCGTAACCATGTCGCTCGGCATGCGTAGCCGGTAGGCATGCTCATTGTCGAAGGGAATGACTGTTAGCGGCGCTTCAGCCGTGATGTCGATTGTTATATCCGCGTTCTCGCCTTCGCGGGCCAAGACGGTGAAGATCGCACCCTCCATGAAGCGCAGCGCCCCTGGCCCCGCGAAACCGCTGATCTTCTGGTCGACGCCTTCTATCGGGGGACCGTAGATGTCGCGCACGCCAGCCGCCTTGAGATCTCTTTCTTCAGCCATGCTTCTTGCAACCGGAAAAAAGCCTTTGGCAGCTTGCGCTATCTTATCACCGTTGATGACAGCGCCGAGATCGAGCGGCGGCAGGCGCCGCGATGGATCAATCCAGAAATCTGCTTGGTCAAAAGCCGGGGTTTCAACGAATTCGAGCGAGCTCGGTGTCAAGACGAGCACGCTGATCGGCGGGCTTTCATCGACTGGAAAACGAAGCAGGTCCTCAGCGAGAAACGAGACTGTCGCATCCGCGCCGACACGTAGGAAGCGGGCGCATCTCCGGTTCAAGATCACTAAAGCCACGCGCCGGTTGGCAAGGATGTTGCCGATCGTGTCGAGCCGTCGATTTCCATTGTAGTCGGGAAGGAGAAGCGTCCCGCTTTCGGTGACCTTGAGGACGCTCGGTTGCCCGCCCCTGGGTGAAACATCCATCGCACCTTCAGCATTACGGGACGCGATGAAAAGGAGCGTCGAATTCTCGATGAACCGGCGTATGTCTGCATCCATGTCAAGTTTCCTTGTAGAGCCGCTAGCAACGAGGCGATGACCGATCCCGCCTCACGCGAACGAGAGACCGGCATGCGGCATGTGTTTTGGATCAGGCGAACTTATTTTTTGCCAGCAGGCCAAGCACGTCGAACCTGAGGGGGATGGAAGGCTGCGCACCCGCCCGCAGACATGCGACGCTCGCTGCGACGACCGCGATCCCTGCCGCCTCTTTCAGCGAGCGACCACAATCAAGTTCAGCCGCGAAATATCCGCAGAAAGTATCGCCGGCGCCGACCGTATCGATCGGCTGGATTACGGGAGCTGCGACCTCAAAATACTCCATGGGTGTTGAGACAACCACGCCCCCCGCGCCTCTTGTCACGACGAGTGTCTGATCATTACGACCGCTCCACTCCCGCATTGCATCGGGGTCGTCTGCGCCGTTGCTCAACTTTGCCCATTCGTGCTGGTTTGCGATGATGATATCAGCCAGCCGTGACAACTCCGCAGACGTTACATCAAAGGGTGAAACGTTAAGAATCGTCCTGACGCCGTGAAGCCTAGCAAGCTCCAGCGCTGCCTTGTTCGTTTCGAATGGGATCTCCTGCTGGAAGACGAGAAGGCCACGCTTCGCACTGGCGCTGGCACTGGCAACGGCGGCGGCGGCCATGTCGACATCGACAAGCCCGTTGGCGCCGGCGGTTATCACAATGCAATTTTCGCCATGTCGATCGACATATATGTTCGCTGAGCCGGTTTCCTCCCGAACAACGGCGATGTCCAAGATCGGCACGTCTGCCTCGACTAGTTCGGCAAGCGCCCTCTCGGCGAGTGTGTCACTACCTACGGCACCGAAGAAGCTGACGTCTCCACCGGCCCGCTTTGCCGCAAGCGCTTGATTGGCACCCTTACCGCCACCGAAATACTGTCTATTGTGCGCATGGATGGTCTCGCCAGCCAGCGGCAAGCTATCCACCTCAAGGCGAATGTCGAGATTGATGGATCCCAAGACAACAATCATGAAACACCTAAATCCGTCCAGCGGCATCGCGGGTAAGAAATTGGCCGAAGCCCCTTTCCACGAGTGCCACACCCTCATCGAAGATGACTTTACCGCGTAGGATGGTCGTCACCGGCCAGCCCCTTACCTCCATGCCTTCGTAAGGCGTGTAGTCACTGCCATGGTGCATGAGCGATTGCGTCATCGTCACCTTCCTACTCGGATCCCAGAGCGTAATATCGGCATCCGACCCGATCGCGATTGTCCCCTTCGCCGGATACATGCCGAACAGTTTGGCGTGGTTGGTCGACGTAAGCTCTACAAATCGCTGCAGCGAAATACGACCCTTGGTGACGCCTTCAGAAAATAGGATCGGCATGCGGGCGGCAACACCCGGAATGCCGTTCGGGACCCAGCGAAACGATGTTTTGCTCTTCGGATTGGACTTGCCCGCCGTGTCTTCGTAGCGGAATGGGCAATGGTCCGAGGAAAAGGTCTGGAAGGTGCCGTTGACGATGCCTCGCCAGATGGCCTCCTGCGAGGCGCGATCGCGCGGCGGCGGCGAGCAGACGTATTTCGTGCCCGCATGGTCCATGTTGAGACCCTTCAGGTGATCCGCCGTAAGCACGAGATATTGCGGGCAGGTCTCCGCATAGACCCTGATGCCCTTGGATCGCGCCCATTCGATCTGCTCCATCGCCTCCCCGCCCGAAACGTGGACGATCATGACGGGGACGTCGACCAATTCAGCATGGGCAATGGCGCGATGGGTGGCCTCCCGCTCGACCAGCTGGGGGCGAGACGCAGCGTGATAATAGGGAGCGGTCTTGCCGGCCTGCTCAAGCTTGTCGGTCATAAATTTGATCTGGTCGTAACCTTCGGCATGGATCATGACCATCGCGCCATACTGCCGGGCGATGCTCAAAACCTCCAGGATCTCGCGGTCCTTGAGCACGAGGTCGTCGTAGGTCATGAAGATCTTCACGGAGGTATAGCCGTCGGCAATCAAGGCCGGGAGTTCCTGACCCAGCACCGCCGGCGTCGGATCACTTATGATCAGGTGAAATCCGTAGTCGAGCAGCGAGTTGCCAGCAGCCTTGACATGATAATCGGCAACCGCCTCGCGCAGCGACTGGCCCTTCCTCTGCAGGGCATAGGGCACGATGCAGGTATTGCCGCCTGCCGCCGCACTGCGGCTGCCGGTCTCGAAACCGTCGGCCATGACGATCCCCTCGCCTTGGTACTGGTCGAGATGAACATGGCTATCGATGCCACCGGGAAGCACGAGGAGGCCCGTTGCATCGATCTCGTCGGTGCCGCGCGGCAGGTCGCGTGCGAGCGCGACAACCTTGGCGCCTGCTATCCCGATGTCGCAGGAGAAAATATCTGCCGCCGTGGCGACCGTTCCGCCCCGAATGACAAGATCGAATTGCGGCTCCATTTAGGGCTCCTCGTGTAGCTCGTGATATTGCCGGTTCAGATAGATCAGGCTGGTCACCCGCGCGTTGTTTTTGATCGCCAGCACTTCGGCGATCATGATCGTATGGGTGTTGACCTCCAGCGCCTGGACGATCCGGCAGTCGAAGGACACGATCGCATCGCGCAGCACAGGTGAGCCAGTTTCCAGGACCACCCAGCTGCCATGCCGAAAGCGGTCTTCCATCTCCAGCTTCCCGACTCCGGAAAACACGCCAGAGAGCCCCTGCTGGCCGGCCGACAGTGTGTTGACACAGAAGACGCCATTCTGTCTGAACGGTTGGTTCTGCAGGCTGCCACGGTTCATGCAGACGAGCAGAGATGGGGGCGTATCACTGATGCTGCAGACGGCGGTCGCGGTGAAGCCAAACCGGCCCATTGGTCCATTGGATGTGACGATGTTGACGGCCGCACCGAGACGGCTCATGCCGTCCCGGAATGCCTGCAGGGAAACCGTCACGTCCTCGTGCAGTTCGGTAAAATGGCCGGATCGGGACATCGCCGTCAGTATCCCGGCTGGGTGATGCCGTAACGCGCTGCGAAGGCCTTGGCGACGTTGATATCGGTCAGGGCCGGCACAATGCTTTCGGGATGCGGGAAGCCGTAATAATAGGCGTCCGCGGCACGCTCGTCGGCTCGTGCTGTGTCGAGCACGATCTGCGTCGCCTCCGAGGCCGGCTCCAGAAAAATGCGCGTGAGATCGCAACCGCCGCGGCCGTATTTCTCCCACATGCCAAGATTGACTTCCGTCATCCAGATCTCGTCGAAGGCCGCGTCGCCATGGCGGGCGATCTCCTGGGCGAGGTATTTGGCACTACGGCTGGCGAAGTTGCCACCCTGGCCACAGATCGGGTCGAAGGTGATCGCGGTATCGCCAACAGGCATGATCAGTCCACCGGACGGGAGCCGCCCAAAGGCCTTGCGAACGGTTGGCGGAAACCGGCCGACAAGCCAGCCATGCGGATCCTCGTCGACATATTCCATGTCGTCGACCATGTCATGTTCCCAAGGCGCGAACTCGCGGATGATGTTGCGCGCATGTTCGGTCACTTCCTGCCCCGAGGCCGAGCCGGCGAACCGGTCCATGCGGCTTCCTTCGCGCGCTTCGAAGAGGATCCCGTAGGTCGGACCGGACGTCTTGTGGTTGTACGGAACCCAGAAATACTCACCGGAATCGGCGAAGAAATCAAACTTTGTCGAACTGTAGGGCGTACGCCCGGAAAACCACTCGCGCACATGGCGGCCGGACTTGCTGCGCACGATGGTCATAGCCAGGTTTCGCTGTGGACGGTCATAGACGCTCCGATGCGGATCGCGCGGAATGAGCCTGCCGAGATCCGCCTTGCCTGCGGCCAGAACAGTGAGGTCATTGTCCAACGCGATCCTGTCAGCGCGTTCCGGAGTAACGCTTTCAATCACCAGCGTGCCGCCAACGCTTTCGAAATCCTCGAGCCAGCGATGTATACGCATGCGCTGGTCTATTGCGCCGCCGCTGCGACCATATTCGATCCGGCCCTTCATGACGGTCGCCTCGGGATCGCTCGGGAAGCGGGCACTTTCGAGCAGCACCCCTTCCGCCGGGAACATGCCATCCGACCAGAAATCCATGCCGAGTTCCCGCTCGATTTCGATGACTTCGGCATAGAGGCAGGCGGTTCCGGTTGGCGCTGAATGGTGCAGCCACTGGTCCGGCGTCTTGTCGGAGTAAAGGGTGACGTCATAGTCCTGCTTCACAAGCGTGTAGGCCAGGATGCATCCCGCCTGCCCGGAGCCGATGATCGCAATCTTTCTCATGCATAGTTCCCCTTATTGCGGCCTTGATGGCCTTTTCAGCTTGAGTTTTTAAGCCTGGTCAACCGTTCGACGGCATCGACGATCATGTCGCAGAACCTTGGATGGTCGAGCGTCATTGCAACGCTGTGGCGGAAATCGACCTGCTCTGCGGCCGTACCCCCGAAATGACGCATGCCACCCATCTTCTCGAAGTTGCAGACGGTCATACCCCTGGTCCAGCGCCCCGAGGTTTCGACGCGTATGTCGGCCTTTTCGGTGGTGAGAATAGTGGGGTCGATCAAGGCGGCGACGCAGACTGCGTCATGGATCGCGGGATAGGCGATCTGCAGCAGGCCGCCATGCGTGGTGGCGATGAACGCCCAGATATCCAGGATGAACGTGCTAATCGAGCCTCCGATCGCGCGCACTCTGTCCTGAAGATCCGGTGTGGCCAGTGCCTGTGTCTGCGTGAGATCCAGCCCGACCATGGTCACGTCCCAATTGGCGCGGAACACGACATCGGCGGCTTCGGCATCGGCATAGATGTTGAACTCCGCCGTCGGCGTGATGTTGCCGCGGGTATAGGCTCCGCCCATTCCGACCACCCGCTTCACCCGCTCGACGATACGTGGTTCCTTACGGATCGCGAGCGCGATATTGGTCCAGGGACCGACCGGCACGAGCGTGACCGTTTTTGCTTCGTGCTCCATCACAGTGTCGATGATGAAGTCGACGGCATGTCGCTTGTCCAGGTCGAAGGAAGCCGGCGGCAGTTCCGGGCCGTCGAGACCGGTTTCGCCATGGATCTCGATGGCCAGAACCTGCTCGGCGACGATTGGACCGTGCGAGCCTTTGGCCACGGGCACCTTGATGCCGTACGCGGTGCAGGTAGACAGCGCATTGCGCGTCGTGTTGTCCACATTGTGGTTGCCGGATACGGTCGTGATCCCGAGCAGGTTGATCGCCGGATTGGCCGCCGCCAGCAGGATGGCGATGGCATCGTCGTGCCCAGGATCGCAATCCAAAATGATTTTTTCCATGAGTGTTTCCTTTACCTATCGTTTTTTATGGTTTGGATCAGACGGTGTATCCCGTCCTTGAGCGTCACCGCCGGCTCATAACCAAGCACCCGCCGGGCGGCGTCGATGCTGAGCAAGCCGAGCGTAATGTCCTCCGGGTCGGCGCCTTCGTCGAGACGGATATCGGCGCCTGGGATTGCTGCACGGACGATCCCGGCAGCCTCGTCGATTGTCGGGTTGATGCCACCACTGAGGTTGAACACCCGCTCTAAGGGCGCCTCGACATCGAGCGCCAGGATCAGGCCGCTTGCGATGTCGTCGGCATGCACCCACTGACGCGGAAAGCCATGGCCATAGGGCAAATGCGTCGGCTTTCCCTCTAGTGCATTCTCAATCATCAGCCGCAGCACGCAGGCGGTCCTGCGCCGAGGGCCATAGACGCCGGCGATGCGCAGCACTATTGCGTCGAGATCATGCTCCTCCGCGTAGGACAGGACGATGGCCTCGCCCGCGACCTTGCTCGATGCGTAGCACTGACGCGTCAGCAGCGGATTGCTTTCCCGGATGTCGTCCTGTGGTTGGTTGCCGTAAACGGTGAGCGAAGAGCAGAATAGCAGGCGGCAAGGATGGCCGAGTGCGGTTCGTTGACGGGCGACTTCCGCCACGTCAATCGTTCCGCCAACATTGATGTTGAACAGGGCTGCCGGATTGTCGCGGCCGAGCATCGGACCGGAGACGCCACCGCAATGGATGATGGCGTCAATCCCGAAGCGGGCCGCAAGTTCGTGCAGCCGGTGCTGATCGCCGATCTCCAGAGCAAAGGCGTGGTCGGTCAGCATGGCGACGTCGGACAACGTCCTGTCCACGGCAACGACCTCGCGCCCCGCGTCGACAAGCCGTTTCACCACTTCGTAGCCGATGAGACCGTTTGCGCCCGTGACAAGGACCGACTTACGCATTTGATGTAGCTCCCACTATGTCGGCATCAGCCGAACTGATGTTCCAGAATCAGGCGACGTAGAAATTCCAGCTGCCGTGCTTGTTTCGTGCCCGCGCGCTGCGGATACCAACGACGACCAGAGCCAGGATGGTGACGACATAGGGGATGAGCTGCAACAACTGTGGCGCGATCCCGGTTACCTCCGGAAGACGGATCGACAGCGCCGAGGCAAGACCGAACAGCAACGCGATGACCGCCGTTGCGAAGGGATTGCCCTTGGCAAAGATGATGGCGGCAATGGCGATCAAGCCCCGGTCATTGGTCATCTGCTTGGCGAAGAGCGATACATAGCCGAGCGACAGATAGGCACCTGCAAGCCCACAGAAAAAGCCTGACGCAAGCATCGTCTCGATCTTGATGCGATCGACATTGACGCCCGCAGCGGCGGCCGCCGCCTCAGCTTCGCCGACGACGCGCACCCTGAGGCCCCAGCGCGTCTTGTAGAGCACCCAGTAGACTGCTGGGACGGCCAAGTAGGCGACGTAAACCAGTAGAGTATGCCCGCTGACGACCGGGCCTATGAAGGGAATATCCTTGATGAACGGAATATCGATCGACGGGAACGTCGGGATCTGGTTCGACGTAAACATGCCATCCTGGCCAAAAATACCTTCGAGAAGCAGCGCCGTCAGGCCATATGCAATGAACGTCACGGCAATGCCAGCAATGAAGATATGCGCCTTGAACCGCAAATTGAATGTGACCAGCAGCGCCGCCAGCAGCATCGAACAGACAACCGCCGCAAGTATGCCAACGGTCAGGCTGCCGGTTGCATAGGCGAAAGACACGGCCGCGAAGGCTGCGATGATCATGAAGCCATCGAGCGCGATGTTGAGAATTCCGGCCTGAAAGGTGAGCAGCCCACCGAGCGCGGCGAGTACCAGCGGCGCGGAGATGCGCAGGGCGGAAAAGGCGAGTTCCTCGATCATGTCAAGCTTCCTTTATTGCGGGTTGCGGCTGATTGGATGTCGCAGCAAGTTTTCGTTTGAGCCGATCCGGCTTGCGGCGCCAGACAAACTTGGCGGCAAGAACCAGAACAACGATGAACTGCAGCACCTGGACGAAGTATTTGCTCAAACCTGTGGTCATCTGCAGCACGGCACTACCGCCGTTCAGAGTACCAAAGAGGAAGGAGGCGGCAATCACGCCAAGCGGGTTGGAGTTGGCGAGCATGGCAACCGCGATCCCATCGAAGCCGAAGCCAGGAGAGAAGTTGTCATAGAACGAGTGGTATTGACCAAGCACTTGTTCGACGCCGGCAAGTCCCGCGACGCCGCCGCTGACGAGCATGACCCAAAGCGCATTTGTCTTGACGTCGACGCCGCCATAATGCGCGAAGCGCGGATTGAGGCCGATCAGCTTCCAGATGAACCCACGCACCGTGGTGGCGTTGAAAATGAGGAAGAAGAGGCAGACAGCAATCCCCAGGATGATGCCGGCATTGAGCTGCGAATAGATCGAGAAGGATGGCAGGTAGGCGCTCTCGGCAATATCCGGCAGCTTGTTCGTCGGGCCGGGAGCTTTCAGTGGCTTGGTCGAGATGTAGCTGGTCAGCAGAAGGGCGATCGGATTCAGCATCAGGCAGACGACAAGCTCGTTGACACCAAGATAGACGCGCAGCAGCGCGGGGATCGAGGCCCACAACAGGCCGCCAAGGAAGCCCAGCAGAATGCAGAGTGGCAGGTGGATAACCGCCGGCAGACCCGTCAGGGCATAGCCCGCGATACCGGCAAACATTGCTCCAATCAGCATCTGGCCTTCTGCGCCGATGTTCCAGAGGCCTGCACGAAAGGCGATTGCGACCGAAAGGCCGGTGAACAGCAGCGGCGTTGTCATCTGCAAGGTGACGGATAGGTTCGGCCAGCCAGATAACCCACCCTCAAGCAGCGTCTGGTATACCTCGACCGGATTATGTCCGAGAAGGGTGATCAGGATCGCGCCAATCACGAAAGCGATGGCGATGGCAATCACCGGTGCGACCAGAGGCATCGCCAGCTTTTTCATCAGGCTCCTTTGATTTTCCATTTCGCTCACCCGTCGATTCCGTTTGCAGTCTGGCCAGCCGGCTGTGATTCCGTAGCAGCCTGGTCGGGATGTGCGTCTTCATGGAGACCGCCCATGTAGCGTCCGATCTCTTCATAGCTGGTCTCGTCACTCGCCAAATCCGCAACCGCACGGCCGCGATACATGACGATGATGCGGTCGGAGAGCGCCATGACTTCATCGAGATCGGCTGAGATGACAAGGACAGCCTTGCCGGCGTTGCGCATGGCAACCAGTATCTTGTGGATGGATTCGATCGCGCCGATATCGACACCCTGCGACGGTTGTTCGGCAACGATGAGCCGGGCCTCGCGGCTGAGTTCGCGGGCGATCTGAATCTTCTGCTGGTTACCGCCTGACAGCGAACCGGCGGGAGCGAACATTCCGCCGCCGCGCACATCATAGGCCTCTATCAGCTTGCCCGCACGCGCCTGTGCGCGGCGCGCCGAAAGAAATGGGCCTTTCGAGACCGCAGGCAGGTGACCGATACTGAGATTCTCCCAAAGCGGGCTCTCCAGCGAAAGGCCGAGACCACCGCGGTCGGCCGGAATATAGGCAAGCCCCGATTCCCGGGCGGATCGCGGATCGGCAGAGTCAGCAATGCCATCGATCAGGACAGTCCCCTCGGCTGCTCTCCGGAGACCCGCGATGCACTCGACCAGCTCATCCTGGCCATTGCCCTGGACACCGGCAACGCCGACGATCTCCCCAGCACGCACAACGAGTGACAGCTCATCAACCGCCCTTTCGCCACGATCGCCGACGGCAACAAGGTTTCTGACCTCGAGCACCGGCTTGCCGATGTCGCGCGCAGCGGATTTATCGACGCGCAACAGTACGGAGCGGCCGACCATTTCATTGGCGACGTCCTGCGCCGTGACATTGTCATTGTCGAAGGTACGCATAATCTTGCCGCGACGCATGACGGATATCCGGTCAGACACAGCGAGCACTTCGCGCAGCTTGTGGCTGATGAAGATGATGGTACAGCCACTGGCTGCTAGCGAGCGCATGGTATTGAACAGCTCACGCGTCTCGTTGGGCGTCAGCACCGCCGTTGGCTCATCAAGAATGAGAATGTCAGCGCTGCGATATAGTGCCTTCAGGATCTCCACCCGCTGGCGCAAGCCGACAGGGAGCTTGGCGACAATGGCTTTCGGATCGAGTTCCAGATCGAATCGCCGGCCGAGTTCGCGGGTTTCAGCCTCGGCCCTAGCGAAGTCTACCCTGCCTGCGCCCTTCATCGGTTCCGAGCCAAGAATGATATTCTCAGCGACCGTAAAGGATGGTGAGAGCTTGAAATGCTGGTGGACCATGCCGATGCCGGCGCGGATCGCTTCGGCAGGACCGTTGAAGCGAACATTCTGGCCGCGCAGCCGCATGTCGCCGCCATCACGCGCGTGGATTCCGTAGAGAATGTTCATAAGCGTCGACTTGCCGGCGCCGTTCTCTCCGACCAGCGCGTGAATCTCCCCCTTACGAACGGTCAGCGTGGCATTTTCGATGGCGACGAGATCACCGAAAGTCTTGTTGATCCCCTCGAGGGCAAGAATATCCTCTGCTGGAGTAGATCTGCTTTTCGTCTGGGCCTGTGACATGTCACCCTCCTCTGGCTGGTATCATTTGTGCCCGGGACGCCATGACGGCGCCCCGGGTCGGCGGGGAGGAGTTTCGGATCAATTCGCAGCCGGACGGTCGATCGGCGGCGTGCCCATCTGCTTTGCGGCCGGATCAAGCTCGATATAGTTCGGCACGACGATCTCGCCTGAGATGACCTTGGCCTTCAGCTCATCCATCTTTTTGAGGGTGGCGTCAGAAATCAGGCCCTTGTTGTTGTTGTCCATGGCGGCCTCGACGCCGCCCTCCTTCAGGCCGTATTGCTTGTTGACACCACCCTTGAAGGTGCCGTCGACGACCGACTTTACGATATCATAGGCAAGAACGTCGACGCGTTTCATCATCGAGGTCAAAACCGTGCCCGGCGCCATCCCATTCTGGTTGGAGTCAACGCCGATCGCGAATGTCTTGGTGCTCTTGGCCGCGTCGATTACGCCGGCACCGGTCAAGTTGGCGACCGCGAAATTGACATCGGACTTCGCGTTAACCAGGGCTAGCGCATATTCCTTGCCAGCGGCGGGATCTGTGAAGGAGCCCGAATATCGCTCCAGAACGTTGATGTCGGGCCTCGCCATCTTGGCACCGTAGTAATAGCCGTTGAAGAAACGGTGGATGACGGGGATGTCCTTGCCGCCGACAAAGCCGATCGTGCCCGTCTTCGATGTCATCGCGGCCGCGATGCCGACGATGAACGAGCCTTCCCAGTCCTTAGCGACCGCGCCGACGACATTTGGGGCAATCGGATCGGAACCGACGTCGATGATCCCGAACTTCTGGTCTGGAAACGCCTTGGCCGCTGCCTTCATCGGCTCGATCATGTCGAAGGAAGCGCCGAGGACCAGATCGAACCTCTGGCCGGCGGCGCGGATCAGCGACGATTGCATGTCAGACACCGCGCGCGGCTGGATGACGACAAACTCGATCCCCAGGTCGGTCTTGGCCTTTTTGAGCCCCTCATTGATCATGTCGTTGAAGGAATGGTCGCCCAGGCCGCCTTCAGCTGTGACAAAGGCGACACGCGTGGCGGCCTCGGCGATAGCCGTCATTGCTCCGAGAGACAGGGCAGCGCACAAGATTACGGTCTTGAAAAGTTTCATTGTTGGTCCCCAGTTCGATTTGGAAACTTGCAGGTGTTCCATTGTCGATTGTTAAAATTGACATGCAAGTTGATACGATTTTAAAAACAATCGTATTGAAATGTCAATACATCAACTTGCCTTCACCTGGCTGGGCGTCGCTGGCGCGAAAGTTTGCGAAAGCATCGCAACAAAGGGTTCGCGCTTTGCGTGGAAGGCCACATGGCAATTCGGCACGCGGGTCGTGCGGCGCTCGTGGTCCACCACCGTGCGGCCAATCGTGTATTCCCCCAAGGTTTCGATGACGACGTTTACATGCTGCGTCTCGATGATTTGCGGATCGACAAGGGCTGCGACACAGACCGCGTCGTGGACCGGAGCCGATTGCGGGGTGCCGGTTGGCTGGTTAGCCTCGTACCCCTTGATCCGATGCTCGATAATATCGGCGGAGGCCGTGGATGCAGGCGTTCCGTGAGCGCGCAGCATGTCGCACTGGTCCTTAGAAACGAGCGCTTCATGCGTCGCATCGAGGGGAACGAGTGTGATCTTGCGGAATGGCGCACGGAATACCTGGGCGGCCGCCTCGGGGTCAGCCCAGATGTTGAATTCCGCGGACGGCGTGATGTTTGACTTGTTTACGGCCCCGCCCATGATGATTAGTTCCGCGCAGTTCTCCGGGAAACGCGGGTCAATCGCGATTGTGGCCGCCAGATTTGACAGCGGGCCGACGGCGATGAGCGTGATCTCGCCGGCCTGCTCGGCAAATGCTTGACTGAGGAAGATAGGTGCCGGCAGGTCTTGCTTGGCTGACGTCGCCGCAGGTAGCGGCAGGACTGCCATGTGAACTTTCGGATCCCGTTTCGTTGCCCGCGGCGTCGGAAAATCTTCACGCACAATTGGATGGCTGAGGCCCTGATAGACCGGGATATCGCTGCGGCCAATCCAATCCAGTGTCCTGAGCGTGTTGTCCGTGCAGTTTTCGACTGGAACGTTGCCGTTGACGACGGTGACGGCGACGAGATCGAGATCTGGGTGCAAGCCCGCGAGCATGATGGCGACAGCGTCGTCCGTCCCGGTGTCGACGTCGAGGATGAGTTTCTTGCGCATATATTTCCTCCGCATGGCTTTCGATGATGAACCCGGATCGGAAAAGCCGGGCTTTGCGCGACAATAGGAGAACGGATTTCCTTCTCAGTCAATACGAAATTAAATTATTTCGTATCAAATTACTCCGACAGTTTTGCTTTTGTGTTGAGGTCAGTTCAATCGTCGGCTATATCAGACATATCGACACCAGGGGGTCATCTCATGCCGAAAAAGCCACAAACCGGGTCATCCGCCGCCGAGGCGCCAGAGACCGCGTCGATAGATCGTGTTCCTGACGAAATCTACGACACGGTCGTGCACGCAATCTTGGACAGGGCTCTCGATCCCGGCACGAAACTCCCTGAAGACGTATTCTGCAACCACTACGGCGTAAGCCGGACGATCGTCAGGGTTGCGATCCAGCGACTTCAGCAGGATCGCCTTGTCGACGTCCAGCCCTACAAGGGATGTTTCGTGGTGGTTCCAGACCTCAAGGAGGCAAGGGACATCATTGCCGCGCGCAAGGCAATCGAGCCGTACATTATCCGACGTCTGGTTGAGGTCGCCACCGACAACGATGTCGCCGCATTGAAGTCCCATGTCGATGCCGAGGATTCCGCGTATCATCGGAATGACCAACGCGAAGCCCTGAGGCTGTCGGGGCAATTTCATATCCTCTTGAGCGAACTCGCCGACAACGGCGTGCTCGCCGTGTACCTGAGCAACCTCATCTGCCGTTCCGCCCTGGTCATAGCGACCTATAGTGACGTCACGGCCTGCTGCAAGGCTCATGACCACCGTCAACTGGTCCAGCTCCTCATGGCACGCGATGCACCTGCCGCCATGAAGCAGATGGAGCGGCACCTCGACGACATCGAACGTGACCTTCTCCAGGACGAGAAGCTAGAAGAAAAGCCGAGCCTTGAAAGCGTATTGACCAAATATTCCAGATCCGCCGTCCCTTCCACCCTGAAGAAGTCGGTTGCCGTCAAAGGATGAACGCATCATGACATTGAGAAGTCGGAACGCGCTGGTGATAGGTGGTGCGGTCGGGATAGGTCGGGCGGTGTGCATCGCCTTTGCGCAGGCGGGCGCCAACGTCGCTTTCGCCGACCTTGGCAAGCAAGATGATAAGACGTCTCTGTTGACCGAACTCAAGTGCATGGGGGTCGATGCCATTGCGCTTGACGTTGATGTAACTGACGAAATGTCGGTGGTCGAAACAATCCGACGAACACGTGAAAGCTTTGGTCATATTGATATCCTCGTGAATAATGCTGGTGTCACCAGCGCGGGTGCTCCGATCCACCAACAGGACTGGGGCGTCTGGTCAGCAATTTTCGACGTCAACCTCAAGGGCGTCGCCTATGGTATGAAGCATGTGATCCCGCACATGCTGGAGCGTGGCTACGGCCGGATCATCAATACCTCCTCGCAGCTCGCCCACAAGCCGGTCGCCAACCATGGCGCCTATTGCGCATCAAAGGCAGCGGTGACCGCTCTCACCGCAAGTGTGGCGCAGGAGGTTGCGGGATCCGGCATCACCGTGAACTGCGTTTGCCCCGGCATGACCAACACTGCGATGCTATGGGTCGGGGGAACCGAGTTTGTCAATGCAAAGCTTGCTGCCTTGCCGATTGGACGTGCCGGGGAACCGGAGGAGATCGCATCGGCCTATGTCTATCTGGCCTCTGACTTGGCTGGGTTCTTCGTCGGTCAGAGCATCTCGCCCAACGGCGGAGACGTTATGTGGTAGATGATTTGCACCAACGCCTTGCCTTTCTCCTGGAGGTCGATCGGCTTAAGTTGGTCGAGCGTCAATCCAAAGTGGCAAGCGGCTGGCGGCGCGAAAACTCCGCGGAACATTCCTGGCATCTGGCGCTCTTCGCACTTATGCTCGGCAAGGATCGGCCAATCGACCTTCTGAAGACAGTGACGATGCTGCTCATTCACGATATGGTGGAAATCGATGCAGGCGACACGCCGCTTCATTCAGGCGATCGGCAAGACAAGCTGGAAGCGGAAAACGCAGCAGCGAAGCGGATCTTTGGTCTTCTGCCATCTGAGGATGGCGCGGAATACCTTGCACTGTGGGACGAGTTCGAGGCGGGCAGCAGCGCTGAAGCTATTTTCGCGCGAGGGATAGATCGACTGCAGCCCCTCCTCTTGAATCTCGCCAACGAGGGTGGAACCTGGGTAGAGAACAGCGTAAGCGAGCAGGCGGTCATGGCGCGGTATGGACCTGTAATATCGGCGGGTCTGCCTGATGTTTGGCCCGCCATTGAGCAGATGGTGCGACGCCATTTCACTGAACGCCGGCCAACGATGACCTTAGGCTAAGGTAGTGATCTGACCGCAGCGCTGTCGAGTTTCAGGACGGTTTAATCCGGATTTTCACTTGAGGTTGATCCATTCAGTCACGAGGAACCCGTTGATGAATCTGCTATATCTATATCGAAATACGGTCACGGCGAAATGTAAAACGGGGTGAAACCGTGACGCAAATGAACACCCTGGACCAGATGTAATCAAGCTGAACGTCACCAAGCTCTGCTCATCGCTTTTCCACATAATCCCGAAAGATCGCAACTTTTCGGGATTATGCTTTAGGCGTGAACAGCTTCGTGCCTGGGCACACGAAGCGCGTCCATTTCTCACCGTCAAAACGGGCGACGTCATCATAGCCAAAGGACCACAGCACATCGCCGACAACCTGCAAACGATGCGCATTCTGCAATTTCGGAACGAGCCCGGTGTCGACCTTGGACAACGCCCCCGAAGCAAAGGTGTAAATCGCGTTTGCCGAGTTCAGCCAGACTTGCCCCTTGAAAAAGGCGATGGAGAGGAATTCCTCATAGCAGCCCAGGTTGCCAGCACTGGTAAAACCGCTTTTGGCGTCGCCGTGAAGAAGGGCGCCATTTCGACCGCAGACCCACACCGTCCCGGAGGCGGGATGGGCCGCGACCGCGTTGAGCCAATCGCCCGACGGGTTGAATTCGTCCACCCAGATGCCATTACTTCTGGAGCAAATCCGGCCTCCGCTGCCCAATGCGGTCACTGCGTAGAACGAGCCGCCTGATATACACATGTCGGTTAGGTCGAACTCGTCATCAGTGGACCCGAGCAGCCCTTCGTCGAAGTGTTCCCATTTCCCGGGAGCAGCACGCCGATAGATCTGACCACGGAAACCAAATGCGAAAAGGTCACCGTTGAGCTGCTTGATTCCGCCGAGATAGCCAAGACCCAGGGAGGTGGGCTTAAACAGGCCGGCGTCAGCTATGTCTTCCTCGATACGCGTCGGGAGATGAAACCAGACCTTCCCCTCTTCAGAAACGCAGACAAATGCCGGACGGTCCATGTCATCCGACTTGAACGTGCAGATGTCTATGAAGACGTCCTGCAAATTCTCCAGTCCCCATTGGCCATCGGGTGTGCCAATGTCTTTAAGTACGATGATCTTGGTTGGCGGCTCGAATGGATCGCTGTCGCCAGCATGAGCCAGGAACATGGCCAGATGGGGATATTTGGCAAACCCCTCCCGAAAGCGTAGATAGTCCAATTTTCACCTCGCTTGCGACTCAGCCATTGAAGCGTTCGACCGTACCATTAGTTCATGGCGTGCAGGGCTTTTGTCACGCGGCGGGTGACCTTGAGCTTTGCGCAGGCGCGTTCGAAGTCATCGGCGATGAAGCAGGATCCTCGATCTGTCGACACATGAGTGATGCGAAAGCGGAAGGCCTTTTGCGCTGCTGCCAGGAAGGTGATCGCCTTAGCTGAATTTTCCAACCCGGCAGCTCGCTTTTGACACGTGTTTGATATCTATATGGACATAGCCGAGGTCACATTCCCGAAACCGCCCACGCCCTTTGAGGGATAGTGTCGATGGCCGGCCGGGAAATGGCGAAGCATGAAGGTCAGGTCATCCACTGGGAAGTCCGTCGCTCGTCGGACGGCACAAATGATCGTGCGTTCCTCCTCGGTGATACGCCATGTCAGCCGCTTTGGTCGGCTCGACCGGTCCTGGCATCCCTGCTCGCCGCGCTTGTGCCATTTGCGCACTGTCTCATCGGCTGATGCCATAGCACTCGGCGACGACGCTTGTCGGTTCGGTGGGACTCGCGATCTCCACCCACACCGGCGAGGTGGTGCGCGCCTGGGGATAGATTTGCATCATCACGGCATCTCATCGCTGACAGAGGTAAAGCGCTACGCATTCTTCGCGATAGCTCAACCTACCTGATCCCAATGACGTTCTGCAACCAGACAGCTAGTCTCGACCCCTCGCGTTCGTATCCAAGGCACTGAGAAACTGATCATTCTCCACAACAGACCCAATGCTCACGCGAACGAACCTTGTGTACCCGGCCTGCTTCCAGGGCTTCACAATAACGCCGGCGATCAGAAGTTTCTCGGCGAAGACGGAGGCATCCATCCCGCAATCAAAGAAAACGAAGTTTCCTTTAGATGGGGCAACTTTGATATCTCGCAGCTTTAGCGCATCACTGACACGAGCTCTTTCGGATAGGGCAAGCGTGACTGTCCGCTTGAGATGTTCTTCGTCTCCAAGTGCTGCAATAGCGGCGGCTTGTGCGATCGCGTTGGTGTTAAACGGCGTTCGCACGCGGTTCAGGAAGTCGAGCAGTTCGGGGCTGGAGGCAATGCCAAAGCCGATCCGCAGCCCGGCGAGCCCATAGGCTTTTGAGAAGGTGCGCAAGACGATCCAGCTCTTGTTGCTTGCTCGCAATATGTCGAGCGTCGCGGGATAGTCTTCACCATAGGCATATTCGGCATAGGCTTCGTCGATAACAAGCAGCGTATCCGGGTCGACGGCATCGAGAAACAGTTCGAAATCGCCCTTGCCGATCCATGTTCCAACCGGATTCATCGGATTTGCGAACAGGATCATGCGTGGCTTGCGCCTGGCAGCTGCCTCAAGTGCAGCCATGTCGACAGAAAAGTCCGGCAGGATTTCGATCCGCTCGACCTTGCCACCCATCAAGACAGCATAGTCCTCATGCAGCGGGAAGGATGGATAGAGGGTCGTGACAACATCGCCTGGCCGCACGACAGCCCTGCAGACGACCGCGATCAAATCTTCAGAACCGTTGCCAAGGATGATGTCGGGCGCCTTGCTGCCAAAACGCTCGGCAAGGGCCTCACAGAGTGCTCGTCCCTTAGGATCAGGATAGAGCCGGAAAAGATCGCGCAGCTCCGTGCTTGAGACCATCGCATGCTCGGATGCGCCGAGCGGGTTTTCGTTCGAGCCCAGTTTCGCGATTGCCGCCGGGTGATAGCGCTCTTGCACTTCCCTAAGCGTCAGGCCGGAATTGTAAGGAGGTATACCAACAACCTCGTCGCGAATGTGTCTTCTGCTATCGGACATTCTCAACCCCCTTCTTGTTGCGATGGCAGGAAGCATAGGAAGGAAAGGTCACTTTGTCGATACATGTATAGACAATATCAATCGGGCGTGGTTTGATCACCGAAAAGCAAGGGGATCACAATGGCAAAATCAATATTCGATCTTTCGAAAAGAGTGGCCGTAGTAACCGGTGCAAGCCGCGGGTTGGGGCAATGGATCGCCCTTTCTCTGGCAGAAGCCGGTGCCGACATTTGCATCACCTCGCGTGACGAGACGTCCCTGTCCGAGACGAAACGGAAGATCGAGTCTCTCGGCCGATCCTGCCTCACAAGCGCTCAGGACGTGACCGATATTGCCTCCATCGATGATACCCTAAAAGGCTTCGCCTCCCGGGCCGGGACTATCGATATACTCGTCAACAACGCCGGCTATGAAGAGGTTTCACCGTCGTTCGATGTCGACGAGCAACTTTGGGACAAGATCATCGGCACCAATCTCAAGGGAGCCTTCTTCTGGTCGCAGGCGGCAGCCCGCAAGATGGCCAAGCAGCAGGACGGGGGCAGCATCATCAACCTTTGCTCTTTGACCTCCTACGTCGGCATACCGACGGCCGTGCCCTATGGCTCTTCAAAATCCGGGTTGCTCGGCATGACGCGGGCGCTTTCAGCGGAATGGGCCCAGTATGGAATTAGGGTCAATGCGGTCGCGCCAGGCTATTTCCGCACGACGATGACCGAGGGTTTCTACCAGGATGAGAACTGGTCGGCGAAAATGCTCGACAAAATCCCGCAGAAGCGGTTCGGCAAGGAGACCGATATCGGCGGTGCGGTTGTCTTTCTTGCAAGCAGCGCATCCGCTTACATTACCGGTCAGTGCATTCCTGTCGATGGTGGCTTCCTGGCTTCAATCTGAAAAGACCAGATGAGGCTTGACAGCGCGGCCACGATGTTATTGTCTATAAATGTATAGACATCTATAGACAAATAAAAAACGGGAACGAAGTCTTAGACTTCCTGGGATTTTGCCGGAATAACCATCCGGCATCCTCAATGCATATAGTCTGCGGGAAAACGCCTAGGCGACCAGCGATTGTGGTGCCGAATGGGATGCTCGCAAGGAACACATTTATCGTCGCGCCATCGACGCGCGGACGGTTGCGGCTATCTGCGCCTTTCGCGCGCCAACTAGGATGTGAGCAATGACCAACGTCACCTTCCACGACTATTCCAAGCTCGGAACGGACGAGAGAGCCGCGCTGCTGCGACGTTCGGAAACGGATATTTCCGGCTTCATGGAGAAAGTGGCGCCAATCCTTGAGGCGGTGAAGAAAGAAGGCGACCGCGCTGTCGCCCGCTTCGGCCGCGAGCTCGACAAGGCGAACATCACGGAAGCGACCCTGAAAGTAACCGAGGCCGAGTTCGACGAAGCGTTCAAGCTCGTGAGCGAAGAGGTCATCGAAGCCATCACCTTTGGCATCGAGAATATCCGCCATTTCCATGAGGAGCAGAAGCCGGAGGCAATGTGGCTGAAGGAAATCAAGCCCGGCGCATTTGCGGGCGATCGCTTCACACCGATCAAATCGGTCGCGCTTTACGTCCCACGCGGAAAGGGCTCCTTCCCGTCAGTGACGATGATGACAGCGGTTCCAGCCGTGGTCGCCGGTGTTCCCAACCTTGCGATCGTCACGCCTCCTGCCCCGAATGGAGGCGTCGATGCGGCAACCCTCGTTGCAGCGCGCCTTGCCGGTGTCGAAACAGTCTATAAGGTTGGCGGTGCTCAAGCCGTCGCCGCTGTCACCTATGGTACGGAAACGATCAAGCCGGCTCTTAAAATCGTGGGACCTGGAAGCCCCTGGGTCGTCGCAGCCAAGCGCATGTTGGCCGGGATCATCGACACCGGCCTTCCTGCCGGGCCGTCGGAAGCGATCATCTTTGCCGATGACACTGTACACGGTGGCCTGGCGGCGCTCGATCTGCTGATCGAGGCCGAGCATGGGCCGGATTCATCGGCCTATCTCGTCACCCACAGCCGTCGGGTCGCGGAAGAGGCGCTCGCCGCTCTGCCAGACCATTGGTCACGGATGACCGAACAGCGTGTCCAATTCTCAAGCGCTGTTCTCTCGGGCAAATCGGGTGGTATCGTGCTGACCTCATCGATTGAAGAGAGCTACGATTTCGTCAACGCCTACGCGCCGGAGCACCTCGAAATCCTGTCCCAGGATGCCTTTGCCCATCTGGGCCAAATCACCGAGGCGGCGGAAATTCTCATGGGACCGCATACGCCTGTCAGCATCGCCAATTTCTGCCTTGGCCCGAATGCGGTGCTGCCGACCAGCAGGTGGGCGCGCACCTTCGGTCCGCTGTCGGTCACCGACTTTGTCAAGCGCAGCTCGATCGGCTACGTGACGGCTCGAGCCTATCCTGAATTTGCCAAGCGGGCACACAAGCTCGCCGAATATGAGGGCTTCTCGTCGCATGCGCATGCCGTCTCGCCCGTTCGCGAAGCCTACCTTTCGAAGCGGAGCTAGCCCCATGAAGGCCGTGCGGCTCCATGATGCGCTCGACCTGAGAGTGGAGGACGTCGGCGACCCAGGGCCGCCGCCCGCAGGCTACGCGACGGTCGACGTTCGTGCCGCAGGAATCTGTGGTTCCGACCTTCATAACTTCCGGACCGGCCAATGGATCAGCAGGCGCCCGTCGACGGCGGGCCATGAATTCTGCGGACGTGTCGCAGCAGTCGGCGACGATGTGGAAGATCTGAAGGTCGGTGATCTTGTCGCCGTCGACTCTCGTTTTTATTGCGGCCGGTGTGAAGCATGCCTATCAGGCCATAGCAATGTTTGCGACCATCTCGGCTTCGTGGGAGAGGTCTGTGACGGCGGTTTCGCAGAACGGGCAAACCTTCCAGCGCGGCTGCTGCATAAGCACGACCCTTCGCTCGACCCTGCCACAGCAGCGATGGCGGAGCCCTTGGCTGTCGCTCTTCACGCTGTGCGCCGGCTTCGTCCGTCGCCTGGCGAACCCGTCCTCCTCATCGGTTGCGGAACGATCGGCGGCCTCTGCGGATTGTTGCTCTCACATCTTCACGACGGCAAACTCCTATTTTGCGACCTCAACCTTGATCGCGCCACGATGGTGGCACGGATCTGCGGCGGCTCGGCAATCGACCTGAACAAATTGCAGGCGAAAGCGGCACTCGACGGCGCGCGACTTCGCTATGCGGTGGATGCAACAGGAAGCATTGCCGCCATCAAGAAGGGCCTGGAGATCCTCGACGGCGGCGGCGCACTCGCCCTCGTCGGCATCAGCCACGGAACAATCGAACTCGATCCCAATCTTTTCGTCGAGCGGGAAATAAGCCTCATCGGCTGTCACGCTTTCGAAGGCGAACTCACCGACGCTATCGCACTCTTGCCCAGGCTGCAGTCTTCGCTGCTGCAATTCAGCGAAGTCTTGGCCTCGCTGGACGAGATTCCTGACGCCTATCGTCGCCTGATCGACGGTCGTTCGAACAAATTGAAAACAATCATTCGGGTCGCCGATTGATCAGCACACGCCATGCGTGACACGGAGAAAGAATTGCCCGGTCTTTCCAATACCGCGCTACCGCTTTACGAAAAGATCAAGGACTTTGTCCTCGATAATATCGGAAACGGCAACTGGCCACAGAACGAGAAGTTGCCATCCGAGCACGAGCTGATGGCAACGCTCGGCGTCTCTCGCATGACGGTCCATCGCGCACTTCGCGAATTGACCGCCGAGGGCCATCTGCGCCGAGTCCAGGGCGTCGGCACATTCGTTTCGCCTCCCAAGGCGCAGTCGACCCTGATCGAAATCAGCAACATCGTCAGCGAAATCAAGGCGCGCGGCAGCAGACATCGCGCCGAGGTGATCACTCTCGAACGGATCAAGCGGCCGGATCAGAGTTTGCTTGCTGCCTTCGAATTCAAGAAGGTGCAACCGGTGGAGCACTCATTGATCGTACACTACGAAAACGACATACCGGTCCAGTTGGAAGAACGCTACGTCAATCCGGGACTGGTCAAGGACTATCTCGATCAGGACTTCACATCGGCTGCGACCTACGACTACCTGCAGCACAGCACGCCTTTGACCGAGGTGGAGCACCTGATCAGCGCCGTTCCGGCCACGCAACGTCAGGCGCAGCTTTTGCATATTCGCGAGCATGACAGTTGTCTGGTCCTCAACCGTAAGACCTGGACGGGTCAGACTATCGCAACCGTCAATACCTTCACCTATGTCGGCAGCCGCTACACACTCGGAAGCAGATACTTGCCGCCCGCAAAGTAACGAGCCAGGATTGGATCAAACGATGGCACAGCAAAGCAGTCGGACGGCAGAGATCCGCGAATACGCCAAGCGACGTGACGGCAATGCCGAAGCGTTGCTTACCGATCTCTTGCGGGATCTCTTTCAGGTTGCGGCCCACAATCTGGCGATCAACCACGACCAGTATAGTCTGAACTCCCTGAACGGCTTCTTCGAGGCCAACGGCAAGCCCTACTTCTTCAAGTTCCACCAGGAGGAAAACGAGGAGGAGATGAGCGGTGAATATTATCGGGCCGATATTCTCGCCAAGGCTGGCCTTCCCGTCGATCAGCCGGTCATGATGTCGACGCTCCCTGGAGAACAGATCCTAGTTTACCGCCGCAGGACAGACCCGCGTTTTTCCGATGTTCTAAGAGAGCTTGACGGTCTCAACGATGAGAAGACCGCACTTCAGGCGGTGGCCGCAGAGCGCCACCTCAACGAGGCCGTGCTGGCCGTATATCTGAAGACGCTGCATGCCGTAACGCAAGAAGAGGTAGCGCGCGAGCCGGTCCATCGGCTGTTTTACGATCGGCTCGTAACCGCACCGCAGGGAAACTATCCCGGCGGCCGCCTCGCAAGTTACTACGTCGGCAAGGACTTCCAGTTTCCGGGCGTAACCCTGTCCTGGAGCGAGCTTTCGCAAGCTCATTTCGTCATCAACGGCATCGAATATAGTGAAACACTCGGTCAACTGTTCGACGCCTCCCACGCGCGATTGGCCCCGGCACGACTTGCCGACGGCGGTGGTGTAACGGCACATGGGGATGCGCATAATGCCAATGTCTGGTTCGAGCGAAAGCAGGATGGGGCAACTCTTTCCTTCTTCGATCCCGCTTTCGCGGGCGAGCACATCCCGACCCTTCTGGCCGAGGTCAAGACCACCTTCCACAATATGCTTGCCCATCCCTACTGGCTTTATGACCCGAGCCTTGCCGAACAAATCTTCAAGGCACAGGCCAGATTTGCGGACGGGCGCCTGCTGGTGGATTTCGACTGGAGGCTGAGCCCGGTGCGGGCCGCGCTCTTCGAGACGAAAGCGCAATCGATGTGGAAGCCGCTCCTGGCGGCTCTCAATCAAAAGGGCCTGCTGCCATCGGATTGGCGACGCGTCGTTCGGCTTGCATTTTTCCTGTGCCCCACGCTCGTCATGAACCTCAGGGCGGGTGCCGCAAACCATAATCCCACATCGTCGCTGATCGGCCTGTCGGTCTCGACGATGGTTGGTTCTGAACCGGTTTCAGGCGCGGATCTGATGACACGCTTCTTCGACGCCATCGATCCCGAGAGGTGAGGCCATGACGATCGTCAATATCGATGATCTGCGAGAGGCTGCCAGCCGGCGTTTGCCGAAGCTGTTCTTCGACTATATTGACGGCGGCTCGTTTGCCGAGGAGACCTGTCGCCGCAACCGGGAGGATTTTTCGCATCTGTCTCTGCGCCAGACGATCCTTGCCAATAGCGCCGATCCGGATCTTTCCACCGACTTTCTCGGCAGGCAACATGCACTGCCCTTCATGCTGGGCCCGGTTGGCTTCCTCGGCCTTTATTCGCGAAACGGCGAGCAGAAAGCCGCAAGAGCGGCCGAAGCCGCAGGCATTCCCTTTGCCCTTTCCACCTTCTCGATCGCATCGCTCTCAGATGTGCGCGAGACATCGAATGGGATCTTACATTTCCAGCTCTATGTGCTGGACGATCGCGAATTCGCAGAGGAACTCCTGCATGCGGCGCGCGACGCAAACGCCGAGGCGCTTCATGTCACCGTAGATACGGCGATCACCGCGATCCGCGAACGCGACGTGCGAAACGGCTTTCGATCTCTGACACGGCTTACGCCTCGCCTCCTTGCCAGCCTGTGTCGGAAGCCGGCATGGCTGTTCGATATTGCCCAAGGCGGCATGCCTTCCGTCAGGGCCGTCAGGCATCGTCCGGATTTTGGATCCGGAGCACTTGAACAGGCTGCCAATCTTTCCCGGCGGATCGACAAGCGTCTGGCTTGGAGCGACATTGCCCGTCTTCGTGATCGCTGGAAAAGGAAGCTCGTCATCAAGGGCATCTTGTCGCCTGACGATGCAGAAAAGGCGAAAGCCATCGGCGTCGACGGCGTGGTGATTTCAAACCACGGTGGGCGGCAACTCGACGGTGCGATGAGCACCATATCGGCGCTGCCGGGGATAAGGGCTGCAGTCGGGCCGGACTTTTCGCTCATGCTCGACGGTGGCATTAGAAGGGGCAGCGACATCATCAAGGCGCTCGGATCGGGCGCAGACGGTGTCATGCTCGGTCGCGCATATACCTATGGTCTGGCGGCAGCCGGTCAGGCTGGCGTCGCTCAGGCGATCGACACGCTTCGCCGAGAGATCTCGATTGCCCTTACCCTCATGGGATGCGGATCGATCGAGGAACTCAAAAGAAGAGGCCCGCACTTCGTCACCAAAATGAGAACACCGGAATAAGAGGAAATCGGCTACGAAACGTTCTGGCCACGACGGATGCGCCCAATGCAGAGCTTGATGCTCGGGCGTGAAACTTGGAATGATGCAACGCTAAACCATTCGCTGAACAATCAAAATGAGGGGTTCCAATGAACTACAAATCCATCAGCAAGCAGTTTTCCCGCGCAGCACTCGCGCTCGGTATCGTCGGCGTCCTTGCCGCAACCCAGGCAAACGCCCAGGAGCAGATTCCGTCCAAGCCCGAGGCAGGCGCCTTCAAGATCGGCATCGAGCCCTGGCTCGGCTATGGTCAATGGCATGTCGCCGCCGACAAGGGCTTCTTCAAGAAGCTCGGGCTCGATGACGTCCAGCTTGTCAATTTTAGCGAGGACAAGGATATCAACGCCGCTCTTGCAAGTGGCCAGCTTGATGCCGCCAACATCGCCACACATACGGCCATGGGCATGGTTGCCGCCGGCTTGCCGGTGAAGATCATCTCCCTTCTCGACTTCAGCCTCAAGGCCGACGCGATCCTCGCAGGCACCGACGTCAAGAGCGTGGCTGACCTGAAGGGCAAGAACATCGCCTTCGAAGAAGGCACCACCAGCGATATTCTTTTGAACTACGCGCTCTCCAGCAATGGCATGACCATCAACGACATCGTCAAGGTCCCGATGCCAGCAGCCGACGCTGGAACGGCATTGATTGCCGGCCGCGTTCCGGTCGCAGTCACCTATGAGCCTTATATTTCGACCGCCCTTGCGCAGAACAAGGACATCAAGCTCCTGTTTGAAGCCGGCAAAGACCCGGGTCTCGTATCCGACGTCCTCGTCGTGCGCGAAGACGTGCTGAAGCAGAAGCCGGGACAGGTCCTCGCGATGATCAAGGCCTGGGATGCAGCACTTGCCGACTATAAGACCAACACGGACGCGGACCGCGCCATCATCGCAAAGGCGGTGGGGGCCACCCCGGATGATCTGAAGACCGCCTTCGACGGCGTTCAGTACTATAGTTCTGCCGAAGCCTCCAAGGCCTTTGCCGGCGACTTCAAGACCAAGACATTCGCCGATGTGCTGAAGGCTGCCAAGCAAGCCGGCCTCGTCACCCAGGATGTTTCCGCCGACAGCATGATCGACGCATCCTTCGTCGATGCCGCCAACAAGTGATCTCAGGCTCCGATGGGACTATGATGTCTAGCTCCGACTTGTCCTCGACAACGAAACAGAGATCCCGCGCGCCAACGCGCGCGGGAGTGGGCAGGCCGCCAAGTGCCTTTCGCATCGGCGATCCGATGAGCGGCCAGACCTTTTTTCTGATCGCCGTTGCGGTTTTCCTGGTGCTCTTCGCGATTTGGTGGCTTTCGACCGCCACCGGCTGGGTGAAGCCGATCTTCCTGCCCTCACCCACAGCCGTGTGGAGCAAGATGGTCGAACTTGCCATGGATGGCACGCTATGGACGGATGCTGGGATCAGCATCTATCGCATGCTTGTCGGCTTCCTCATTGCATCGGCGCTGGCGATCCCGATCGGCATCATGATCGGCTGCTTCAAGACCTGGGAGGCGGCGATCGAACCCTTCGTCGATTTCGTTCGCTATATGCCGGTTGTCGCATTCGTGCCGCTGACCATTCTGTGGGCCGGAACGAGCGATGTGCAAAAATTCGTCATTATTTTCATCGGGACTTTCTTCCAGCAGGTGCTGATGGTGATGGATAGCGTGAAGCGAGTACCGTCTGACTTCGTCGGCCTCGGCCGGACACTTGGTATGTCTGAGACCAGGATACTCCGTCGCATCGTGCTGCCCTCTGCGCTGCCTGGAATCTGGGACACGCTGCGCATCAGTCTCGGCTGGGCCTGGACCTGGCTCGTCCTGGCGGAGCTCGTGGCTGCGACCTCGGGCCTGGGTTATCGTATCGTCGTTTCCCAGCGCTACTTCCAGACGCAGACAATCATCGGCTACATCCTGCTTCTGGGTTTGCTTGGTCTCATCACCGACCAGAGCATGAAGGCTCTTGAGCGCGTCTTCTTCCGCTATGCTTCGAGGCATTGACATGAGTGAATCCAAACTCAAAATCGAGGGCCTCAATAAATGGTACCGCGGCAGAAAGAGCCGTGTGCATGCGCTGAGCAACATCGATCTTGAACTTCAGGACAACGAGTTCGTCTCGCTCGTCGGGGCATCCGGTTGTGGCAAGAGCACGTTGCTGTCGATCGTTGCCGGCCTGCAGGGTTTCGACGATGGCGTGCTGCTCACGGATGGCGCACCGATCGTCGGGCCTGGCCTCGATCGCGGTGTCGTTTTCCAATCCTACACGCTTCTTCCTTGGCTGACCGCCCAGCAGAATGTCGAATTTGCGCTTCAGGCTGCGGGACTGTCAAAGGCCGAATGCCGGGATGTCGCGCGCCACCATATAGAGCTCGTCAAACTCACCAAGTTTGCGGATGCGTTCCCATCACAACTATCCGGCGGCATGAAGCAGCGCGTTGCGATCGCACGCGCCCTTTCCTATCGCCCAAGAATGCTCTTGATGGACGAACCCTTCGGCGCGCTCGACGCCCTGACACGCCATCAGATGCAGGAACTCCTGACACAAATCTGGGAAGAGCATCGACTGACCGTCTTATTCGTCACACACGATGTCGAAGAGGCCGTATATCTCTCAGACCGGATCGTGGCGATGAGCATCAATCCCGGTCGCATCAATGCGACGTTCCATGTCGGCCTTGCCCGCCCTCGCAATCAGGACATGATTGCCACTTCAGAGTTCATGTCTCTTCAGAAGGACGTTCTGGCGGCCATACGCGCGGGATCACAGGGCGAAATGGAACATTGACCTACGGAAGCGACGCTGTTGGAGCTGATCGAGGCGAATTGATTCTGATCGGTATGCCCGAGGGCAGGCGGAGAGGCGCGGCGGGCTCGCTTAAGGTTCGAACAGAGACGATTATCATGAACAAGCGACCAGATGCGTGATGGTAATCTCTTTGGAGTGCGTCGTTTTCTCAAGGGCAGCGATCATCATTGCCATCTTCGCCGCTTCGCCCGTCCCGGCATAAAACAAAATGTAGGTATTCTTTCTGTCACGCAGTGTGCTGCGAATTCGGCTTACCTCTTGCCACGTGACGTCCTCCCGCGACTTCGGACTGTAGAAGACGGCGAAATCCGCCTCCGGCAGATCGAGACCTCTCTTTCCTGTGTCGCGCGTAATCAAGAGCAGCAGATTTTCCCGGGCACGAAAACTTGCCAGCGCCGCGTCGTTGTCGCTTGCCGGCTGGGCGCCGTGGACAATTGCAATCGACCGGCCCTCCTCGCGCAATCGTGATGCGAAGAGTTCGAGAATCCGGACGTTACGGAAGAAGATGACACCCTTTTCGTCGCGGTGGCGCGCGAGGATCTGAAGCAGGCCGTCGGCCTTTCCTCGAAAGGCAGGATACATCACCTTCTGTCCGTCCTCCTCCGGCGGATCGTTGATGCGGCGAACCTGCGCTGGCAGGCGGCGTTTCAGGTCACGGTCGTAGCGAAAGGTATCCTCAAAGCGCCAATCAGTGTTGCGTGCCATGTCCTCGTAGACGAAATCCGACAGATGGCTCAGCCATTGGAGGCGACCGAGCAGGCCAGCGACATCCGCCAGGAAGCTCCGCGGCAGGCCTGGCGCCAGTGAAAGATGTCCCGAGAGAATCTGGCTCAGTCGTGGAAGAACGTAAACCGGATCGATGGGAAAGCCGAGTGTTCCGGAAATCCAGTTGAGCATCAGGCCTATTTCTTCATCGATCGCAAAGTCGAGCGCCTGCACGTGCCCGTCCTCGACGGCAACGGCGATAATCCGGGCATGAGGGATGAAGTCGGCATAGTAGCGTGGAGGAATCGAAACGTAGCTCGGTGACAGGCGTGCGTCTAGGAAGCGACGGAAGGCGGCCTGGGCAGTGGCATCCACCTGAGCTTCGACCTCGGCGGGTTTGGTGGCGGCCGGCAATTCGGGTGTTGTCGCGCTGACCAATAGCAGGCGGCAGGATGGACCGAGGCAGGTGAGAAGGGTCTCGAGCGCATCATGGAAGCTGGCTGTCACATCGCGAGCTCTATATCGCAATGTGAGAAAATGATCGAACTCGTCAATGATCAGAAAGCGGAGTTGCGCGATCAGATCATTGGGCAGCAGGTCGCTCAAAAGCCGATTACCGAGGAATTCCGGCATGCCGAAGATCAATCGGCCGTAGTGAACGGCGGCATAGACATGCTGGTCGGTTTCACGAGGGTCGGATCCAAGCGCGACGGAAGGGACGGTCGGATTGATCCAGCGAGACCTGTTGAACAACTGACTGAGCAAGGTACGTCGCGGAGCCGTAAACAATGTGCGTGCATCGGGTTGTTCTGCCATGACGAGGGCTGCCGTCATGCCGCAGACGACGGTCTTGCCGGTACCCGTCGGCAGGGTCAACACCGCGTTCCTGCCGGCAAGCAGTTCGTTGGCCGCCTTGGTCGCCGCGGTGATCTGGTAGGAGCGAACATCGTAGGCGTTGTTTTCGGCGCCGCGCCTAAGCGCGCTTTCCAGGAATGTCCGGGCCGCCGGCTTCTTCAGCATCAGCGCTTCGGCTTAGGAAACTGGGTGTCGATGTCATTCTTCAGACCCTGACCGACAGACCAGCCATTGAGGAGCAGGAATGCCTGAAGGACGAACATGATGCCGAAGAAGCCGTTGTAGAGATAGACGAAGATGCTCGGAAAGACGACCGTGTTGGCGTGGCGGACATCGTTGAAGAAGTACAAGACAGCTGCTCCGAAAGCCAATATGATGACGGTCATCACGAATGGCTGCCAGTTATAGACCTCGGCCATCGTGTAGCGGCACTCGCGCCGGGCGGCGATCTCCTTGTCATCCGAACCGTTGTTGATATCCCATTTGGTCCGCAGCCCCTGCAGCTTGGAAAGCCAGTTTCCGAGATGGATGGAGAACAGACTGACGAGCAGGCCGAACAAGCCCATAAGCGAACCTGAAAGGGATATGAGGGTGGTCGGTTCCATTTCTAGGCTCCCAGCTTGGCGATGAGCTTCGGAAAAAGTTGAGAGGGGATGTCGATTGTACGACGCCCCGGCGACACCGATTTGTTGACGGGCGGCGCCAGGGTTGGGTCGTCGCGGAACAGCTCTTCGACAATGACCGTCAACTCGCGATAGCTGATATTGTCCAGCGAGACAGGCACATATTTCAACGCATCGCCCTTGCCGATATTGCCTTGTGCTTCGGCCTGCTTGAGCTTCAGAGCTGCCAAAAGGTTTGCCCTGCCCTTTTGCCGCCAGGACGTCTGCTGCTTTTCGAGCAGCACGCGCGAGATATAGGCGGCTCGACCGTAAGGAACCTTGAAGTTGTTGAAGATCCTTACGGTCGAGGGAATATCGTCGGGATAGAAGATCGGTAAAAGCTCGGTCAGCCAATCCGTATGCTGCTCGGTCAGTGACTGGTGAACAGCGCGGCCGGACATCCAACCAAGCACCTGTTCCAAGGCGAAGGCCGCCAGCAGCGTTCGCTTGGTAGGATCGCCCTTCAACTGATCGCCGATGGAGGCGACGAGTGCATCGATCTGCGCGTCGTCAATTTCAGCTTCGAATTTCATGTGAACCCCTGAGCCTAACCCATCCAAGTAAAACTACCACATTTCAAGGGATTTTCGAGCCTTCAAGCCTCGCGACCTCGCGCGGTTAAAAGCATATGCGTATCGACGATCTTGCCTATGCCAGCCAGAATCTACGCAAGCGGCTGACTATTACAGTGACACGCAATCGCTATCATTACAGGTCAAGAGAAAAATACTGGAAGAGAACACGAAGAACGCATCGAAATCGCACCTGCAAACTTCATATCACGACAATAAGTACGACCTCTGACAGTTTAGTGACAGCCATCGGCGCGTTCTTTGTCACCCTCGAAAGTAGAGACTGCGCCCGGAGTTGCGCCTTGGTCTTCTGTCGGCTCGAAACCCACCAATCGAGCTCATCGCCTGCGGGGCCGCTCAACGCCTGACCATTCTCGCGCACCTCGTCGCAATCATATTTTCGCCGGCAGACAGCGGGGCTTCGAGGTTATCGGCCAACGGATGATGCACGTTCATATTTCTTCACAAGTCACAATACACGGCAATCTTTGAATTTGTATCCTCCAACGATCGAGGTCGTCGACTTTCAACCACATATCGAAAAGGAAAAAACGATGAAAGCACATGTTGTGTTGGCGGCATGTCTTCTTGCCCTGAACCTGACTGCCGTGACCGATGCAAGAGCGCAAGTCGTCCTCAATGATGATCAGGAGCAATCTTACACGTCGAATTCGGCAAGCGATGAACGCCGGTTCCTGCACAGATGGAACCAGCGCCACGAGGTTAATGGCGAGTGGGAGGATAATTTCGGGCCACGAGACGCCATCCGTCTCCTGGAAAGGCGGGGATACGAGGTCAGGTCTGTCGATGATGTCGGTCCCCGTTTCCTTGTGCATGCGCGCCGGGATGACGACAACCTCCTCGTCAGCGTATCGCGGCAAGGGGAGATCATGGGCGTGGTCCACGAGCATGACTGATCCCGCCCGAGAGCATCCGATCCCGCCGCAAAAATCGAGCGGATCGTCACGTCAAATTTGGATCGACCCGCGACGAAGGCGACCGGACCATCTTGGTCTATTGTTCCGCACCAGAGTGGCCTTAAAAGGTGATGAATTGCACTAAAGCAGATCGAAGGCTTCCCACGGCGGGCGCTTGGGGCAAACACTGTGTCGAAAACCTGGCGCATGGCTCCCTTGGAGATCTCCGGCTCGCCATGGCAGCTGGCAAACACCCCCGTTTCCAACTACTCCTTTCGGGGAATTCGAGAGCCATCTCTTCGACGCTCAGGAGATAGGCCGCGATGTCACAAACCCGATAGCGCCCGTATTTCACCATGCCATCGGAGACTATCCCGACACTCCCGGCTGGGCCCTGCCCGATGACACCTGCCTCCTCGAAAGTCTCTCTGTGCAGCCTGACGGGGCGGCCTCACCAGCTTCGATGTGCCTGTTTGGAACGCCACTACAACCATCGCTAAGGTTGCCAACAGGGAGAATCTCCGCCTCGCCGCTATCATCCCTTGTCCGCAGGCAAATCGCCTTACAGAGCGGATCGGATGAGCCTCTCATCTCGGCGGGAATGCTGGCTTGCTCGTCCCTCTTTCGGATTTGTTCCGAAATGTTGCAGCGCAGCTTCGGCGCCGTCGCATGTCGAGGCTGGCCCTTCCTTGTCAATAGGACTCGGCCCTGAGCGGATCGGCACGAAACTGGGTGTCGACAATCACGGCGGCAATATAACAGCCCCGCATCGCAAGAAGGCAGAAGAACACAGCCGACGTCCCAAACAGAAGGTAACGTCGAAGCTGTGATCGCCGCGGCAACTGCGCGGCAAGAGAGCCGATGGCGCTTCTAAGAGCACGTACGAGTGTAATCAAGACGAAGAGGCTCAACAGGACATAGCCCGCGACCGATGCGGCATTCATCAACCAGAACGCCATCAGACCTGCTCCAAGAAACAGCAGCTCCGGCAGTGTAACAGCATTTCGCAGAGCCCGATCCAAGTCGAGTTGCTTGTTGCTCTGGCAACAGATCCGGATTGGATGCTGCTGCGGGATAGCATCTCGCGGATTGCCGCGAGAGCGTGTCCAGTTCCGCCCCAACATGACGCTGCCCGCTCGTCAGCCCTGGACATCGAACTGGGCCTTGCGCTTTGGGCGTAACCGCCAAAACGTCGCGGCCTTGTTCCACCATCGCGACGTCATCCTGTCATCGCCCGGAGGGAGCCCCTTAACGCCGTCGGCCTCATGGCCATTCAATCGCGACGAAACTGGACGGCTCAGGAACTCGACACGCGCCATGAATGCCTTGCTGTCGAAGTGCCTTGGCGCAGCCTCGATGGTCTTGAAGGCGGGATCGGCATGGAAGAAAATTTCCATATTGATGACGGGTATCGTGCGGATATGTCTGAGAAGGCTGATGTCCGGGCGTGTAGCGATTGCAAAGGAGAATTCGTTCGATCGAAGCGCATCGAATGCTTCGGCGAATGTCGACGCGGCGATCGCGGCATAGCCAAGCCCCGACAGGTGGCCGACGACCTTCTCCGCAGCTGGTGGCGGCAGAAACACGAGTATTTTCGTATCCGTAATTTCGAGAGACATTGCAATTTTCCTCATCACGCTGATGACGAACGCTAGCCCTCGCACGCCTTTCGGTGTGTTCGGTTTTATGTCTTTTTGTTGCGAGTGATGCCAACACATCGCGCGCCGTAAGCGACAAGACGCAACATATTGCAATATAATCACACACAACTTCATACTGTCCTTTGATATCGGCGTTTCGATTGTGCCTTGCGCATGATCGAGGCCGTGTACCGCAGATGAAGGGCAGGTTAGAATTGGGCGTAACGTCAACAGCTCAAAAGGACGCAGGCATGGCCATTCAAGGTGGGGCGATCGCCGCCTGTCCGCACATTCTCATCGTCGAAGACGATGTAGAAATTGCTTTGATGCTCGTCGAGCTCGCTCGTGACAACGGCTTTGAGGCGATGCCGGTTGGTAGCGGTGGCGCCATGGACAAAGCCCTCAGACAACGCCGCTTCGATCTGGTCATACTTGATGGGATGCTTCCTGGTGAAGACGGTTTCAGCATATGCCGGCGCCTGCGCGCCGCAGGACCAATGCCGATCTTGATGCTGACTGCGCTTCGCGAGGATGTCGATCGGATCATCGGCCTCGAGCTTGGTGCTGACGACTATGTGACGAAGCCGTTCAACTCTCGCGAATTGATCGCACGGGTCAAGGCGTTGCTACGCAGGGCCTCCTACGGAAACACACCGGACGCGGGTGACCCGAACACCCGGCTAACATTCGCAGACTGGATCATCGACCCCAAGGCAAGACAGGTGCTCGACCCGGAGGGCGCCGAGGTTCTCATGACAACAGCTGAATTCGATCTTCTTCTGGCCTTCTGCCGGAATCCGAACAGAATCCTCGCGCGTGAACAGCTGCTTGCGATGACCCACGCCGGTTCGGCAGGCCCCATAGAGCGCAGCGTTGACGCCCATATAAGCCGCCTGCGCCAGAAGATCGAACCGAACCTCAAGGAGCCCTCCTTTATCAAGACGGTGAGACTTGGCGGCTACATGTTCGCTGCAAAAGTGGAAGAGCTGCCGTGAAGGCATTCCTGCAAGCGTCGGTGCGAACACAGGTCGCAGTCCTGACCATTGCTCTTGCTATCGTCGTGACCTCGATCGGCGCAATCACTGAGCCATTGTTCCGTGGACGATTTGATAAGGGAATCGAGATCGGTCGGCTTGCTGCGCGCATCGACTTGGTCGTCGATGCCTTCCGCGACGCAAAGACCAGCGCCCAGGAGGATGAAGTCGTCGCCAAAGCCAAGGCCAGTGGCCTCGACGTGGAGCGCGCAAGTGTTGACCAGCTTCGCAACGATCCGCTCCTAAAGGCTGAACTACCCGACGCGATCCGCAAGCGCCTCGATCCCAATCTTTTCCTTGAGCCAGGCGATTTCTTCCGCGTGCGGAATGGGGCCAAGCTGATCGTTGCCGTTTCCAGAGATCGGGGACTGGCCTTCCAGCTTCCGTTGTTTGCCGCCTCAAGATGGGTACTCCCTGCCGTCATCGGCACCATGGTGCTTATTGTTGTGCCCGCAGTTGTCCTTGCGTTCATCAGTGCCTGGCTCATAGGCCGCCCGATTGTCAGATTTGCCGCCGCAGCAGAGCGCATTGCCCTAGATGAAGCCCTCGACGAACCTTTTCGGTCCGATGGAACGGCGGAATTGCGCAGCCTCGCAGGATCGTTGAATGTGATGAGAAGCCGTGTCCGGGAGCTTATGGATGGGCGTACCGCCATGTTGACGTCGATCAGCCATGACCTGCGTACGCCACTGACCCGGCTGCGCATGCGCGCCGAGCGCTGCGAAGACGATGATCTGCGTCAGAAAATGCTCAAGGATATCGAGATTCTCGGCGGGATGATCGACGAGAGCCTTGCCTATCTGGATGGAACCCTGGAAGCGACCAAGAAGGTCGAATTGTCGAGCCTTCTGCAGACGGTGACGTCCGATTATCTGGATGTCGGCGTCGAGGTCGAGTTCACGGGACCGAGACGGCTCATCTACGACTGCAAGCCCCGCGCCATATCGCGCGTGGTCTCAAATCTTATCGACAATGCATCACGACACGCGTCTCACATCGCGATACAGCTTGAGCAGGCACCGGACGGCGCCATCATCATTTCAGTGGCCGACGACGGCCCCGGCATCAGCGAAGAATTGAAGTCCAGGGTCTTGGAACCGTTCTTCAAGATGGACAAAGCAAGATCCGCAACAAGCGGTGGCGGTTTTGGGCTCGGCTTATCGATCGCTCGGGGTATCGTCACCAAAGGCCACGGCGGCACATTCGAGCTTCGGAACAGCAATCCGCATGGGCTTACAATAATCATGCGTCTACCGCCCCCAATCGTACGCGAACAAGGGCCGCAAAGCTCGCAAACGTAATCCCCTGAACTTGGTAACAAGTCACATATGCCTTCGCCGCCGATCACCCCGTCGAGCGGCATCTCACCAGGCAGGACTCCGCCAATTGTGCGTCGCTTTCGACGCATGCGACATTGGCACGCTCGCAACAAATCGCAATCTGAAAACACACCATGCAACACCGACGTCTGCCATGGTCGACGTCGCAAGCGGATCGGGTTCGAACCGATCAGCTGACTTGATTCCAACACACATGAACCACAAGGAACAACTATGCAGATCAGACTGTTGGCGATTGCCGCTATTGCCCTTTCATCCGCAGTGCCGGCCCTTTGCGCCGACCTGACCTATCAAGAACCGGCACCGCCGGTCGTTGAAAAAATCCCCTCCTCGTTTAACTGGTCCGGCTTCTATATTGGCGCGCAAGGAGGCTATGCCTGGAACCAGGGCAGCTATCTCGGATCGGACAAGAATATCAACAGCGGGGCGGCCGGCATACATGCAGGCTATAATTTCCAGTCGGGAAACATCGTCTACGGCATCGAGAACGACTTCAACTATAATTTCGAGAATAAGAAAGAAGCAAATCTGGAATGGGACGCGTCCGGGCGGGCGCGTGTCGGTTACGCACTCGACCGAACGCTCATCTTCGCGACAGCCGGCGTTGCTGCGGCCGGTGGAAAGGTAAATATCGCCGGCGTCGGCAAGAAGGACGATATCCTCATCGGCTGGACCGCCGGCGGTGGTCTCGAACATGCCATTACCGACACTATTCTTGTGCGTGGCGAATATCGCTACTCGGATTTCGGCAAGAAAGACTTCGGCTCTGAAATCGGCGATTTCAGCGCCACGCAGAGCAAGGTCGTACTCGGCGCAAGCTACAAGTTCTGATCTGCAAAGCGATCAGGCAGGAGCGCCAATCCTGTGATCAGGACCGGCCGGCTGACAACCCTCGTCACCGGCCGGTCGTTGCTTTGACAAAGCCGAGAAGGCCAGATTCGACGTAAGCAAGCAAGTGGCGGGCCTTGCTGCCGGAAAATGTCCGAGCGCATCCTACGCTCGTCACGCATTTATCCGTGCTTGTGAATCGGCTTCGTCGTACGACGCCCCACCACCAACATAGTTTCAACGGCTTGTAGTCCGGGTGGTGTGATAACGCCTTGCCGATTGACACATAATCGTTCTGCTCGAAAACGCGTCGCTCGCGATCGTGACGGGCTGTCCGACCTTAGCGCGATTGATACAAGCCTCGTCGACTGCGCCGCTTAGAGAGGTCGTTTGCGAGCTTCGTGTCGGCGATGGTGTTGCGCTGCCGCTGGTACAGGATCGGACTGATGATTTGGGGTATCATTGCGCGAAGGTAGTGGCATCAAGCTGTTCTCCGCGCTCAATACGGAGCATGAAATAAGGATCGTCAATCTGCCTGCACAGGTATCGACCTGCTAACCGGCATAGCGCTATAGGGTTCGGCTGAACTCACTGGCTTCGACGTAATGGTGATCGAGCAACCGGTCTGACGCTGCCCATGACATATCAGGCACCGAGGATAGAGTTCGGTGCCGAAGCTTGGGTTATTCAATCACAGTCCGGCGCCTAGGAACGCAGTGAATTGAAGTGTTGCATCATACGCTCGGCCGTCGGCCGGATGCCGGTGAATAGTTCGAAAGCCTTCACCGCCTGAAACACCGCCATGCCGCCGCCATCGAGAACGCGGCATCCTCTTGCCTTCGCAAGTTTCACCAATTCGGTCTCGATCGGGAAATAGACGATTTCGGCGACCCAGAGGCGATCAGATAGAAGTTGCGCATCGAGTGGGAGCCCTGGATGTGCAGCCATACCGGTCGGCGTTGCGTGCACCAGACCGTCAGCCGCATCGAGCGCTGCCGCAAGATCATGACCAATAGAGAAATGACAGGAGCCGTGTGCCGGTTGAAGTTGATCGACGAGCGCCTCGGCGCGCGTGGAGTCGAGGTCGAATATCTCTATAGATTGCGCGCCCATCTCAGCCACCGCATGGGCAACGGCAACGCCGGCGCCACCGGCTCCCAGTTGCACGACATGATCAAGCGAAACAGCCGGCAAGCCGCGCCGGAAGCTTTCAGCAAACCCCCACCAATCGGTATTGTGGCCGATCCTGCGCTTCCCTTGAAAAACGATTGTATTGATCGAGCGCAGCGTTTGCGCATCAGGCGACAGCTCGTCCACCAGCGCAACAGCCGCCTGCTTGCAGGGGTGAGTGATATTGAGGCCGGCAAAACCCCGCGTCTCGGCTTCATCGACAAGAGCCGGAAGGTCCAACGCGGAAAGACCTCGAACCTCCAGATCGATAAGATCGTAGCGATAAGACAGCCCGCAGTGTTCGCCTTCACGCATATGCATGGCCGGCGTCAGCGAACGGCCTATGCCCGCGCCGATCAATCCGACATGAAGTTGACGAGGAACAATGGCGGCTTGAGTGTTCAATTTTTCCTCCCGAGCGGCAAAACAAAGCCACGCCGCAGACCTTCAAAAAGAATGTACTAACTAGTACGTAAAGTCAATATGGAGCGTGCTTTCGTACCACCGCAAATCGCCGCCGACATTCAGAGGGTCTTACGGAAGATCAGAGCATCTCGGATGGCGGGCTTCTTAGAAAGGCGAGAATGGCGTCGACTATCAAAGACTTGTGCCGCTTCTTCAATTCCTCTGAAGAAAGGTCGCGCTCGAAGATCGCGCCGAAGGTGTGCCGGTTGGAAACGCGAAAGAAGCACTGAGCGCTGATCATCATGTGTAGGTCGACCGGGTCGACCTGACGCACAAAGCTGCCATCGGCATAACCTCGTTCGAGGATTTCCTTGATGATGTCGATGACTGCGATGTTCATCTGCGACAGGACAACCGAACGTTTCATATTCTCGGCACGATGGATGTTCTCGATGCTGACCAGGCGGACGAAATCCGGGTTTTGATCGTCATGATCGAAGGTACTGGCGATCAATTGCGCCATCGCCTGAATGGGCGGCATGTTTTCAAGGGCGAGCTCGCTCTCAAGCGTGCGGATCTTCGTATAGGCTTGCTCAAGAACGGCAAGATAGAGCCCCTCCTTGCTGCCGAAATAATAGTAGATCATCCGCTTCGACGTCTTGGTACGTTCGGCAATCTCGTCCACGCGCGCACCGGAAAACCCGGCTGCGACAAATTCCTCGGTGGCGATTTTGAGAATATTTTCCTTGGTCGCGTCTGGATCGTTCTTACGCGTAAGACGCTCGATCTTTGCCGCTTGCGCTTTGGTCATGCCTTGCCCGTCTTCCTGGGTCTGTCCGTACCCAATATTGAAGATCAAAGCTTTAACACAGGCTTCACGCCAATGGGGAGGGCCTAAAGTTTCGGCAGGCCAATCGGCCTAAGATGCCGTCGCAGCGCCGCTATGCGAAAGATGGCGTTGGACGCACCATAGCCGCGATAGCCGCTGCGCTGGACAATTTCAAAGAAGAAGCCTTCCCCGTAGGTCGGGCTGTAAAGCTGGAAATATTCGCCATGGTCGTCGCGATCATAAAGAATGTTGTGCGCCTTCAGGCGATCCGTGAATGCTGGCTCAAGGCCGAATCTCGCCTCCAGATCGTCGTAATAGTTGGGTGAGATCATCAAAGTGGCGAAGCCGTTCGCCGACAAGGCGGACGCAGCCGCAAAGATGTCATCGGTCGCAAAGGCCAAGTGCTGAATGCCGGAGCCGAAAGTCTCGGCGATGAAATGCCCGGCCAGGGTATTGCGGTTTTCCGCACCGTTCAGCGTTATACGCAAGCTGCCGCTTTCGCTTTCAACGACCTGGCTGCGAACGACACCGGCGGGATCGATAATGTCGACCATCGGCGTCTTATGCGTGTTCAAGATCGACGTGTAGAAGAGTAGCCAGGTCAGCAACTCCTCATATCTCATCGTCTGCGCGACGTGATCTATGCCCGTCAGTGCGACGAGCTGCAGATCTGCATCGTCGTTGACCGGATCGAATTCTATCTCCCATATGCGTGCGAGCGCGCTCTTATGATCTAGGAAATACAGAATGCCGCCGCCAACGCCCCTGACACCAGGCATTTCGATCTCGCCGGGATTGAGCGCTTGCTCAAAGCGTTCAGCCCCGAGCGCCACGGCCCGCGCAACCGCCGCTTCGGCATCATCCACCCATAATCCCATCGCATAGGCCGATTGCCCATGCAAAGCATAGGCGGCAGCCGCAAACCCATCCGGATCGGTATTAACGACGAGATTGATGTCACCTTGCCGGAAGACATCGACACGCTTGCTCTTATGACGCCAGACATGGCGAAAGCCCAAGGACCGCAACCGATCGGAAAGAACGGATGTTTCCGCCTCGTCGACGGAAAATTCGACGAAGGCAATACCGTCCACTTCTGCGCGGGCAGGCATAGGCGGTAAGGTAAGGCTGCTGCTTTCCGCGCGACGCACCTGATCGCCGAGATAAATGAGTGAACGCCTGCCATCGACGGCAATCGCGGTCGGCGAGCCGCCACGAAACTGGTCGTTGAAAATCTCCAGCGACAGATAGCCGTCGTAACCGGTCGCCGCCACGGCCTTCATGAATTCGAGCATGGGAAGATCGCCCTCCCCCGGCATGTTGCGGAAATGGCGGCTCCAATAGAGGAGGTCCATGTCGATCAACGGAGCATCTGCAAGCTGGATGATGAAGATCTTCTCTTTCGGGATAGACCGGATCGAATTGACGTCGATCTTGCGCGAAAGCGTATGAAAGCTGTCGAGAATGAGGCCGATATTCGGGTGATCGGCACGGCGGACGATTTCCCAGGCGTCGCGATGATCGTGAATGTGTCGTCCCCAGGCAAGCGCCTCATAGCCCACACGCAGGCCGCGCCGGGCCGCTCTTTCGCCGAGCTCGAAGAAATCGGCCGCGGCACGGTCGATCCCGCCCATCGCCACGGCCGAAACATTCGAACAAACGAGAACGAGATCGGTCCCCATCTCCTGCATCAGGTCGAACTTGCGTTCGGCGCGATCGAAGGTCCGACCGCGCAAGGGTTCAGGCATGCCTTCGAAGTCCCGGAAGGGCTGAAAGAGCGTGATCTCCAGCCCATGATCCCTGACCATCCGACCCACCTGACGCGGCGATTCATCAAAGGCGAGGAAATCATTCTCGAAGATCTCGACGCCATCGAAGCCTGCATTGGCGATGGCCTGAAGCTTTTCCTTGAGGTCGCCGCTGATCGAAACAGTCGCAATCGAGGCTTTCATCGTTTTATCCCATCCACTTGGCGATTTTCAACAAACTCATCCGCGATCACGACATGTTATCGACATCAAGATCAGACGCGACAGCTAGACCGTCCGATCAGCGTGGCGAACAGACGCCGCCAAGCGTCGCTCATCCCTGCCGAGTCGATCGATCGGCGTCTGGTATGTCTCCGTTGCGGTTGCCGCAGAAACTGCAGCAATCAGGGCTGTGATCGAGGTAAACACGGCAACCGGCACCCATCCCATAGGGCCGGTGCCCATCACGGCCGCACTGATCGTCGGTGCGAAACCACCCAGCGCAAAGCCGATCTGGGTGCCTACCGCCATGCCGGACAGGCGCACGCGGGTATCGAACATTTCCGCATAGAGTGCCGGCCAGATGCCGTTCGATGCGCTGTAGACCACGCCCGAGAGCAGAATGCCGAGGACGAAGACGAGCAAGAGGTTATTCTGGCTGATGGCCCAGATATAGGGCCAGATCAGCACGGCGCAGCCGATGGCGCCGAAGATGAACACAGGCTTGCGGCCGATGCGATCCGCAAGGATCGCCCATGCCGGGATGGCGCCGAGCGCCACGATATTGGCAAGCACCAGAACGGTCAGCATCGTCGAGCGATCGATGTGCATGGTGTTGACGGCATAGGACAGCGTGAAAACGCTGAAGATCGTGCTGACAACCGAAATCAACGCTGCAAAGATGATGCGCAGGACATCGGCCCAGTAATTGGTGAGAAGCGAGACGAGCGGCAGTTTTGCCACCTCGCCCTTCTTTGTCTCCTCCAGGAAAGCCGGTGTCTCGGCGAGCGTGCGGCGAACCCAGAACCCGACAATGACAACCACAAAGCTCAGAAAGAACGGAATGCGCCAGCCCCACGACATCAACGCGGCTTCATCGAGCTTTCCAAGCGGGATGAAGACCAATGTTGCGAGGATCAGCCCCGCCTGCGTCCCGCTCAATGTGAAGCTGGTAAAAAAGGCGCGCCGATTTTCAGGCGCATGCTCCAGCGTCATCGAGCTAGCTCCGGCCTGCTCGCCGGCCGCCGAGATGCCCTGCAGCAATCGCGCCAGAACCAGGAGGATCGGCGCCAGAATGCCGGCCTGATCATAGGTCGGCAGGCAACCGATGATGAAGGTCGAAAATCCCATGAGAAGCAGCGTGAAGGTCAGCACCTTCTTGCGGCCGAACTTGTCGCCGACATGGCCGAGAACGACGGCGCCCAGCGGCCGCATGATATAGGCAACGCCAAAGGTCGCGAAGGAGGCGATCGCCGCCGTTTGCGGGTCTTCCGCCGAAAAGAAGATTTTTGGGAAAATGAGCGCCGCCGCCGTGCCGTATACGAAGAAATCATAATACTCGACGGCACTTCCCAACCAGCTCGCAAGAGCCGCGCGCTTGGGTGTCTTATGTTCGATTTGTGTTTTCATGGTCATTCCTCCCCAGAGCATTCGAATGTCAAAGGAGTGCCGAAACCAGATGCGTCCGGCCTCCGCCTGCACCCGCTTACAAGGCATCCGTGATCATACCGACAGTCATCGATGCCGCACGATGCAGCACCCGTCACTCCTCACTGTCAATAATGTACGAACTAGTTCGTTTTGTAAAGCGCCACCGACTTGCCTTCACGCGATGCATTGTTGCGAGCACCCGAAACAATGTGTGCGGCCCCGCTTGTCTCAACGCCCCTCGATGACGTGAAGAACTCGCGATTGGGCGATGCGCATCTCCGCAGACTGCGTCGCGGCTTGCTCGATATTGACGGCGTCTGGCAAGGTAAACCCGATCGGTCGAGAAAGCCGGCATCTCGCAACCAGGGGGCCTTTGCCACGGAAGCATTCTCACCACCCGCCCGGAGCCAGCGGCTCAAAACGATTGCATGTCGAAAATCTCGCGAGCATAAGATGCTACGCGAACTGTACCTTCGTGATGCCAGGCAATCCGGAGGACTGACAAAATCGGAGCTGCAAATGAGTGTGAATGACCGTCAGGAGCTTTGGTCGAAAATCGATGGAGCCAAACAGCGGCTCATCGAATTGAGTGATCGCGTTTGGGGGATGCCGGAGGTTTGCTATACCGAGCTGCGTTCCGCCGCGGAACACAAGGCCGAGCTCCTGCATCAAGGCTTTCGCGTGAAAGAAGGCTTGGCCGGAATTCCAACATCCCTCGTCGGAGAAATTGGCGAGAGCGGGCCTGTCATTGCATTCCTCGGAGAATATGATGCGTTGCCTGGCCTCAGCCAGGAGGCGGGAATTGCCGAGCACAAGCCTGTCGAGGCAGGTGGACACGGTCATGGTTGCGGTCATAACCTGCTCGGTTCCGGCGCCATGCTCGCAGCGGTCGGGTTGGCCGCCTTCTTGAAGGAAAAAGGTATTACGGCCCGCGTGCGCTACTATGGATGCCCGGCGGAGGAAGGCGGCGCGGCCAAGGCCTTCATGGTGCGCGAGGGCGCTTTCGATGATGTCGATGTGGCTATCTCCTGGCATCCATACAGCTTCTGGGAGGTGGCGCCACCATTGTCATTGGCCAATACGCGCGCCGATTTCATCTTTAAAGGGCGGGCCTCACATGCAGCAGCCACCCCGCATCTGGGTCGTAGCGCATTGGATGCCGTCGAACTGATGAGCGTCGGCGTGAACTACATGCGCGAACATATGCCTTCCGATGCCCGCGTTCATTCGGCCATACTGGACGCTGGCGGCATCGCTCCCAACGTAGTCCAGGCCAATGCGCGCGTCCGCTACTCGATACGCGCGATGGAACTGCAGGACATGCTCGAGTTGGTTCAACGGGTCCACAAGATTGCCCAGGGAGCCGCCCTGATGACCGAGACCAGCGTCGAGATGAAGATCGTCAGCGCAGTCTCCAACACCTTGGGCAACAAACCGCTCGAACAGGCTCTTTACAATGCGATGGACGAACTGGGTGTACCGTCTTTCGACGACGGAGACCGGGCATTTGCGAGGAAAATTCAGGACACATTGTCCGATGCCGATATCGCGGCTGTATATCGGGCTATCGGAATGCCGGCAACTGACGAGCCGCTCGCGACCTTCCTGACGCCGCAAGACACGAACCGCAAGCCATTGATCGGATCGACGGACATTGGTGATGTCAGCTGGGTCGTCCCGACGGTTCAGGTTCACGCGCCGACGGTTGCGATCGGTACGCCGTTTCATACGTGGCAGGTGGTGACTCAGGGCAAGATGCCGGCCGCGCATAAAGCGATGGTGCATGCCGCAAAGGCAATGGCGGCAACGGGACTTGCTGCGATAACCGATCCAATACTGATGGAAAGTGCAAAAGCCGCCTTGTCCGAACAGACAGCCCGCACCCCCTATGTCAGCCCGTTGAACGCGGATGTAATGCCACCCCTGGACATGTCCAAGGGATAGCGCCCTTTCGCTTTCGCCCATAGGAATGGCAGACGGGCGCGACGTGCCCGTCAATTATTTCTCTACTTATCATTAGCATGAGCGCGATCCGCGACAGGCGCCTTACCGACTCCTATCGTTCCCGTCTGCCAGCGGCACGAATAGTCCAAGCTTGACGTCGCGCAGCACCACATTCGTATGCATGCGCCGGATCTGTGGATTCTCGGCCATGATCACGGCGGCGATGTCATCGTAATGTTCGACATCCCGCGCGGTTACGATCGCAATGAGGTCGACTGCGCCCGTGACATAATAGACCTGCTGGACATGATCCTGCTTTTCCGCCCAAACGCGAAACTTGGCAAGCGCATCGTAATTGTCGCGTTCGATCTCCATGCCGACGATGAATACCATCGGCGTCCCGCTCGCCTTGCGGTCGATGACCGCAATTTCCGCCTTGATGATGCCATCCTCGCGCAGCCGTTTCACGCGCCGCTGCACGGCGGAGGTCGAAAGGCCGACCTCCTCGGCGATGGCTTCGGCCGTGAGTTGGCAATTGCGCTGGACGATATCGAGAATATCGCGATCAAAACGATCCAGGTTTTCCATTCCCACTCCTTCGACCGGCCGGTGAAATCACCTGACGACATCTCCTTTCTATCACAAAAGAGGCGTATGGAATATATTTTTGCATCTTTTGTGCAAAATGATCTGAAATTGCGCGCAAATTCGGCTCACCTTCGCGATATTCTCCGCAAATTGTTTTTCATCGGAATTATATATGACAGCGCTGTCCTCCCAGGCGCTTTGTGTGGAAGATCTCCACAAGAGCTTTGGGTCACATCAGGTCCTCAAGGGCGTTTCAACCACCGCCAATCAAGGGGACGTGATTTCCATCATCGGCTCGTCCGGCTCCGGGAAAAGCACGTTTCTGCGGTGCATAAACCTGCTCGAGATGCCTGATCGCGGCCGCATCGTCGTCAATGGCGAGGAAGTCGCCCTGAGGCGGGGACGTCATGGACAGATGCAGCCGAAAAGCTGGCGGCAGATCGAGCGCATCCGCAGCGGGCTGGGCATGGTATTCCAGAGCTTCAATCTCTGGGCCCACATGACCGTCCTCGAAAACATCATCGAGGCCCCGGTGCATGTCTTGGGCATTCCCCGTCACGAGGCGATCGAGAAGGCTGAGGCACTTCTCAACAAAGTCGGGCTCTACGACAAGCGAGACATCTATCCGGCCTTTCTCTCCGGTGGTCAGCAGCAAAGAGCAGCGATCGCTCGCGCACTTTGCATCGACCCCGCCGTGATGCTCTTCGACGAGCCGACATCGGCACTTGATCCCGAGCTGGTCGGCGAAGTCCTCAAGGTCATCCGTGACCTCGCCGAGGAGGGCCGAACCATGCTGCTGGTCACGCATGAGATGCGCTTTGCCCGCGATGTCTCGAACCACGTCCTTTTCCTGCATCAGGGAGGCATCGAGGAGGAAGGGCCGCCCGCGCAGGTCTTCGACGCCCCGCTCAGCGCCCGCTGCCGCGAATTCACCGGCCTGCTGCCGGCCTGATCCATACCCACTCGTAGACAATACCGTTAGGAGAATCCCTTACATGAGACTTATGTCCACCTTGCTTGCCGGACTTGCCCTTACGCTCTCCTCCATGACAGCCCATGCGGAAATTCGCTTCGGCATCATGAATGAATCCTATCCGCCATTCTTTGCCAAGGACGCTTCCGGCAAATGGCAGGGCTGGGAAATCGACATGATGAACGCTGTCTGTGATGAGATGAAGGAGAAGTGCTCGATCGTTGAGCTTTCCTGGGATGGCCTTATCCCGGCTCTCCAGAGCAAGAAGTTCGATGTCATCTGGTCATCGATGTCGAATACCGCCGAGCGCTCGAAGGTCATCGATTTCACCGACAAATATTACAACACGCCCAGCACGCTGATCGGTCCGAAGGACCAGAGGCCAGGCGCAACCGCAGACGACGTCAAGGGCAAGACCATCGGCATTCAGGTGTCGACCATCCAGTCGGAATATTACAAGAAATACTTTGCCAAGGTCGCGGAAGAAAAGACCTACCAGACGCTCGACGAAGCATTTCAGGATCTTGCCGCCGGTCGCATCGACTATGTCTTTGGCGATTCCCTTGCTCTCGACGCCTTCCTGAAGAGCGATGGCGGCAAGGATTGCTGCGCCAAGATGGGTGACGTAGCCGACGACAAGGAAATCCTCGGAGCCGGCGTTTCCGGCGGCCTTCGCAAGGAAGACACCGCGCTCAAGGCAAAGCTCAACGCCGCGATCGCCGCGGTTCGCGCTAGCGGCAAATACGACGAAATCAGCAAGAAATACTTCGATTTCGACATCTACGGCGCCAAGTAAACGATCGCGGCGATGGCGACTTCCCAACAAGGCATTCTGGACCTGCTCTCCCCCTATCCACCCGGATGGGGTGGCGTGCTCCTGACCGGTGCCGTCTCTACGGTCGCCATCTCCGCCGGCGCGTTTCTGATAGGCCTTCTCCTTGGTACCGGAGGTGCCTTGGGCAAGCTTTCCGACATAAGGCCGCTCCGCCTCCTACTCGAGCTCTATACGACCGCCATTCGCGCCGTTCCCGAGCTGATCCTGATCGTCGGGCTCTATTATGCCGGGATGGATGGCCTCAATCGGCTCCTGGTCATGCTCAATCTGCCCGCCTTCGAATTGAACGGCTTTGCTGTGGCGGTCGCCGTGCTCGGCTTCGTGCAGGGCGCCTATATGACGGAAGTGCTGCGCGGCGCGATCCTTGCGATCCCCGTCGGACAGATCGAGGCGGCAAAGGCCTTCGGCATGGGGCCGCGCCTGCGTTTCCGCCGCATCATCCTGCCTGCCTTGCTGCCGAACGCGCTGCCGGGCCTTGCCAATCTGTGGATGTCGGTCACGAAGGACAGCGCTCTCGTCGCGGTGGTCGGCTATCAGGAACTGGCTCTCGCCACACGTCTCGCCGGTGCGAGCACCAAGCACTACTTCATCTTTTTCCTGGCATCCGCCCTCATCTATCTCACCCTCACCCTCGTCTCGAATGCCCTGTTCAATCTGGTCGAGCGGCGGGTGCGGCGCGGCCAACCGAAGCCCGCGTGAGGAGTGCCGGCATGACCTTCTCATGGATATCATCTTATTGGCCGTTGCTGTTGACGGGAGCCGTGCAGACGCTGTCGCTGCTTGCGATCTCCGTCGTCTTCGGCTTCGTCATCGCAATCGGCCTTGCCTTTTCCCAGGTCAGTGGCGGCCCGCTTCTTCGAACCCTTGCCCGCGGCTACTGCACCTTCTTTCGCGGCACGCCGCTGCTGATACAACTCTGGCTGCTTTACTACGGTGTCGGTTCCCTTCTGCCGATGATCCCGGGAATCCGGCAGAGCCTGTTCTGGCCTGTCCTGCGCGAAGGCTTCTTCTTTGCGGCCGTCAGCTTCACGCTGAATTATGCGGCCTACGAAGCGGAGGTTCTGCGCGGCGCCTTGCTTGCCGTCCCGAAAGGCGAGCTGGAAGCGGGCCGCGCATTCGGCATGCGCCCCCTCACGCTGACCCGGCGCATCTGGCTGCCCCGCGCCATTCGCATCGCATTGCCGACGATCGGCGGCGAAATCGTCATGCAGTTGAAGGCAACGCCGCTCGCCTTCACCGTGACGGTCATGGATCTCTACGCCGTTGCCACCAAAGTTCGCCAGGACACGCTGCTCGTCTACGAACCGCTGATCGTTGTCACCGTTTTCTATCTCATCCTTACAGCCATCATCGCGCGAAGCTTCCGTTTTCTCGAAGCTCAGGTGCCGGTGCGGCGCTAACCCACGGCACGAAGGAGAGAACAAACCTCTCCGCAGATCCGAGCCATTCTGGAGATTCCATTCATGAGCAGACTCTTGATCCTCGATGGCGGCATGAGCCGCGAACTGCTGCGTCTCGGCGCGGAACTGAAGCAGCCGGAATGGTCGGCGCTCGCGCTCGTCAATTCGCCGGAGATCGTCCGGCAGGTCCATGACGAATTCATCGCCGCCGGCTCGGACGTCATCACAACGAACAGCTACGCGCTCGTCCCTTTCCACATTGGCGAGGAGCGTTTCTGGAAAGAAGGAGCCGATCTCATCGCCCTTTCGGGACAGCTGGCGCGCAATGCCGCGGACGCCTGCGGGGATCGAAAGATCTTGGTCGCCGGTTCGCTGCCCCCGATCTTCGGCTCCTATGAGCCGCAGAATTTCGATCCCTCACGAGTACAGGATTATCTCAAGGTCCTGGTCGAAAACCTTGATCCTCACGTCGACGTCTGGCTTGGTGAAACCCTCAGCCTGATCGCGGAGGCAGAGGCGGTTCGCACCGCAGTCGCTGAAACCGGCAAGCCGCTCTGGATCTCCTTCACGCTGGCGGATGATGCCGCACAAAAGAATGGCGCTTCGCCCAGGCTTCGCTCCGGCGAAGCCGTAGAGGATGCGGCGCAATGGGCCGCCTCGTCGGGTGCGAGCGCACTCCTGTTCAACTGCAGTAAGCCGGAAGTCATGCGCGAGGCCGTCAATGCCGCAGCTGACGTTTTCAAGCGCAGCGGCAATAACTTGCAGATCGGCGTCTATGCCAATGCGTTCGAAGGCGAACAAGGCGAGTCGGCCGCCAACGAGGGCCTTCACGCAACCCGAGAGGATCTGAACGACGACGCCTATTCGCGCTTCGCCTGCTCTTGGGTTGACGCTGGCGCGACGATGGTCGGCGGCTGCTGCGGCATCGGCGCCGGACATATTCACCGATTGAAAAGGACGCTTCTACACAGGAGCGGAATGTGACGTGATTCCACGGGCCACGGAATTTCGCACATGATGTTGGCTGAAGAAGTAGCTGCTGCTGCGACTTCTTCACGTCATTTTCAAGTCGTCATATAATATGACTTTATTTCTCTTGTTTTTGACGGACTAGCAAGGCTATACGGCCGCAGACGCTTTAATGCGATGGAATTCACTGAACCACCAGGATATTTTCCGTGACCATATTGAAATCAGTTTTGGCCATTTCAGCTGTTTGCGCAGCACTCGGCTTTGCCACAACGGCTGCCTCTGCCGCTTCGACCAGTTATCCTCTTACCATCGACAATTGCGGCAGTAAGGTCACCTTCCAGAAGGCTCCGGAGCGCGCAATCGGGCTCGGACAGAATAGCGCCGAGATCCTCCTTTTGCTCGGTCTCGAGGACAAGATGGCCGGCACTGCGTTTTGGCCGAGCAAGGTTTTGCCGCAGCTCGCCGAGGCCAACGCCAAGGTCAAGCTGCTGACCGTCGAATTCCCGACCTTTGAATCGGTTCTTTCGCAAAACCCCGACTTCGTCGCTGCCGCACTGCCGAGCCTGATGGGGCCGAGCAGCAAGGTCGCCAAGCGCGAGGACTTTGAAAAGCTCGGCATCCCCACCTATCTGTCGCCGAGCACTTGCCTCAGCACCGCCGTGGTCAAGGACCAGTATGGCAGCCGCTCCCAGCTTTGGAATATGGACCTCCTCTACAAGGAGATCGACGAACTCTCGCAGATCTTCAATGTACCCGATCGCGGCCAGGCCCTGATTGCAGATTTCAAGGCGCGCGAAGCAGCGCTACGCTCAACGGTGTCAAAGGACGGCAAGCAGCTCTCCTATGTCTTCTGGTTTTCCAGCCAGTCACCCTCTTCCGATGCCTATCTCGGCGGCAAGAACAGTGCATCGGGCTTCATCGCCGATCTGCTTGGCGGCCATAATGCGATTACCGCGGAAGCGGAATGGCCGACGCTTGGCTGGGAAAGCATCATCGCGGCCAACCCGGATGTCATCGTCGTTGCCAGCCTCGATCGCAATCGCTGGGAGCTCGACAAACCGGAAGCCAAGATCAAGTTTCTCACCACAGATCCCGCCGTCAGCCAGCTCCCCGCCGTCAAGAATAAGGCCATTGTCGTGATGGACGGACAGGCCATGAACCCGACCATACGGACGATCTATGGCGCCGAACAGGTCGCCCAGCAGCTCAAGGCGCTTGGTCTCGCGAAGTGACCGACACTTATCGACCTCTGAAGCAGCTGGCCGTCATCTGCCTGCTGCTTTTTGCCTCCTTTGCGGCGATCAGTCTGACCATCGGTATCAGCGTCGGTATCGGCGACCTGCCGATACCGCTTTCGACGACCTTCTATGCCATCACCAACAGGCTGGGATGGACTGTAATCGAACTCAACCGCATCCACGAGACGGTGATCTGGGACTATCGCCTAAGCCGGGCATTGGTCGCAGCTTTCTGCGGTGCCGGACTGGCACTCTCGGGAGCAATCATGCAGTCGCTCCTCCGCAACCCGCTTGCCGAACCCTATGTGCTCGGCATTTCGGCTGGCGCGTCGACGGGCGCAGTCGCCGTCGTCATACTTAACATCGGTGCCGGCGCAGTTTCCCTTTCGGCCGGGGCCTTTGCCGGCGCATTTGCAGCCTTTTTCTTCGTCGCTCTGCTTTCAAACGGTACGCGAGGCGGTGCCGATCGCACGATCCTTGCCGGCGTTGCCGCCTCCCAGCTCTTCAACGCAGCGACCTCTTATGTCGTGACGACGTCCGGAAACGCACAGCAGGCGCGGGATGTGATGTTCTGGCTGCTCGGCAGTTTCGGAGGCGTTCGCTGGCCGGAATTCATGCTCGTGGCGGCCATCGTCGGCTTCGGGCTCGCAGCCTGCCTGCTCTATGCACGCGTGCTCGATGCCTTCGCCTTTGGCGATGAGGCCGCCTCGTCTCTCGGCGTCAACGTCGGGCGGGCGCGGATCGGGCTCTTCGCGCTGACCGCGATGATGACGGCAACGATCGTCAGTATGGTCGGTTCGATCGGCTTTGTCGGCCTCGTCGTGCCGCATGCGGCGCGCTTCTTCGTCGGGCCGCTCCATATTCGGCTGTTGCCGGCCTGCGCCATCGTCGGAGCGATTTTCATGGTGCTGGCGGATATCGCTTCGCGCGCCCTCGTCCCCCAGCAGGTTCTGCCGATCGGCGTGGTCACGGCGTTGGTGGGCGTTCCCTTCTTCTCGATCATTCTTTACCGGTTCCAGCGGGCATCATGAGCATCAGGGCCGACGATATAAGCTGGAAAATCGGCGCGAAGATCATACTTGACAGGGTCTCGTTCGAGGTGCCGGCTGGCAAGATGCTAGGCCTGCTCGGGCCCAACGGCTCCGGCAAGACTTCGCTCCTGCGCCTGCTTGCCGGTTTGAAACGGCCGAATTCCGGTCGTGTCACCCTCGAACAGAAAGATCTACAGCGGATACCCCGTCGCTCAATCGCAAGCCGCGTTGCCTTCGTGGAGCAACACGGCACCACCAATGCCAATCTCAGGGTCATCGACGTCGTAAAGCTCGGCCGGTTTCCACATCGATCGATGTTTTCCGGCTGGACGTCAGTGGATGACGCAGCGGTCGAAGACGCCCTAGAACGCACCGGCATGCGGGCGAAACGCAATGATAGATGGCAGAGCCTGTCGGGCGGCGAAAAACAACGCACTCATATCGCGCGCGCCCTGGCGCAGGCGCCGAAGGAACTGATCCTCGATGAGCCCACCAACCATCTCGACATCCAGCACCAGATCAGCCTGATGCGGCTGGTTGCCAGCCTGCCCGTCACCAGCATCATCGCTCTTCACGATCTCAACCATGCCGCGATGTTCTGCGACGAATTGATCATCATGCAGCAAGGCAGGATCGTCGCCTCCGGCACACCGGAAGCGGTTTTGAGCGAGGATCTGCTGCGGAACGTATTTTCCGTTGAGGCCAGGGTCGAAACCTCTCCTTATCACTCCCGACCCCATATTCACTATCTGCGATAACCCGCGCTGGCTTAGCCCAAAATCCGTCAGCCGCTACCCGCAAGACCGGCCGCCATCCTATGGAGGCGCTCGTTCAGGACATGGAGATTAGGCTGAAGCAGCCCCTATTCCGATCACTCAATAAACAAGCCCTTGATGAGATATGGACCGCTGCTTGGTTATCGGGGCGAGACAAGGCCTCATTGTGGAGCTACGTTTTGCTGGGCGAAATAGACAATTCTTCGACGGCAATCATAAGTTACTGCGGGTTAGAGCTGTTAGGCGAGCTATCCTCCTGTATCGCCTTTCCGGCTTCTTGAACCGTTCACATCAGACGCTGCAAGCAAGACGGAAGGCCGACATTGGACGCTTGTCTTATACAAATTAATTCAGAAACTCCATTATCATCCCGTTAGTCCTATCGCCGGCTGCCATCTTCAGACGTTTGAGATCTCTGTGGTCCCGATCGGTGACAAATTCCCGCCTGAGCGTATCAAGCCTTCCCTTCCAGCGAGGCACCCTTATGCAACAATTTTCAATTTTCGCGAGCTTTCTGCACCAGCAACCACGTCCGCGATACTTCAGTATAATTGCAACACACCCACGGGGATATGTATGTTGGCGGCGCACAGCGTAAGTCGTTGCGGCGGCCGCTTGCGGTCTAGTCTGATTGTAGACCAAACCAGGATTGTTAACAGCAAGGGATCAAATGAACCCGCGATCTAGAAACGAACCCTCCGAGGGCGACAGTAGGCGTAACCTGCCTACGATGCATGCTTGGCTGGGTTATCTCGTCGCCTGGGTCGGTTCTGATACCGTAACAGGGCCAGCACGACGCTGCTGAGCTTGTTTGGACAGGCCACCCGGGTTTGAGCAACCGCTTGAACCGAAGGAGGTGGCCGTGGCCGCTCTTCTTACTTCCTATTGGCGAGACGCATCGCCTATTTTCGCCCGTCCTTATCCAAGACTGCTTCGGTTTGCCGGAGATTTGCTGTCGTCTGCCGAAACTTCGCCGGCTTCAAAACTCGAGATGCGCTGGAGCAAGGCGCCGGATGGACGCCTCGTCGCACGTTGGCTGCCAGGCTACTCGATCGCTCAAGAACAGTTCGCGGTCGATTGTCCGACAGATGAGCCAGCGAGTACGACCTGTTGTCATCGTCCGCAGTGACAATCAATCAACAAGGACATGCGTCATGAACGCCATTCTAACATTGCGACCCGCTACCTCGGCAACCCACGCCAGCGCTTGCCCAGCGGCTTCTCCCGTTCCTGCGCTAGATCAACTCTATGACGCCCTGGATCATGTAACATCAAAGCAAAACCCTCGTACCGCCCATCTGATGCAGTCCAGCTTGCGTAAACTATCGCAAAAGGTCGTCGAGGAGGCGGCGGAAGTCGCCCTGGAAGCGGTGAGAAAGCGGACGGATACGACGGTTAGCGAAAGTGTAGATCTTCTCTACCATCTCGTTGTTCTTTGGCATCGCCTGGGAATTCGGCCTGAAGATGTTTGGGCTGAGATGCAGCGACGGAGTGCCGTGACAGGGATCACCGGGAAGCTGCCCAAAAAAGGCGGCGCAATAGCGAGCTGTGATTCAAGAAGCCGAGCCGATTATCGCGGCTTAGGGGAACACGACATCGCATCGAAGACCAATCCAACCCGCTCAGAGAAGAAGTAACCATGCGTCTTTTAGTCTGTGGAGGGCGTCACTATGAGGATGCCGAACTAGTACAGCGGGCGCTTATCGCCTTGCACTGGAGAAGCCCCATCTCGGTTCTCATACATGGCAATATGACCGGAACGGGTATCATCGCCGAAGGATGGGCGCGTCGAGCAGGCGTTCCAGTGGTCCGCTATCCCCCAAATTGGGAACTATACGGCAGTAAGGCCGAGCACCTTCGTAGCCAATTCATGCTGAATGACAGCCGATCGACACTGGTCATGGCTTTTCCCGGAGGCCGCAATACGGCTGACCTCGTCCAGCAAGCTATGAAGGCTAAAATCGCGGTTCTGGAGATCCCCAACCATGACGGCCACCCGCTTCCCGCGTTGCAACAACTCAACGGACTGCTCGGCGCTGCCTACGCGACGGTCTGATCTCCTGGACCTACCGCGCAAGCAGAAACGGGGCATTCAATCGCTGAAGTTTCTCCCATCAAAGGGGAAGACGTCGAATTATCTCGACCGCTCCTCCTCTGCGGTTGGCCGATCCGAGCCATCGGCCTGCAGAACGCATCAAAGCTGGCATTCATGGCTAAGCTCTTGGCGGATATGCACATTGCCCCTGCTCACCGCAGTCAAGCCAATCTGCCTTGAGACCTTGCAAGACAGAACATGCAATTGAGACCGCGATTTCAGCTTGACCGAGGATGGCCAGCATCCTCGCCTAACGAACAATAGGAGCTTCAGATGATGCAAATAAATTCCGCACCGATCACTGTTGCCTGCAAGGCTCCTAAACGCAAAACCAGTCGGCGTCCGAAAAGCATATTCGAAACGTCGCGAGAAGGTAGCCGCTATGTCGAATGTCCGACATCAGCGCCCTTGAGACAGAATTGGTTTAATTGAGAAGAGAGGATTTTCGGCTCATCGTAGCTCTATCAAAGGAAGCGAAGATGAGACAGAAAACCGGGCCGCAGACATCGGCGGCCGA
>Ga0209909_100115_pt1 | contig 147814 bp, 128 predicted proteins | sample FECB22metaG_FD_188302 | JGI IMG/M metagenome (GOLD analysis project Ga0209909, IMG submission 188302) | Cyanobacterial communities from the Joint Genome Institute, California, USA - FECB-22 (SPAdes) (version 3) | ecosystem: Environmental > Aquatic > Thermal springs > Hot (42-90C) > Microbial...
ACACCCGTCGGTGAGCTCAAAAGAGAAACAACAGATCGGCACAAGTCTACTCACGCCAGGTCCTAAGACCCAGCCGCAAGGACAAACGCCGCCCGCGTCTCCCTTCCTCAATCCAACTTGTCAAAGATCAGTAATCACTCTCGTAATTACCGGCTGAGGAGAAGTCAAGTACCTCGGCTTTCGCCAGATCTACTTTTCTTATCCTCGGGAAGTCCGTCCGACCCGCCCGGTTTTTCTTCCGGACCGCGTCGGGAGGCGCCGTATAAGCTGCCCCAGACTTCCGTGTCAACCGCCCATTGTCCCGGCGAGGGAACCGAACCGGCCGGGCCGGATCTCGGCGCCCCGCTCGACAGAGCGCAGCGCGGAACGGCCCGGAGGCCCCTCGGTGCGGCGCTGGACGATGGACGCTCCCTCAGTCGCCGGGCCCGGAGCGAGCCTGGGCCCGCGCCCGACAGCGTCGCGACCCCGGAGGGTCGATGCTGGCCGGTGATGCTGAAGGAAGGTCCGGCCGACGGCGTACCGTCGTGGCCGGTTGAGCGGATTTAGGCGCGGGCGCCGCGATGCGCAAGGGGCCGCACGCAGGACGGCCAAGCCCGTGACGCACGGCTCCGGGATCGCGGCCGCTGCGCGCTTCCCGCTCGGACTCCGCCCACAGACGGCGCGGTGCGGCGCCGATCTGGGCAGGCGGAGGAGCGGCTGCACCGACTTTGGTCTTCCGCATCCCGGGGCGAGCGCGGATCATCCGCCGTCGACACCCGTCCGGCGCGGGCGCCCCGCCGGCGCGCCCGGCCGCGCGTCCCCGCCGCAGAGGAATCGCCATGCCGCGCCACCACGAGATCCCCCCCATCCCCGAGAACATGGTGCTCGGCACCTTCGACGCCGCGCGGCCGCCCGTGCTGACCGTGGCCTCCGGCGACACCGTCACCCTGCACGCGCATCCAGCCGGGGGCCGGGCGACGCTCCACCCCGACCCCGCGCGGGTCCCGGCGGACCTGCTGCACGCCCTCGACACCCTGCCGCGCGGTCTGGGGCCGCACTTCATGACGGGGCCGGTCCACGTCGAGGGCGCCGAGCCCGGTGACATGCTGCAGGTCGACATCCTCGACCTCGAGTTCCGGCTGGACTGGGGCTTCGTGTCGATCCTGCCGCTGCTCGGCACCCTGCCGGACGAGTTCACCGAGTACGAGACCGTCCACGCCGACATCGACGCGGCGCGCGGGACCTGCCGGCTGCCCTGGGGGACGGAGCTGCCCCTCGCCCCGTTCTTCGGCATCCTGGGGACCGCCCCGCCGGCCGCCTGGGGCCCCGTGGGCTCCGCGGTGCCGCGCGCCTTCGGCGGCAACATGGACAACAAGGAGCTGACGGTCGGCACGACCCTGTACCTGCCGGTCTTCAACGCCGGCGGCGGCTTCTACGCGGGCGACGGCCACGGGGTGCAGGGCGACGGGGAGGTCTGCATCACCGCCCTGGAGACGGGGCTCACCGGGACCGTCCGGCTGACGGTGCGGAAGGACCTCCGGGACGCGTGGCCCTTCGCCGAGACCCCGACCGACCTGATGTCGATCGGCCTCCACGAGAGCCTGGACGAGGCGATGCGGCAGGCGGTGCGCGGGATGATCCGCCTCGTCTGCGACCGGACGTCCCTCACCCGCAACCAAGCCTACATGCTGTGCTCCCTGGCCGGGAACCTGCGGATCACCCAGACCGTGGACGGCAACAAGGGCGTCCACATGATGCTCCCGAAGGCCGCGCTCGCCACCGCCTGAGCGCGGCGCGCCGGCCGCGCGGGAACAGCACGCGGCTTTTACGGTCTTAACCTAGGTCAATACCGTATTTCTCGGCGGTTTAAACACGGAATTAGCATCCTTCCGGCTATCCAGGCGGGGTTTTCCCGCCGCGCGCTGCCCGGCACTCCCGCGAGGCCCTGGCATGCGCCCGGATCCCCTGCCCGCCCGCCCGCCGCTCCGGGACGCGGGGTTCCCGATCCCGCCCGGGCAGGGCGCGGCGCGCGACCCCCTGGTTCCCTATCTCGACGCGGCCCGGCAGGGCCTCCTGATGATCGACCGGGCCGGGACGGTCGTGGCGGCGAGCGCGCCGGCGCGGCGGCTCCTGGAGAGCCTGACGGTCGCGCCGAGGATCGGTGCCGCCGCGCTGCCGCTGCTGCGGGCCCTGCGGGACGGGAGCGCCCCGGCGCGGCACGCGACCCTGCGGGCCCTGCGCGGCGCGCTGGCCCGGCGGCAGCCCGCCCTGTTCGAGGTGCGGCGCCGGGCACACACGGTCCAGGTCGAGCTCCACCCTCTCGCGGAGGGCGGCTGGGTCGTCACCCTGGAGGACGTCAGCACCCGGAAGGCCACCGAGGCCCGGGCCGACGCGATGGCGCGGCTCGACCCGCTCACCGGCCTGCCGAACCGCCTGCTCCTGCGCGAGCGCCTCGCCGCAGCGCTGGAGCGGCTCGCGCGCCCGGGCGAGGGCTTCGCCCTGCTGCTCATCGACCTCGACCGGTTCAAGCCGGTCAACGACACCCTCGGCCACCCGATCGGGGACGCGCTGCTGGCGACGGTCGCCGACCGCCTGCGCTCGACGGTGCAGGCCACCGACACGGTGGCGCGGATCGGCGGCGACGAGTTCGTCATCCTGCAGGCCGGGATCCGCGACGCGGCCGGCACGCAGGCGCTCGCCCGCCGCGTCGTCGACCTGATCGGCCGGACCTACATGGTGGAGGGCCATCTCCTGACGATCGGCGCCAGCGTCGGCGTGGCGCTCGCCCCCGCGGACGGGACCGACGCCGACCGGCTCCTGAAGAACGCCGACCTCGCCCTCTACCGGGCCAAGCTCGACGGCCGCGGCACCTACCGGTTCTTCGAGCCGGAGATGGATGCCCGCATGCAGGCGCGCCGGAAGCTCGAGCTCGACATGCGCCAGGCGCTGGCCCGGCGGGAATTCCAGCTGCACTACCAGCCGCAGATGCAGCTCGCGAGCGGCACGCTGATCGGCTGCGAGGCCCTGATCCGGTGGCGCCATCCCGACCGCGGCCTGGTCTCGCCCCTCGACTTCATCCCGCTGGCCGAGGAGATCGGCCTCATCGTCCCGATCGGCGAGTGGGTCGTCCGGCAGGCCTGCCGCGACGCCGTGACCTGGCCGGACCCCATGTCGGTGGCGGTCAACGTCTCGCCCGCGCAGTTCAAGAGCGACCGCCTCGTGGAGACGATCATCTCGGCCCTGGCGGGTTCGGGGCTGCCGGCGCGGCGGCTCGAGGTCGAGATCACCGAGGGCGTGCTGCTGCAGGAGAACGACCGGACGCTCCAGACCCTGCACCGGCTGCGGGAGCTCGGCGTTCGCGTTTCCATGGACGATTTCGGCACCGGCTACTCGTCGCTCAGCTACCTGCGCTCGTTCCCCTTCGACAAGATCAAGATCGACCGGTCCTTCGTGAAGGATCTGACCAGCAAGCCCGACGGCGAGGCGATCATCCGGGCCATCGCGGGGCTGGGGAGGAGCCTCGGCATGACCACCGTCGCGGAGGGCGTCGAGACGTCCGAACAGATGCAGCGCATCCGGTTCGAGGGCTGCACCGACGTGCAGGGCCACCTGATCAGCAAGCCCGTTCCCGCCGAGGACCTGCGCCAGGTCTTCGCCGCCTTCCCGCAGGCCTGACTCCCCGCCCCTTCCGGACGCAAAGCCATGAGCGACCTCTACCGCCTCGTCTACGCCAGCAAGAACCTGCTCCAGGGCCCGGAGCCGGAGGCGATGGCCGCGGTCCGGCAGATCCTGGACGCGTCCCGGCGGAACAACGCCGCGCTGGACGTGACCGGCGCCCTGATGTTCAACGCGGGCGCCTTCGCGCAGGTGCTGGAGGGCCCGCGGCAGGGCGTCGAGGCGACCTTCGAGCGGATCCAGCGCGACCTGCGGCACGACGACGTCACGGTCCTGCAGTGCGGCCCGGCCGAGAGCCGCGGCTTCGCGAACTGGTCGATGGCGTTCGTGGGCGCGTCGCGCAGCGGTCAGGCCCGTTTCAGCGGCCTCGCGACCGAGAGCGGGTTCGACCTCGCGCGGCTCGACGGCGACCGGGTCTTCGCCATGCTGCACGGCCTCGTTCTCGAGGAGGAGGGCGTCCCGGCCGCCGAGACCGTCGCCGCCGCACCCGTCCCTCCGGAGACCGTCCCTCCGGAGACCGTCCCCGAGCCGCGCGCGGCGTCCGGGCTCGACGTCGCGCAGGTGCGCGCCGAGATCGCGCGGCTGCGCCCGGAACCCGCGCCGCCGGTCGCCGCGCCGCCTCTCGCGCCGCCGTCTGCCGCCCAGGACCGGACGCCGCCGGTCGAGCCGGCCCCGCGCCGACCGGCCGGGACGCGCGGCGCGACCGAGGCCGCCCTCAGCGTGCTCAAGGCGGCGCTGGCGAGCGAGCGGCAGCGCACGACCGACCTGCGGGCGGAGATCGACACCCTGCGCGTCGCGCTGGCCGCCTCCGAGGACCGCCTCGGGGCGCTGCGCGACGAGAGGGACCTGTGGGCCGGGCGGGTCGGCCTGCTCGCCCGCGCCCTGGCGCAGGAGGCCGACGCTGTGTGCGCCGCCGCACCGGTCGAGGCGGGCGACCGGCCCCCGGCGCGTCACGGGACCCGCGCCGCCTGAAACCGCCGCGGCGGGCGGGCGAAGAGGCGTCATCGTGACCGACTCCGAGGGACTCGATGACGCTGCTGCACGACCTCACGGGCGCGCCCCCCGGCATGACCGGGCGCGCGCTGCTCCTGCGCCTGTCCGCCATCGGCGCGGTGCTGGCCGGGACCGCCGGCACCTTCGCGTATGCCGGCGGCTGGCTCTCGCCCGGCCTGCTCACGCCGGCCCGGATCATCGACCGTTTCGAGCAGGTGAACGGGCCGCATCCCGGCTTCCGGCGCAATCACGCCAAGGGGATGTGCGTCGCGGGCCGCTTCACGGGCAGCGGCGCGGGCGCGCGCCTGTCGAAGGCGGGCGTGTTCGCTGCGGGACGCGTGACGCCGGTCGAGGGGCGGGTGGCGCTGGCCGGCGGACAGCCCTACGCGGCCGACGCCGCCGCCACCGTGCGCAGCCTCGCCCTGCGCTTCCGGCTGCCGGACGGCGAGGAGTGGCGCACCGGCATGAACAACATCCCGGTCTTTCCGGTGCGCACGCCCGAGGCCTTCTACGCGCAGCTCCTCGCGGCCAGGCCCGATCCCGCCACCGGCAAGCCGGATCCGGAGCGCCTGAAGGCCTTCTTCGCGGACCATCCGGAGAGCGCGAAGGCCGCCGCGCTGATCAAGGCCCGGACCGTGACCGCGGGCTTCGCCGACAGCACCTACTGGAGCCTGAACGCCTTCCGGTTCGTCGCCGCGGACGGCGGCACCCGGCCGGTGCGCTGGGCCCTCGTCCCCGACCCGGTGCCGGCGGTCGACGCCGCGCCGGGCGACCGGAACGCCCTGTTCGACGCGTTCGCCGCGCAGCTCGCGCAGAACCCGCGGCACTGGCACCTGATCGTCACGCTCGGCCAGGCCGGCGACCCCACCGCCGACGCGACGCTGCCCTGGCCCGCCGACCGCGCGACGGTGGATGTCGGCACCCTGACCCTCACGGCGGCGACGCCGGAGGCCGCCTCCACCTGCCGGGACATCAACTTCGATCCGCTGGTGCTGCCGGACGGCATCGCGCCGAGCGACGACCCGCTGCTGAGCGCCCGGTCGGCGGCCTACGCGCAATCCGTCACCCGCCGCGCCGGCGAGACCAAGACGCCGAGCGCCGTGACCGGGGCCGCCATCCACGGAGCCGCCCTGTGACGGAGACTGCCCGCTTCAACCGGCCCGCGCGCCTGCTCCACTGGACCATGGCGGCGCTGATCCTGGCGATGCTGCTCACCGGCGCCGCCATGGTGACCTCGCTCGCCGATTACAGCACCCTCGTGGCCCTGCACCGGCCGCTCGGGATCCTGATCCTGCTGCTCGCCGGGCTTCGACTGGCGAATCGCTGGCGCCACGCGCCGCCGCCGCTGCCGGCGAATCTTCCGGTCTGGCAGAGGCGCGCGGCCCACGGCTCGCACATCCTCCTCTACGGCCTCATGCTGGCCATGCCGCTGATCGGCTGGGCGATGCTGTCGGCGGCGCGCTATCCCGTGATCCTCGCCGGCCCGGTGGTCCTGCCGCCGATCCTGCCGCAGGACCCGATGCTGTACGCGGCCCTGCGCCGGCTCCACACCGTGCTGGCCTACGGGCTGTTCGCCGTGATCCTCGCGCATCTGGCGGCGGCGCTGCTGCACGCGCTGATCCGCCGGGACGGGGTCTTCGCCAGCATGGCGCCCTGGCGGTCGAGGCCGGCCGGGACGGCCGCGCCCCCGAAACGGCGCTCTCGTTCTCTTGAAAGTCTGATCCGTTCTCCATAAAGAACGCACGCCCCGGTCGGACGGGGCGGGCGATCTCTGCGTGGAGGACGAGGCGATGTCAGAGGGATTAGCGGCGCGTACCGTCGCGGCGGCCAACGGCGTGGCCCAGGACGCGGCCTTCGGCGCGGTGATCGCGCCGATCCACCTGTCGACGACCTTCAAGTTCCCGGCCTTCGAGCAGCCCGGCCCCTACGATTACTCGCGCCTGGGCAACCCGACCCGGGACGCGCTGGCCGACACGATCGCCAAGCTCGAGGGCGGCGCCCGCGCCGTCCTGGTGGCGAGCGGCATGGCGGCCCTCGACCTCGCCCTGTCGAGCCTGCGGCCCGGCGATCTCTTGGTCGCGCCGCACGATTGCTACGGCGGGACGCACCGCCTGCTCAGCTTCCGCGCGGAGCGGGGCCATTACCGCGTCGCCTTCGTCGACCAGACCGATCCGGACGCGCTGGCGGCGGCCCTGGCCCAGGGGCCGAAGGTCGTGCTGATCGAGACGCCCAGCAACCCGCTGATGCGCGTGGTCGATGTCCGGCGCATCACCGCAGACGCGAAGGCGGCCGGCGCGCTGGCTGTGGTGGACAACACCTTCCTGTCGCCCGCCCTGCAGCAGCCGATCGCCCTCGGGGCGGATCTGGTCGTCCATTCCACCACCAAGTTCCTGAACGGCCATTCCGACGTGATCGGCGGGGTGGTGATCGCCGCCGACAAGGCGGTGGGCGAGGACCTCGCCGCCTGGGCGAACACGATCGGCGTCACCGGCTCGCCCCTCGACGCCTACCTGACGCTCCGGGGCCTGCGCACCCTGTTCGTGCGGGTGGAGCAGCAGCAGCGCAACGCCGCCGCCCTGGCGGCTTTTCTGGATGCCCATCCGGCGGTGGCCCGGGTGCATTATCCCGGCCTGCCCACGCATCCGGGGCACGCCCTGGCCAAGGCGCAGCAGGCAGGCTTCGGGGCGATGCTGAGCTTCGAGCTGGCCGGCGGCCGCGCGGCGGTGAAGACCTTCGTCGAGGCCCTGCGGGTGTTCACGCTGGCCGAGTCGCTCGGCGGCGTCGAGAGCCTGATCGCCCATCCGCCGACCATGACGCACGCGGCGATGGACCCGGAGGCGCGCGCCATCGCGGGCATCACCGACGGGCTGCTGCGCCTGTCGGTCGGCCTGGAGGCGGAGGCCGACCTGCTGGCCGACCTGTCGCGGGCCTTCCAGGCCCTGGACGGCTGACCCGGCCGGTCACTCCTCCTCGACCACGCTGAACCCGGACTCGTCCTCGACCACCCGGAAACGGGCGAGCTGCACGGTCCGGGAGCGCTCGGCCGCCTCGTCGCGGCATTTGTCGACATGGGCGGCGCGGTTGACCACCTGCAGGTTCGGCGCGCCCCAGTAGCCGAGGAGCTCAGGCCAGGGCGCGTCGCGGTGCTCGCGCCAGACCCGGTAGAGCGGCAGCAGATGGTCGACCTCGGCCGTCTTCAGCAGGCGCTTGCCGGTGGTGGTGCAGCGGTGGCGCTGGCGCAGCTTCAGCGCCCGGACCTGGGCGTGCGGCGCGATCCAGAACTTCCAGGCCGCCACACAGGCCGCGTGCCAGCCGGCATTGGTGTTGGGCGCGCCGCGCGCCCAGAGATCCCGGTGCCAGCCGAACCGGTAGACCGGCTGGCCGCAGATGCAGCAGGCGCCCCGGCCGCGGGCGAAGGCCGGGTCGCGGAAAGGGGCCGGCGGCAGGCGGAAGCTCCCGGCCCGGCCCGCGCCGCCGAGCTGCCAGCTCCAGCCCTCCGGTGTCCCGGAGCGGGCCGCCAGCGCCCGGGCGAGCCGGTCGGCCCGGAGGATGTGGTTGCGCCAGTAGCTCTCGACGGCGAGCCGCGGCGTCGGCGGGATCAGGGGCCGCGCGAGGGCGTGCTGCAGGACCGGCACTGGGAAGACCGCCGGCAGGGCCTTCTCCAGCCGTTTCCGCGCCTGCACGTTTCGGAGGGTGCGCCAGCTCGATGTCGTCATGCCGGACCGGTGGTAACCCGGCGGCCGCGGCGCCGCGACGGCACCGCTGCAACAGCGGTCCGGTCCCGCGCGGGCGGCCCTCAGGGTTAAGAAAATGTTTCCCGTGAAACATCGCGCGGTCCGGCAGGTCCGGCGCGCGGCCGGCCCTGCTCAGAGATCCACCGCCATCGACAGCAGGTAGGTGCGCGGCGCGCCCTGGAAGAAGGTGCCGAACGAGGCGACGCCGGTCCAGTAGCGCGCGTCGGTCACGTTGAGGACGCTGGCCCGGAAGGTCGTCTGGCGCTCTGCGACCAGGGTCGTGTAGCGCAGGCCGAGGTCGAGGCGGGCCCAGTCGGGCAGCGCCTGGGTATTCGCGAGGTCGACGAACTGCCGCCCCGTATAGATGACCGCGCCGTTGAGCGTCAGGCCGGGTAACCCGGGCAGGTCCCACTCGGCGCCCAGGCTCGCCTGGACCTCCGGCACGCCGATCGGCCTGTGCCCGCGATTGGCGGCGAGCGCCGTCCGGACGAGGCGTCCGTCCAGCAGGGTGACGCCGCCGACCACCCGCACCTGCGGGGTGATCTCGCCGAACAGGCTCAGCTCGAGCCCGCCGACGCGCTGCTCGGCCGTCGCCGCGAAGCGCCCCTGCGGGCCGAGCTCGCCCGCGGGCTTCGTGATCCGGAAGGCGCCGAGCGTGGCGCCGAACCGGCCGAGATCGAGCTTCACGCCCGCCTCGACCTGCCGGGCCACGTAGGGCGCCAGGATCGTGCCGGAATTGGTCGCCACCGCCGGGGCCACGTCGCCGCGGCTCAGGCCCTCGATGTAGTTGCCGTAGAGCGAGACCGAGTCCCAGGGCCGCACCACGAGGCCGACCATCGGGGTCGTGGCGCTCCTGTCGTAGGACGAGGCGAGCGTGCCGACATTCGACACGTAATTGTGCGCCTCAACGCGCTGGCGGCGCACGCCCAGGGTCAGCAGGACGCGCTCGTCGAGGGCCGACAGCGTGTCGGCCACCGCGATCCCCGACAGGGTGCTGTCGGACAGGCGGGGCCGGCCGACGCCGTAGATCGGCGCGATGTACGGGACGAGGGCCGGCGCGTAGAGGTTCGACAGGTAGGCGCCCCGGCCGGGCGAGAACCGCCGTGCCGTGGCCTCGTCGTACACGGAGCCCTGCACCGTCAGGGCGTGACGGATGAAGCCGGTCTCGAACCGAGCCCGGACGCCGCCGTCGTAGGTCAGCCGGTCGACGCCCAGCGCGTAGAATTGCGGCGTGCTGGTCGTGTCGCCGCGGCCGTTGAGGATCGTCGGCGCCGACTGGAAGTAGCGCTCGACCCCGGTCTGCCCGCCGCCGACATCCGCGAACAGCGTGACCTGGTCGGTCAGGTCGTACTCGGTGCGCAGCAGGCCGCCGCGATCGTCGACGTCCGAGTACTCCCAGGGCTGGGTCAGGTTCAGGCGGCCGTCGGGCGCCCGCGGCACGGGCACGCCGGCCCGCAGGAGGAACGGGCGCAGCGGCGCGTCGAAGCGGTCGGTCTGCGCCAGCAGGTAGAGCCACGCGCGGAACCGGTCGCCCTGGTAGTCGAGGGCCAGGGCCCCGACGCCGGTCGTCTCGGTCTGGCGGTCGAAGGGCGTGGCGCCGCCGTGCAGGCTGCCGACGACGCGGGCGCCCCATTCCCGGCCCGGACCCCAGCGGCGGGCGACGTCGACCTGGCTGCCGCCCCAGGCGGACGAGCCGTAATCCAGGGTGACGCGCGTCAGGTCCGCCCCGGCGCGCTTGGGGACGATGTTGACCACGCCGCCGACCGCGCCGTTCGGCGACACCCCCGTCAGGGCGGCGGACGGCCCCTTCAGGACCTCGATGCGCTCCACGTAGTCGGTGAAGATGCGGAAGCTCGGGGCGATGCCGTAGAGCCCGTCGAAGGCGACCTCGCCGCTGGTGTTCTCGTTGGCCGGGAAGCCCCGGATGGAGAAGGAGTCGAACGGCGCCCCCGTGGTCTGGGTGGCGCGCACCGACGGGTCGAGGACCAGGGTCTCGGACAAAGTCCGCGCCTGCCGGTCCCGGATGAGCGTGTCGGTGTAGCTGGCGATGCTGAAGGGTGCCTTCTGCGTCTCGGTATCGCCCAGCAGACCGAGGCGCCCGCCCCGCGCCACCTGACCGCCGGCATAGGCCGGCATCGGGCCGCGCGGCGCGGCCGCACCCTCGACCGAGAGTTCGCCGAGCTGGACATCCCGGCCGGCCCCCGCCTCCTCCGCGCGGGCGGCGTGCGGCCCGGAACCGACGAAGCCCAGCAGGACGGCCATCGGGAGAACCGGCCGGGCCGCGCGCCGTCGGCGCCGGGTCCGCGCGGAAACAGGTATTGAGAAGTCGTGGGACCGCATTGTCGCGACGGAGGCTCCGAATCACGGAGCAAGGCAGCAAATATCTCTACAGATGTCAAAAATACATTTGGAGTAATTACAATTACAGCCGCCGCGCGCGGGACGGATCTGGAGGACCGATATTGAACACGTTCTATACTGACCTCATACGCCGAACGACATCTTTATCAGTGCCTCGGCCATCGTCGCACGGTCGAGCCGGCGATTTCACGGAAGGCGAGGCCGGATCTCGGCCGAGGCGCGCGGCCGGGATCGTCGGGCCGGGCGGGGCGCGACCCGGCCGCGATCGGGTGTGGATCGCGCGTCCGAGCGGGTCGCCGCGGCGGGGACCGGGGCGCCCGGTTGCCAGGGTTGCCCACCCCGCCTAGACGGGCCCGGCGCGAAACTTGCCCGTCACCCCTCCTCTTGTGCAGAGGTTTTCCCGTGATCACCGGTCCGTGCCTCATCGTCCAGCCGATCCACGCGGCGGGCCTCGACCGGTTGCGCGCGGCCGGGCTGGAGCCGCGCTCGGCGAGCGGGACCGATTCCGAGACGCTGGCCCGCGAGGTCGCCGACTGCGTCGCCGTCATCACCCGCAACACCGGCTTCCCGGCACGCGCCATCGCGGCGGCGCCGGCCCTGCGGGTGATCGGCGTGCACGGCACCGGCACCGACCACGTCGCCACCGCCGAGGCGACCGCGGCCGGGATCGTGGTGGTCAACACGCCCGGCGCCAACGCCGTCTCGGTGGCCGAGCAGACGCTGGCGCTGATCTTCGCCCTGGCCAAGGCCCTGCCGGAGGCCGACCGCTCGGTCCGGACCGGCGACGACAGCTTCAAGTTCACCGCCCGGCTGATCGAGCTCGCCGGGCTGACGCTGGGTCTCGTCGGCTTCGGGGCGATCGGGCAGGCGACCGCCCGGCTCGCCGCCGCCCTGGGACTGCGGGTGCTGGCCTACGGCCCGAGCCGCCCGGACGCCGATTTCGCCAATGCCGGCGCCCTGCGGGCCGCCTCGGTCGACGCGCTCCTGGCGGAGGCGGACATCGTCTCCCTGCACGTGCCGCTGACCCCGGGCACCCGCGGCCTGATCGGTCGGGACCAGCTCGCCCGGATGAAGCGGGAGGCCTTCCTGATCAACACCAGCCGCGGCGGCCTGATCGACGAGGCGGCCCTGGTGGAGGCGCTGGAGGCCGGCACGATCGCGGGCGCCGGGCTCGACGTCTTCGCCCAGGAGCCGCTGCCGGTCGACCACCCGCTGGCCCGCCAGCCCCGGGCGATCCTGACGCCCCATGTCGGCGGCTCCACCGGCGCGGCCCTGATCCGCACCGCCGAGACCGCCGCGACCCGCGTGGTCGACGTCCTCGCCGGCCGGCGGCCGGGCGGGCTGGTCAACCCGGATGTCTGGGAGCGGCGCCGCGCGCCGTGACACCCTGAGACCGGGGACCGCCGCGGGCCGCGCGACGGGCCTCCGACCAACAGCCTCATCCTGAGGTGCCCGCCTCGGCGGGCCTCGGAGGGGAGGCTCCAGGGATCGCGCTGGCCTCTGGAGGCCTCCTTCGAGGCTTCCGCCTCGCTCCAGCACCTGAGGATGAGGGAGCGGGCGAGAAGGCCGCGCTCCCGACATCCCCGCCCCCGGCGGATCACGCCCTTTCGTCCGGACCGCGACCGCCCGCCGCGCACCGTGTCATGCAATCGTCGCAGACGGGCCGGAAAGCCACCCGCTGCATCCGAGGCCAGAGAGGGCTCCATGGACTTCCACCGCCGCTTCACGGTCCTGATGTGCGCCCCGGCCTTCGACCCGGACGATCTCGAGGGCGCGCGCGTCAACCAGATCGTCGCGGCCGTGGAGCAGCGCGGCTTCGAGGTGGTGCGCGCCCGGCGCGTCGAGGACGCGGCCATCGCGGTCCAGACCGACGCGGCGGTCGGCTGCCTCGTGGTCGACTGGGGCAAGCGCGGCCTCGACGGCAAGGCGGCCGCCCTCATCGACATGATGCGCCGGCGCGGCCTGGAGATGCCGATCGTCATCATGGTCCGCCGCAAGCGGCTGGAGGACATCCCGGTCGAGCTCCTCGACTTCATCGACGGCTACATCTTCCTCGCCGAGGAGACGCCGGAATTCATCGCCCGCGGCCTCGTCAGCCGGGTCACGCAGTACGCCGAGACCCTCAAGACGCCGTTCTTCGGCGCGCTCGTCGACTACGCCGAGAAGGGCAACCAGCTCTGGACCTGCCCGGGCCACAACGGCGGCATCTTCTACAACCGGTCCCCCATCGGCCGGATCTTCGTGGAGCACCTCGGCGAGGCGATCTTCCGCGACGACCTCGACAACTCGGTCCTCGATCTCGGCGACCTCCTGACCCACGAGGGCCCGGCGCTGAAGGCCCAGAAGGAGGCCGCCAAGATCTTCGGGGCGGAGAAGACCTACTTCGTCCTCAACGGCACCTCGGCGTCCAACAAGATCGTCCTGTCCTCCCTGGTGGCGGAGGACGACCTCGTCCTGTTCGACCGCAACAACCACAAGGCGGCCCACCACGGCGCCCTGTTCCTGGGCGGCGGCATCCCGATCTTCCTGGAGACGGACCGCAACGCCTACGGGCTGATCGGGCCGATCTTCCACGAGGCCCTGGATGAGACCCGGATCCGCGAAAAAATCCGCCGGAACCCACTGGTGACCGATCCGGAGGCGTGGCGCCGGGAGCGGCCGTTCCGCGTCGCGGTGATCGAGCAGTGCACCTACGACGGCACGATCTACGACGCCCAGGAGATCCTGGAGAAGATCGGCCACCTCTGCGACTACATCCTGTTCGACGAGGCCTGGGCGGGCTTCATGAAGTTCCACCCGCTCTACGCAAGGCGCTTCGCCATGGGGCTGACGGGCCTCGACGAGACCTCGCCCGGCATCGTCGCCACGCAGTCGACCCACAAGCAGCTCGCGAGCTTCAGTCAGGCCTCGCAGATCCACACCCGCGACGGCCATATCCGCGGCCAGACCCGGCGGGTCGAGCACAAGCGGCTCAACGAGAGCTTCCTGGTCCACGCCTCCACGTCACCCTTCTATCCCCTGTTCGCCTCCCTCGACGTCGGCGCCCAGATGATGAAGGGGCGCTCCGGCATGATCCTGTGGGACGACACGATCCGCCTCGGGATCGAGTGGCGCAAGAAGGTCCGGGCGATCCGGCGCGAGTTCGAGGAGAACGAGCGCGACCCTGCCCGGCGCTGGTTCTTCGACCCGTTCGTGCCGGACGTGACGGTGAACGCCGACGGCGCCGAGGTGCCGTGGGAGAGCGTGCCGACCGACGAGCTCGCCGCGACGCCGCGCCACTGGGAGCTGAAGCCGGGCGCGCGCTGGCACGGCTTCAGCCACGTGGCGCCGGGCTACGCCATCACCGACCCGAACAAGCTCACCGTGCTGACCCCCGGCTTCGACCGGCACACGGGGGCCTACGCCCAGCACGGCGTGCCGGCGCCGATCGTGGCGCAATACCTGCGTGAGAACCGGATCGTCGCCGAGAAGAACGACCTGAACTCGCTGCTCTTCCTGCTGACCCCGGGGGTGGAATCCTCCAAGGCCGGCACGCTGATCTCGGGCCTCGTCGCCTTCAAGCGGCTCCACGACGACAACGTCGCGCTGGAGGAGGCCATGCCGGAATTCGTCAACCGCCGGCCGAACCGCTACCGCGGCGTGCGCCTGCGCGACCTCTGCGGCGAGTTCCACGCCTTCCACCGGGAGGCCGGCACCTCCGCGCTGCAGCGGCGCCAATTCGCCCCCGAGCACCTGCCCGAGATGGTGATGCCGCCCAAGAAGGCCGCCCAGCTGCTGACCCGCAACACGGTCGACTACGTGCCGATCGCCGAGGCCGAGGGGCGGATCGCCACCACGCTGATGCTGGTCTACCCGCCGGGCATCGGCACGGTTCTGCCGGGCGAGCGCCTGGACGAAAGGGCCAAGCCCATGCTCGACTATTTCAAGATGTTCGAGGCCTCCGCCAACCTGTTCCCGGGCTTCGAGGCCGAGATCCAGGGCGTCTACCGCGAGGTCGACCCGGACGGGCGGATCCGCTTCCACACCTACGTGGCGCGGGAGGGGGTCTGATGGAGATCGAGGTCGAGACGCCCGGCCTGGTCCCGGCCCGCGCCTGCCCCGACATCGTCATCCGCGCCTCCTCGGACGCCGATGTCGAGGCGATGGTGGCGATCTACGAGCACCACATCAGCCGGGGTGTCAGCGACGTCGGCGTCGCCGAGGAGGACCGGCTGCTCCCCGACGACCTGAAGCGCCGGCGCAAGACCATGCGCAAGAAGCGCCTGCCGCACCTCGTGGCGGATCGCGACGGCGCGGTGGCGGGCTACGCCTACGCGGTGCCGTTCCGGAAGCGGCCCGCCTACCGCTACACGCTCAAGCACTCGATCTACGTGCATCCCGACCACCTCCATGCCGGGATCGGCCGGCGCCTGCTGCCGGCCCTGATCGAGGCCTGCGCGGCGGGCGGCTACCGCCAGATGATCGGCTACATCGACGCCGAGAACGCGGCCTCCCTGCGGCTCCACGAGGCCTGCGGGTTCGAGCGGGTCGGCTACCTGCGGGCGGTGGGCTTCAAGTACGGCCACTGGTCGGACAGCGTCATGGTCCAGCGGGCGCTGGGGACCGGCTCGGAGGACCGGCCGGGGTAAAGGGCGCGCCGGGACGAGTCCGGGCGCCCGCGGGATTCGGACCGTCCGCCTGTCGCCGCGCGCGGCCCGCGTCAGTGTCCGACTGCCGGCCGCGCCGTCGCGACGATGTCGACCTCGACTCCGACGTCGAGCGCCACCCACTGGCCCGAGGCCCAGGCCCCCTGCCCGACCCCGAACTCGGTGCGGACGAGGCCGACGCGCCCCGCGGCGCGCGCGGTGTCGCCCGCCAGGGTCAGGTGGAACGGCAGCGTCACGGGCCGGCTCGTGCCGCGGATCGTCAGCGTCCCGATCGCCGCGTAGTCGCCCTGCCCCTTGTCGACGAAGCGGGTCGCCTCGAAGCGCGCCTCGCTCCCCGCCTTGACGTCGAACCAGTCCTTCTGCGGCAGGGCCTCGTCGCGCTGGACGTCGCCGGTCCGGGCGCTGGCGAGGTCGACCAGCACGAGCGCGTGCCCCGCCTCGGGCTTGGCGGGGTCGAGATCGATGTCGGCCTTGAACCGCTCGAACCGCCCGGTGAACGGCACGCCGACCTGCACGCCGGAGAACCGGATGGCGCTCTTGCCCGGATCGACCGCCCACTCGGCGGCCGCCGCCGGCAGGGTGGCGGCCTGGAGAGCTGCCAGCAGGCAGAGGTGACGCGCGTTCATCGGGTCGGCTCCACGGTCGGGGTGATCGACGTGCTGCGCCCCGGCAGCATGCGGCGCAGCACGTCGTCGCGCAGGAGGAGGTGGTGGCGCAGGGCCGCCGCCACGTGGATTGCGAGCAGAGCCGCCAGGAACCACGCCCCCAGGGCGTGGACCCGCTTCAGGACGCCCTCGGCGGCGGCGGGGTCGGGGGCGAGGCCCGCCAGCGGCAGGTGCGGCCAGGGCACGATCCCGTAGAGCACCGTCGGGATGTTGAACGGCGACAGCGACACCACGGCCCAGCCGGTCAGGGGCAGCCCGACGAGGAGCAGGTACAGGAGGTGATGGGCCGCCGCGGCGGCCCGGCGCTCCCGCGCCGGCATCCCGGCCGGGTGCGGCGGCGGCCGGTGGGTCAGGCGCCAGAGGACGCGCAGGGCGGTCAGCGCCAGCACGGTGATCCCGACCGACTTGTGCCACTGATAGAGCTGGAACTGGCGCAGCGGCGCCAACCCCGCATGGGTCATGGTCAGGCCCAGACCGATCAGGACGAGCACGCCCAGCGCGCTCGCCCAGTGCAGCAGGATCGCCACGGCGGAGTACCGCCGCGCGGAGACCCCGTTCGCCATGGCGGATCCTCCCAGCTCAGTCCTGCTTCTCGAAGGCGCCCGCGATCGTGAGGTGCAGCTCGTCGCCGATCAGCGGCACGTAGGTCTTCACCCCGAACTCGGAGCGCTTGAGCGTGCCGGTGGCCTCGAAGCCGACCGTGTATTTCTTGCTCAGCGGGTTCACGCCGGCGCCGACCAGGGTGACGTCGAGCGTCACCGGCTTGGTCACGCCGTGCAGCGTCAGGTCGCCCGTCACCTTCGCGTGGTCCTTGCCGGCGGGCACGACCTTGGTGGACACGAAGGTCATGTCGGGGAACTTGGCGGCGTCGAGCCACTGGTCGCCCTTGAGCTCGTCGGTGAGCTTGGCGCTGGTCGTCGTCACCGAGGCGACCGGGATCTTCACCGACAGCTTGGCGGCGGCCGGGTTCTTCGGCTGCAGCTCCAGCGTGCCGGACACGTCCGAGAAGCCGCCCGCGTAGTTCGAGAAGCCCATGTGGGAGACCCGCCAGCCGACCTGGGTGTGGCCGGGATCGACCGCGTAGGTGCCGGCCTGGATCTGGGCGGGGTCGCGGGTCGGCGGTGTCTGGGCCAGCACCGGGGTGGCGACCGGGGTGGCGACCAGCAGGGCCAGAAGGCCGGAGGCGAGAATCGACTTCAAGGGTGTCTCCTGCAGAGCAGACGGCCGAGCGCGAGTCGCTGCGCCGCAGCCGCCGTGTAGACCCGTTCACGGCACCGGTTGAGCCTGCTATCCGGAACCCCATGGTTGCGAGAACGGAAACCTTCCGGGGCGGGCTCGACGATGTGCGGGCTTTCTGCGCCGTCGTGGATCTCGGCACGGTGACGGCCGCCGCAGCGACTCTGCAGGAAACCAAGGGCAGCGTCAGCCGGCGGATCTCCCGCCTGGAGCAGGCGCTGGGCGTCCGGCTGATGGCGCGAACCTCCCGGGCGGTGTCGCCGACCGCCGAGGGCCTCGCCTTCTACGCCAAGGCGCAGGACAGCCTGACCCTCCTCGACGAGGCGGCCGAGACCGCCCGCGACGCCCGCACGGTGCCGGCGGGGCACCTGCGGATCACGACCTCGATCGATTTCGGGATCGAGGTGATGCCCGAGATCGTCGCGAGCTTCCGGGCCGCCTACCCGCAGATCACCGTGGAGATGCTCAACACCGACGCGCGGCTCGACCTCGCGGCCAACCGGATCGATCTCGCCCTGCGGCTGGGCGGCGCGGAGGAGACCGGCTACCGCGCGATGGTCCTCGCGACCCTGGCGCTGGCCCTCTACGCCGCCCCCGCCTACCTGGAGCGCCGCCCGGCCCCGGCGGACCTCGCCGACCTGCGCGACCACGACCTGATCCTCGCCCGGGAACGGATCGGCACGGCCGGGCTGACCCTCTCCGACGGCCAGGGCCGCACGGAGCCGCTGTCCCTGAGCCCGGCGATCCGGGTCAGCGACTTCGCGACCGCGCTCCGTCTCACCCTCGCGGGCGCCGGGATCGGCCACCTCCCGAGCCTCGTGGCCGCCCGGGCCGTGGAGGCCGGGCAGATCGTGCGCGTGCTCGGCCCGTGGGCGACCCGCAGCAGCACCTTGCGTGCCGTCACCCTGGCCGGGCGCGAGCTGCCGGCCCGTGTCCAGGTCTTCCGCGAGCATGTCCGGGCCGTCCTGGCGTCGCGGGGATGCCGCCGTGACAGCGCGGAAACTCACACCGAATACAGATAAACCGATTTATTTATCTGTATCAACGCTCTACATAGGTCTATATCGCTAAAGTTTTACCGGACATCGTAGTGCCCGGTTGAGGGGCCGCATCGCACCATGCGCGCGGCGGCAAGCGCGGCCGCACGGCCAGTGCCCCGCGGAGTCCGGCCCGCAGCGCGTCACGTCTGGATATCGGTCATGTCCCTCCGCAGCAGGTGCCTGCGCCCCTTCGTGTTCGCCGGGATCCTGGCCCTGGCCGGGGCGGGCATCGGCCTCGAGACGGCCCGGGCCTCGCTCCCGGCCGCGACCCGGATCGTGCTGCAGAAGGCGGGCCGGTACATGCCGACCGACCTGTACCTGCGCCGCGGCGACACCATCGCCCTGCGCAACGGCGACGCGCGCCTGACCCACCACGCCTTCATCGAGGCGGAGCGGTTCTCGTTCGATGCCGGCGCTCAGGAACCCGGCGCCGAGACGCGGCTGACGCTGGTCGAGTCGGGCGATTTCGTCATCCAGTGCGGCATTCACCCGAAGATGAAGCTCACCCTCCACGTCGAGTAGGAATTCGGGCCCTGGGACCGGCTCAGCCGTCCCGGCCTAAGCCGAGGCCGCGGATGATGTCGCCGATCGGATCGATCTTCTGCGACGGGGCGGCCACCGGCGCGGTCTGCGGCGCGGCGGCCGCCGGCCGGTCGGATTCCGCGGTGCGGACGACGGCGGCGTGGCGGAGGCGTGCTGCCCGATGGACGCCGCGCTCCGTTCCCTTCGCGCGGTGCGCCGCGGTCTTGCGCGGCGACTCGGCCGGGCGGGCCATCTCGGCGGGGAGCGGTGCAGCCGGCATGGCTGTGGCCGGAACGGCCGCCGCCACCCGCGGCGCCGGGACGGCCGCCAGCGCGCCGGTGGTCTCCGGCGCGGCCAGCTTGGCCGGCGGATCGACCCAGGCGCTCTGCGTGACCGGTGCCGCGTCCGTCACGGCCGGACGTGCGGGGCGCGTCTGCACCTCGTAATTGCCCGGATGCAGAATATGCGCGGCCGCCACCAGCCCGAATACGGCAACGGCAGTGGTCCCGAGGGTGGAGCGATAGTGTTCCATGGCGGAAAAACGTACCGCCAAGCTCCGAGTTCCGCTCGGGCGACACGTCGCCGAACCGACCGCGTCGCGGGTCGGACGGCGCGAACAAAAAAGGCCACTCCCGAAGGAGCGGCCCGAAGTCTAGGGAGGAAACGCCCAAGAAGGGCAGCGGGATCGCGACGCCATCGCCATCCCGCAATGCAAACATAGATTGCCGCATTGCGGCATGCAATGGATCGGGCGGCGCGGAGGCATGCATATGTGCCCGGGTCCGACCGCGCGGCCATGCGAATTCCGCATGGTGCCGCGCGGGGGCCGCGAGGGCGTCGACCGCGCGGCGCGCGTCACCCTTCGAGCGGACCTGAAATCGGGCCGCGCGAGGAACGGGTCTAGGCGCCGCCGGCCCGACCGTCCTGGCCGATCAGGCGCTCGATCTCGGCCTCCGCGACGGCGCGCGCCGCGTGCTCGGACGTGTGAGGGCGGTACGACCCCCGGACCAGCTTGCCGCGGTCGCGGATCGCCCAGGTGAAGCGGCCGGGATCATGCCGGCTCGGCCTGACCTCGACCGTGTAGAGATGCCCGCCCGTCGCACCCATGCCGGGAATGTGCGTGAGCGTCCCGCGCCGGGACAGGGGGTGCGACCGTGCGCGGCAGCCCCGGCCGGCGGAGCCGTTCCAGGTCGGGGCGGGGGCGCGATCGCCGAGCCCGGGCCGTCCGCCGCGCGGAGCCCCTTTCCCGCGCGGCACAGGGGCGTGGCGGGGCTGCCCGGACCGGAGACGCCCGTCTCGTCCGGACCGCCGCGGCACGCTCGAGGGCCGCCCTAGCGCGCCGGCCGCCGCCGGCCCTGGGCCGGACCGCGCGGTCCGGAGCCGCCCGCCGCCCGGTCGTCGCTCCGGCGCTGGTCCCCCTGGCCCGGGCCTTCGGCCCGCCCCTCGGTCCGGGTCCCGAGCCAGACCACGTGCTTCGGGCCGCTGCCCCGGCCGCTCGCGTGCACGCGCTGCTCGTCGACCGCGAAGCCGGAGCGCTGCAGGCGGCTCTTGAACTTCCGGTCCGGGGCGCCCGACCAGACGCCCAGGATGCCGCCCGGCCGCAGGGCCCAGCGGGCGCGCTTGAGGCCCCAATTGTCGTAGAGCCGGTCGTTCGCCTTGCGCATCAGCCCCTCCGGGCCGTTGTCGACGTCGAGCAGGATCGCGTCGTAGCGCTCCGGGCCGGCCTGGATCAGGCGGTTGACGTCGGCCTCCTGCAGGTCGACCCGCGGATCGTCGAGGCAGCCGGCGAAGACGTGGGCGAGCGGCCCCCGGGCCCAGGCGACCACGGCGGGCACCAGCTCGGCCACCACCACCTGCGCCTCCGGCCCGAGGCCTTCGAGGGCCGCCCGCAGGGTGAAGCCCATGCCGAGGCCGCCGATCAGGATCCGAGCCCGGGGCCTGTCCCGGAGCCGCGCGCAGGTCATCGCCGCGAGCGCCACCTCCGAGCCGCTGCGCCGGTTGTTCATCAGCTCGATCGTGTCGGCCATGATGGCGAACTCGTCGCCGCGCCGCATCAGGCGCAGGTCGGTGCCGCCGCCGGGCACGGACCCGGTATCGAGATGAACCCAGGGTATCACGCGCGCGTCCTCGGTTGCCGGCGCCCTGTCGTGCGGGCGGCGGAGGGATCGCGGCGGGAGCGGGGCGGCGCGCGGGCCCGGCAGTGCGCGCCGCGCAACCCCCCGCCCGGCACCGCGCCTTGCCGCGACCGATTCCGGCGGCGTATCAGCACCTATGGCCAAGCGCATCAAGTCGAGACCGCAGGAGCGGGGCTCCGTTCTGTTCGATATCGTCTTCACGGACGGGTCCCGGGCCTCGAACCGGCGCGTGCCGGCCGAGATCCTCGGCGGCCTCGACGGCGACGAGCCTGCCCGGCAGCTCATCGAAGAGCAGGAGGAGGAGATCGCCCGCAAGGCCGGACGGCCGGGACGCGCGATCGAGAGCCTGACCCGCTCGCCGATCGTCAAGCCGAAGCCGGTCGCCTGATCGGGCCAGCCTGAGGCGGCCGGGACGGGCCTGGGGCGGTCAGGCGCTCTCGGCCAGCCGGCGCGCGACCTCCTCGCGCAGGGCCTCGTTCATCGCGGCGAACCGGGCCTGCATGCGCGTCCGCAGCCACGGGAACAGGCCGGGGGCGAGCAGGCCCGCGACGGTCTCGGCCTGGACGAGGCGGACGCCGTCGGCGGTCTCGGTGATCCGGACCTCGTGCTCGCCGATGAGCAGGGGCGGCGTCGGGATGCCGCCGCGCCACGTGAGCCGCCGGCCGGGCTCCCAGCAGGTCACCGTCACCTGGCGCGCCCGGTAGGCGCGGCCGTTCAGGGTCCGCTCCAGGCGCCAGCGCGCGCCCTCGCGCAGGCGGCCCTCCGCCTTGCGGATGTACGGGTTCCACGCCGGGTAGGAATCCAGATCCGTCAGCACCGACCAGACCAGTCCGGCCCGCGCGGGGATCGCGATCTCCGTGCTGCTGATCCGAGCGCCCGTCATCCGTCCCTCCCGGCGATCCGGCGACCGTTCGCGCCGGCCGCTCACGCCCTCCGAGAACGCGCACCGCCCACCCTTCGGTTCAGACCGCGATCCGGCCGGCGCGCCGGGCGCGGCTCAGACCGCGCCCTCGACCACCTCCAGCGCCCGCAGGATGGCGAAGCCGATCCGCTCGGCCTCGGCCTCCGCGTCGGCGGGGAGCAGCGCCACGGTCTCGACCCCCGGCTCGTCCTCGGGACCGACCACGATCCGGATGACGTCGCCCTCGACCGCCGACGGGTCGTGGATCAGGCCGACCCGGTGGCCGGCCCCCGTGCCGAAGACGCGCAGGGGCGCCTGAACCGGATCGGGCTCCGGCGCCGGATTGCGGGGGACGCCGAAGGCGGGGCGGATGACGTTGTCGTCGGACATGCGAGAACCCAGTCTCCGTTCGTGCGCGCTCGGCGGCGCCGCGCTCAGGCCTGCCCGGCCCGAGGACCGGCGAGGCCCGCCGTCGCCAGCACCGCGTCGGCCAGAACCTCCAGACCGGCCCCGGCCCAGCCCGGCGTGATGCTCTCGGCCTCGTTGTGGCTGATCCCGCCGTGGCAGGGGCAGAACACCAGGGCCGCCGGCACCGCGCGGGCGCAGTAGACGGCGTCGTGGTAGATCGCGGTCGGCATCCGCGTCCAGGCATGGCCCCGCGCCTCGGCCGCCGCCTGGACGCGGTCCACCAGGACCGGGTCGAACGGGGTCGGCGGCGCCCGCCAGAACTCCGCGACCTGGACGGCGACGCCGCGCTCCGCCGCCAGGGCGTCGGCCCGGGCCCGGATCTGCGCGCCCATCGCCTCCAGCTGCGCGGTGTCGCCGTGGCGGGTGTCGAGGCTGAACCAGACCCGGCCGGGCGTGATGTTGCGGCTCGCCGGCTCCGCCCGCAGCACGCCGACGGTGGCGCGGCCGCGCTCCCCGCCCGCGCCGACCGCCGCCTCCGCGATGCCCTCCAGCGACGCGATCAGCGCCGCCGCGGCCATCATCGCGTCGCGCCGGCCCGCCATGGGGCTGCCGGCATGGGCCTCCTCGCCCAGCACCGTGATCTCGTACCAGATCTGGGCGAGCGCCCGGTCGACCACCCCGATGGTGAGGCCCGCATCCTCCAGGCGCTTGCCCTGCTCGATGTGGAGCTCGAAATAGGCGCCGATCTCCCGCAGGGCGGCCGGGTCCGCCGTCCCCTGCCAGCCGATGCGCCGCAGTTCGTCGCCGAAGGCGTGGCCCGCGAGATCCCGGGTCGCCAGGATGTCGGCCTCCGGGACGATGCCCATGGCGACGCCGCTGCCGCTCATCGGCGGCGCGAAGCGCGCGCCCTCCTCGTTGCACCAGTTGATCAGCAGGAGCGGCGCCTCGGTCTCGATCCCGGCCTCGTGCAGGGCGCGCATGATCTCCAGCCCGGCGAGCACGCCGAGCGGCCCGTCGAACTTGCCCCCGGTGGGCTGGGTGTCGAGGTGGCTGCCGATCGCCACGGGCCTGCGGCTCGGATCCCGCCCGGGACGGCGGAAGATCATGGTGCCGACCCGGTCCACGGTGAGCGTCAGCCCCACCGCCTCGCCCCAGCGCCGGAACAGGGCGCGCCCCTCGGCGTCGCGGTCGGTCAGGGCCTGCCGGTCGTTGCCGCCGTTGGGCAGCGCGCCGATCCGGGCGAGGTCCATCAGGCTGGCCCAGAGCCGGTCCTGCGAGAGCGGGAGATTGATGCGGTCCACCGTGCGGTCCATGGCGTCTCTGCTGCGGGCCTCTCGGCCGAATGCGTACCGGAAGGTGCAGGTTACGGCGCACCGGCAACCCGCACCAGGGCAGGCCCGGCGCGCGTCCCCGCTGTCGGGCGCCGCCGGCGCCGGGTGGCGCCCGGCGATCCACGGGCAGAAGTGCGGATTTCCGCCGGATTGCGGCGTCTACCGATCATTTGTGATCGAATTGTCCGCAACGCGGCGCTCTGAATCCGGTCTTTGTGCCGAACCGGGGCGACGATGATTGTCGAGAACGGGATTGCCCGGAATCGAATGCTTGTCATCCGCAATGCAACCCGGTGGCGCGGGTCCGCGACGCCGTGTCAGAAGCCGATCGCGCAGCCGATCCTGGACTTCGGCGTTGTGAGCCGCATGTGCTGCGGATCAGTCTGTCCGCCACCATACAATCTCAGATTGTAGCCAGTTCGGAGGAGATTCCATGGCGCTGACTTCCACGGCAGCCGATGCCCTGCAGGCCGCCGGATTCGTCGGGGTCTGGGATACGGACGTCCGGGCCGGCCGGTCCGTGCTGGATTCGGGCGCGGCCTCGCTGATGGCGGGGGATCCGGGGCTCGCCGGGACACCGCTGCCGTTGGACGCCGCTCTCGGCCGCATCCACCCGGCGGACCGGGACTGGGTGTTCGGCCGGATCCGCCACGTCCGCCAGACCGGCGGCCCGGTCTCCCTCGAATTCCGCGTCGTGACCGGGACTGGCGAGACCCGCTGGATCCTCAACCGCGGCTGCCTGACGCCCGATTCGGACGGCCGGCTGCACGGGCGCGGCGCCTATATCGACGTCACGGACCTCCACCGGCACGGGATCCGGGCCGCGGTGGTCACCGGCAGCACGAACGGCGCCACGAGCGGCGCCACGAACGGCACGATGAGCGGGGCGGCGAGCGGGGCGGACCTGAACGCCGCGGCCGACCACGGCATCCAGATCCACGCGGCGCTGGAGCGCCACGGCGACCCCTATCTGCGGTCGGTCTCGGGGATGCTGCTCCTCGGGATCGGCCGCGCGCTGGCGCGGCGCGACCCCTGACAGGCCTTCCGGCTCAGGTCCGCCAGGGATGGGCCGGCAGCTCGGTCCGGCCGATGGCCTTGGCGCCGGCCTCCGCGACGGTGTGGTCGTTCTCCACCGTCGAGCCGCTGACCCCGATGGCGCCCGACATCACGCCGTCGGCATCGACGATCGGGATCCCGCCCGGGAAGGTGATCAGCCCGTCGTTCGAGTGCTCGATCCCGTAGAGCGGGCCGCCCGGCTGGGACAGCTGGCCGATCTGGCCGGTCATCATGCCGAAGAACACCGAGGTCTTGGCCTTCTTGTGGGCGATGTCGATCGACCCGACCCAGGCATCGTCCATGCGGTGGAACGCCTTGAGGTTCCCGCCGGAATCGACCACCGCGATGCACATCTGGGTGCCGAGCTCCACGGCCTTGGCGCGGGCGGCCGCGATCGCCTTCTCGGCCTGCTCGATCGTCACGTGCATGGGACACTCCCGTTCGCGTTGTTGGCGCGACAGCCTGTGGCGGTTTGAAGCGGACGATGCAAGATCAACCGCAGATCGGCAGCGCCCTCGCCCGGCGCCGTCAGGCCGCACTCTCCCGGACGGCGCGGATGCGCTCCAGGAGGTCGGTCGCGAGCGCCGTGCAGGCGGCCGAATCCGGGCAGGGCCGCTTCCACACCACCCGCCCATCGCGCAGCACGATCCCCGCCTCGGCGGCCATCGCGGTCAGCGGCCGGTCGGGGCGCAGGTCGGCCGCGACGCCCTGCGGGCCGCCCCGGAGCCGGGCGACGCCCAGCGCGCAGCAGGCCGCGCGCAGCCGCGCGAGGTCGAACAGGGCGAGCACCGGCGCGGGGGCCGCGCCGAACCGGTCCTCGACTTCGCCGGCGAGCGCCTCGATCGCCTCGGCATCCTGCAGGCGCAGGAGGCGCGTGTAGAGGCTGAGGCGGATCTCGGGCTCGGGGACATAGTCCTCGGGGATCCGGCTCGGCAGGCCGAGCTCGATCTCCGGGCTCCAATCCTCGGCGCGCTCGCCCTTGGCGGCGGTGAGCGCCAGCTGCAGGAGGTGCTGGTAGAGGCCGAGCCCCACGAGCTTGGCGTGCCCCGCCTGATCCTCGCCGACGAGGTCGCCGGCGCCGCGCAGGTCGAGGTCGCGGGCGCTGACCGCGAAGCCGGCCCCGAGGCGGTCGAGGGCCTCCAGGGCGCGCAGGCGCTGGAGCGCCGCCGCCGGCGGGGGCGCGGCCGGGTCGCTGAGCAGGTGGACGGTGCCGCGGCGCTGGCCGCGGCCGACGCGGCCCCGGAGCTGGTGGAGCTGCGCCAGCCCGAACCGGGCAGCCTCCCAGACCAGCATGGTGTTGGCCCGCGGCACGTCGAGGCCGCTCTCCACGATGGCGGTGGCGAGCAGGACGTCGCCGTCGCCCTCCGCGAACCGGACCATGACCTCGTCCATGGCGGAGGGCTTGAGATCCCCGTGCGCCACCAGGATGTCGAGGCCCGGCACGAGGGCCCGCAGGCGCTCGGCCATGGGGGCGATGTCCTCGATCCGCGGGCAGACCACGAAGCTCTGGCCGCCGCGCCGGTGCTCGCGGATGAGCGCCTCGCGGACCGCCTCGGCGTCGAAGGGCGCCACCACGGTCCGGACCGGCTGGCGCAGAGCCGGCGGCGTGGCGAGCACGCTGAGGCTCTGGAGGCCGACGAGCGCCGCCTGGAGGGTGCGGGGGATCGGCGTCGCGGTGAGCGTCAGCACATGGCCGCCGTCCGCGAGGCGGCGCAGGTCGGCCTTCATCTTGGCGCCGAAGCGCTGCTCCTCGTCGATCACGGTCAGGCCGAGATCGGCGAACGCCACCCCGCCGCCGGCGAGGGCGTGGGTGCCGACCACCAGCCGGATCGTGCCGTCGGCGAGCCCCGCCTTGACGCGCTTGGCCTCGGCCGGGGCCACGAGGCGCGAGAGCTGCGCCACCTCCACGCCGAACCGGCCGAAGCGGCGGCGCAGGGTCTCGGCGTGCTGGCGCGCCAGCACGGTGGTCGGCGCGATCAGCGCCGCCTGCCTGCCGGAGAAGATCGCGGCCGCGAGCGCCCGCAGCGCCACCTCGGTCTTGCCGAAGCCGACATCGCCGCAAACCAGCCGGTCCATCGGGCGGCCGGAGGCGAGGTCGGCCATCAGCGCGTCGACCGCCGCCGCCTGGTCGGGGGTCGGGGCGAAGCCGAAGCCGGCGGCGAACCGCTCCATCTCGCTGGCCGGCGGCGCCAGGACCGGCGCCTCGGTCTCCCGGCGGGCCCGGGCGGCCTCCAGCATCAGGCGGGCGGTCCGCGCCATGGTGGCCTCGGCCTCCAGGCGGCGCCGGGGCCACGTGCCACCGTCGAGCTTGTCGAGGGTGACGGCGTCGGGCTCCGACCCGTAGCGCCAGATCCGATCGGCCTGCGTGACCGGCACCATCAGGATCGCGTCGCCGGCGAAGCGCAGGCGCAGGGCCTCGGAGGGCGCCCCGTCCTGCGTTGCCCCCGGCGCGGCACTCGGCGCGGCACTCGGCGCCGAGACGGGCTCCAGCCCCTCGAACACGCAAAGGCCGTGGTCCCGGTCGACCGCCACGTCGCCGGGGCGCAGGTCGACCTCGCCCATCGGCAGGATCGCCCGGGCGCCGCCCGTGACGGCGGCCTCCGGACCGAACAGGTCGGCGGCGGCGATCACGCTGGCGCCCTGCTCGGGCACCCGGAAGCCGGCCGCCAGCGGGGCCTCCAGGGCGAGGACGTCGCCGGGCGCCGCCTCGGCCACGTCGGCCCAGGCGTCGATCAGCCGGATCGGGCGCTCGGCGATCTTGCCCGCCTGGCGCACGAGGCGCCGGAGCGGCCGGACCGAGCCGGCGAGCACGACGACGTCGCCGGCCTTCAGCCGCGCGCGCAGGACCTTGGCGAAGGCCGTGCCGGGCCGGCGCTCCCCGGCGAAGCGCGGCATGGCGCGCGGCTCCCCGGCCGCCTCGGTGGCGGTGAGCCGGCCGTGGGCCGCCACGATGGCGCGCCACGCCTCCGGCGCCAGGTAGAGGCCGGCGCCGGGCCCCGCCGGCGCGTCGCGGCCCTTCATCCGGCCCCGCGCCTCGTCCATCTGCTCGAAGAACGCGTCGATCCGGGCCTGCGTGCCGTCCTCGACCGCGAGGCGCGCCTCGGGCACGTAGTCGAGGAGCGTCACGAGGCGCGGGTAGTAGCGGTCCAGGCGGTGCTCCTGCCCGGTGAACGGCTCGAAGCTCTGGCCGGAACCGGGCTCCAGGATGATCTCGGTGGCCGGGTCGATGACGAGTTCGTCGGCCTCCGCCACCGAGCGCTGCGAGATCGGGTCGTAGGAGCGGATCGCGGTGACGCGGCCCTCCGCGTGCTCGATCCGGCACGGCCGCGGCGCGGCGGCGGGGAACACCTCCACGGTGCGCCCGCGGACGGCGATCTCGCCCGGCTCGTCGACCCGCTCGTCGAGGATGTAGCCGAGGCGCTTGAGGTCGGCGGTGGCGGCCGCGACGTCGAGGGGGTCGCCGACCCGGAGCGTCACGCGGGCCGAGGCCCAGGTCTCCGGCGGCGGCACGCGCTGCACGAGGGCGGGGGCGGTCGTCAGAACGAAGTCCGGCAGCGCGTCCCGGTCGGTCAGCCAGCGCATCACGGCGGCCCGGGCGCCCATCGTCGCCCGCGACGGCGAGGCGTGGTCGAAGGGCAGGCAGTCCCACTCGGGATAGACCGCGACCCGCGCGTCGGGCTCCAGCGCCCGCAGGGTCGCGGCGAGATCCTCGAGGCGGCGGGCGTCCCGGGCGACGTGCACAACCGGCCCCGGCCCCTCGGCGAAGGCCAGGAGCGCGACCGCCAGGGCGCCGGTGGGCATCAGCGGCGCGTCCTCCAGCCCCTGCTGGGCGCCCGCCTTCGTCCTGCGCTTGGCCATGCCTGATCCGAACCCATCCCGTGTGAGCCGGCAACGCCGCACCCGCCCCGCGGGCTCCCGACCGCGGCGATCCGATCCACAAGGGCCGCGCGGCGCCCGCCGGATCGCGTCGCGCGGCTCCGACGGGCGCCGCAGGACGAGATCCCGGCAGGTGCCCGAAGCCCGGTCGGCCGCACCGGCAAGACTTGGACGGCGACCGTGAAACCGCGCCGCCGCCGACAATTTGAGATGAATGTCGAGTATTGGACGAACGCGGAATGCTTGCGCTGGTCCCGCCGTCGGACGCGTGATGCAGAGTTTCACTAGGGAGAAGCGGGAGCGTAGGCTATGACGACCCCGTGTCGCCGAACGAGACAATACCCCGCCCGTCGGGTTTCGAGCCCCGGCATCCCCAGCGGCTCGCCGCCTTGCGCGCCTACGCGATCCTCGATACGCCACCGGAGCGCGCGTTCGACGAGATCGCCGAGATGGCCGCCCAGGCCTGCGGCACGCCGATGGCCCACATCAACTTCGTCGACGCCGACCGGCAGTGGATCAAGGCCGCGTTCGGCCACGCCGCCCGGACGATGCCGCTCGATTTCGGCTTCTGCACCGAGGCCATGCGCGCGGACGGCGTCCTCGTGCTGCCCGATCTGGCCGCGGAGCCGGAGAGCGCCGCCAACCCCCTCGTGACCGGCGAACCGCACCTGCGCTTCTACGCCGGCGTGCCCCTTGTGACGCCGGACGGCTGGGCGATCGGGACGCTCTGCGTCCTCGACTGCGTCCCGCGCACACTCACCGACCAGCAGCGCTTCATCCTGATGGCGCTCGCCCGGACGGTGATGACGCAGCTGGAATCCCGGAACGCCGAGGCGGCCCTGCGCCGGAACGAGGAGCGCTACCGCTCGCTGTTCACCTTCATCGATGCCGGCTTCTGCCTCATCGAGGTGAAGTTCGCCGACGGCGACCGGCCCGTCGACTACCGCTTCCTGGAGGTCAACCCCGCATTCGAGCGGCAGACCGGCCTGCGGGAGGCGGTGGGCCGCTGGATGCGGGACCTCGCCCCCGACCACGAGCAGCACTGGTTCGACCTCTACGGCCGGGTCGCCCTGACCGGCGAGCCGGTCCGGTTCGAGCAGGCCGCCGCGGCGCTGGGCCGCTGGTACGACGTGCACGCCTACCGGGTCGACGGGCCGGCGCGGAACCGCGTCGCGATCCTGTTCAACGACATCACCGAGCGCCGCCGGGGCGAGAACGCGCTGCGGGCCCGCGAGGCGGAGCTCCGGCTGGTCGCGGACGCGATGCCGGTCCTGATCGCCTTCATCGACCGCGACCTGACCTACCGGTTCGCGAACGCCGCCTACGAGACCTGGACCGGCCAGACCCCCGACGCCGTCGTCGGGCGGACCGTTCGCGACCTCCTCGGCCCCGGCGCGTTCGAGGCCCGACGCGCCGGCATCGAGCGGGCGCTCGCCGGTCAGGAGGTCCGCGAGGAGTGGGCCTGGACCTTCCCGAACGGGCAGGCCCGGATCGCCGACACCCGCTACCTCCCGCGCCGCGGACCGGACGGAAGCGTCGACGGGTTCTACGTCTTCGCCCACGACGTCTCCGAGCGGAAGCGGAACGAGGTCCTGCTCCAGTCCCGGGCGGAGCACCTGGAGGCGCAGGTCGCCGCCCAGACCCGCGACCGCGACCGGGTCTGGACGCTGTCGCCGGTGCTGAAGCTCGTCTCGGACCGGACCGGGCAGGTCCAGTCGGTGAACCCCTCGTGGAGCCGGGCGCTCGGCTGGTCCGAGGCCGAGACGATCGGGCGGGCGGCCCTGGACTTCCTCGCCCCCACCGAGCGCGCGGCGGCGGAGGCGGCGCTGCGCCCGCTCTGCGCGGACAGCCGGGTCGAGGATGTGGAACTGTCGTGCCTGACCCGCGCCGGCGACCGGCGGCGGGTGCTCTGGACCGTCGTGCCGGAGGACGGGCTGTTCTACGGCTTCGGGCGCGACATCACCGAGCAGCGCCAGGCCGAGGAGGCCCTGCGCCAGTCCCAGAAGCTCGAGGCCATCGGCCAGCTCACCGGCGGGGTGGCGCACGACTTCAACAACCTCCTGACCATCATCCGATCCTCCGTGGAGTTCCTGCGCCGGCCGGAGCTGGCCGAGGAGCGCCGGCGCCGCTACCTCGACGCCGTCTCCGACACGGTCGACCGGGCGGCCAAGCTCACCGGCCAGCTCCTCGCCTTCGCCCGGCGCCAGGCGCTGAAGCCCCAGGTATTCGACATCGGCGCGCGCCTGCGCAGCATCGCCGACATGCTCGACTCGGTCACCGGCGCGCGCATCCGCGTCACCATCGACCTGCCGGAGACACCCCGCTACGTGCGCGCCGACGAGAGCCAGTTCGAGACCGCGCTGATCAACATGGCGGTCAACGCCCGCGACGCCATGGACGGGGAAGGGTCACTGATCCTGCGGCTGGAGGGCGACAGCCCGATGCCGCCGATCCGCGGGCATGCCGGCGCGACGGGGCCGTTCGTGGCCGTGCGGGTCTCCGACACCGGCGCCGGCATCCCGGACGCGGATCTGGGGCGGATCTTCGAACCGTTCTTCACCACCAAGGAGGTCGGCAAGGGCACCGGCCTCGGCCTCAGCCAGGTCATCGGCTTCGCCAAGCAGTCGGGCGGCGACATCGACGTGGCGAGCGCGCTCGGCCACGGCACGACCTTCTCGCTCTACCTGCCGCAGGTCGAGGCCCCCGCCGCGCCGTCCGAGGCCGACCGCGCGTCCGACCGGGCGGCGGAGCCGCGGCGGGGCCTGTGCATCCTCGTCGTGGAGGACAATCTCGGGGTCGGGCGCTTCTGCACCCAGATCCTGGAGGATCTGGGCCACGCGCCGGTCTGGGCGAAATCCGCCGAGGAGGCGCTGGCCGAGCTCGACCGGGCGCCGGACCGGTTCGACGTGGTCTTCTCCGACGTGGTCATGCCGGGGATGGGCGGCTTCGCCCTCGCCCGGCAGCTCCGGACCCACCGTCCCGACCTGCCGGTGGTGCTGACGTCGGGCTACAGCCACGTCCTCGCCAAGGACGACGCCCACGGCTTCGCCCTCGTGCGCAAGCCCTACTCGGCCGAGCAGCTCGCCCAGATCCTCTACGAGACGGCGCAGCGGGGGCGGCAGCCGGCCTCCCGGGCCCGACCCGCCGTCGGCTCCGATTAACAGACTTCGCTAGAATTCATCCGCGGTCTAGACGGCAATATTCCCGCGGATCCGATCCGGCTGTAGTCTATCGCCCATCGACCGTCGGGGCCTCGACCGCCATGCCGCTGACCGGACGTTTCTGGTTCCGCCGGACCTGGACCGGCAAGCTGATCCTGCTCGTCGAGGAGGAGCGCGGGCGCTGGTTCCGGCGCCGCCTCGGCCGCACCCTGCGCTGGCGCGACGCGCGGCTCCTCGACCTCGCCGAGGGGCCGCTGCGGGGGCTGATGACGTTGGAGCGGACCTACCGCGCCGAGTTCGGCCCCGGCGAGCCGCGCCGCCCCGCCGGCCTCGCGGCGGTCCCGGCCGGGCTGGCCCTGGCGCGCGGCGGACCGGAGCCAGGAACAAGGCCGCCCCTGTCGGGTTGACGGGAAGCAACACAGCGACGGCGTCGCTGTCTTGCAGCCCCTCGTGGGCGTTTCCTCCCTAGACTTCCGGACCGTTCTCCCCGGGGACGGTCCTTTTTTTGCTGTCCACCGCCAGTGCTCGACGGAGCCCGCGACGGACAGTTCTCAAGAATCTCTCAGAAAGTCTTCCCGCCGCCCCGGGTGTCGCCCGCGACGGCCTCGAGGGCCAGCAGCGCGAAGGTCGCGAGCCAGTGCTCGCCCATGTAGTCGCCGGTGACGTGCGGGAGGCCCGCCGCGAGGTGCGCCTCCGCGGCCGCGCGGAGTGGCGGCCGGCGGGGATCGTCCGGACCGAGGGACGCGGCGAGCGCGCGGAAGCACCACGCGCGGCTGAGGTTCAGCCCGTCGAGATGGGCGATCTTCCCGTCCGAGCGGTCGGTCACGCGGGCCGGGCGGAACAGGGTCGCCGGCCGGGACGCCGCGAGACCGGGCAGGAACCGGTCGAACCAGGGCGCGAAGCGCGCGGGCGGCAGCAGGCGGCGCATGCACTCCGCCTCGATCAGCGCCGAGGAGAGGAAGTCGTCGCCGCTAGGCTCGCCCCAGGCCGGGCAATCCGCGTCGTCCCCGTACCAGCGGACGGCGGTGTCGCGCAGCAGGGCAATCAGCGCGGCATCCCCGGCGCCCTCCGCGTAATCGGCCGCTAGGCGCAGCGCGAAGGCGGTGTTGAAGTGGGTCCCGACCCGCACCGGGTAGGTCGCCACCGGCAGGAACTCCGCGAATCGACCGACGATCAGCCCGGCCAGCGGCGCCAGGGCCTCGGACCAGCGGCACTCCGGGAGCGCGGAGAGTTCGTCGGCGAGCTTCAGGAGCCAGCCCCAGCCGTAGGGCCGCTCGAATCCCCGGGCAGTCGGGGCGGCGAAGTAGGCGCATTCCCCCGCCACCGTCCCGGGGGTCAGCTGCGCGTCGAACCGGGCGCGGATCGCCGCGGCCTGCGGGCCGTCCGGGAACAGCCGCAGCACCCGCGCCAGCAGCCACGTGCCGTGGACGCAGGAATGCCAATCGTAGCTGCCGTGGAAGGCCGGGTGCAGGGCCGCGGGGGTGCGGGCATCGGCCGGCCCGGCCAGGACGTGCCCCGGCTTGCTCGGATACTCGCGGCCGACATGGCCGAGGGCGACGGCGGCGAAGCGCGCGGCGAGGTCGGGGGTGAGCGTGGGGGTGAGCGTGGGCGTCATCGCGGCATTCCGGCGGGGACTTGGCTGGGACTTGGCGGGGACTTGGCGGAGGCTTGGCTGAGACTTGGCGGGGACTCTGCGACAGCCGGCATAGCGGGTTTCCCGGTGCGGCGTCAGGGCCCGCGGATCCTTTGCCGGCGCGGCCCCGGATCGGCTATCGCGGAGGGCCGGGCCGGACGCGCCGGCCTCACCGGGAGTCCCCATGCGCCGCGCGCCGCCCGCCGCCCTCCTCGTCGCGGCCCTGTCGGCCGCCGCGGCACCGGCCACCGCCGCGCCGGACCCGAGCCGCGACGTCCTGTGGGCGGCCCTGAAGACCTGCGTGCTCGCCAAGCGGCTCGCCAACCGGACCTTCCCGTGCCTCTCGGTCGATCTCGGGGACGGGACGCGGCCGGGCTCGGCGGTCCTGCGCGCGCCCGGCGAGCCGACCCACAGCGTCGTCATGCCGACCGACACCGTGCCGGGCCTGGAGGCGCCGGTCCTGCGCGGGCCGCGGGGTGCGGCCTACTGGCGGGCGGCCCTGGCGGCGCGGCCGCTCGTGTCGGACGCGCTGAAGGGGAGGCTCACCCCCGCGGAGGTCGGGCTCGCGGTCAACTCGGCCCGGGGCCGCAGCCAGGACCAGCTCCACATCCACCTCGACTGCCTGAAGCCGAGCGTGCTGAAGGCCGTCCGGGCGCACGGCCGGCAGGTGCGCCACACCTGGAGCCGCTTCCCGGTGCCGCTGGCCGGCGACCGCTACTACGCCCTGCGCGTGCCGGAGGCGGAGGCCGCGCAGTTCAACCCGTTCGCGGCCCTTCACACCCTGCCGGGCGCCCGGCCCGACCTGCACCGGACGAGCTTCGCGGCGCTCGCCACGCCCCCCGGCGATCCCGAGCCGGGCTACATCCTGCTGGCCTACCGGGCGCCGAGCGCCAGCGCCGAGGACGTGATGGACCATAGCTGCGCCGTCGCGGCCGCCCGGGGCGGCGCCTGAGCGGTCCGGGTCACCGGCTCAGCCCCTCCGCGCGGTAGAAGCCGGCCAGGGCGGCCCCCGTGGCCAGCCGGATCTTGGGCAGGGCGATGCGGTCGAACAGGGCCGCGTCGCGCGCGCGGTTCCCGCGTTCGGTGACGGCGATGTGGCGGATCATCGCCCATTTCACGCTGTCCCGGCCGCCGTCGAGGACGCCAGGCCGGTCACGCACGAACCACGACCGGCGCAGATAGCGGATCAGGCCGGTGGCGGTCGGGACGTCGAGGAGGATCACGCCCGTCGCCCGCGCCAGACGCTGCGGCAGGCACCGGGCGTAGGTGCCGTCCATGACCCAGCGGGGCTCGCGGATCGCCGCGTCGTGCAGGGCCTGGAACTCCGCGAAGGGCCGCGGCTCCCAGTCGGTGCCCGGCCGGTGGTACAGCCGGTCGAGGTGGACCGGCGGCAGGCCGCGCGCCCGCGCGACGGCGACCGCCAGGGTGGACTTGCCGCTGTTCGACGGTCCCAGGATGCAGAGCCGCGGGCCGAGCGCGTCGAGGGTCACGGCGGCGTCACGGCGACCGCGGCGGCGGCAGCGCGTCGAGCAGCTGGCGCAGGAACGCCCGCACCGCCCGGGGCAGCCGCCGGTCGCGCATGGCCTGGACCTTGATGCCGCGGGCGAGGCTCGCCCGGGACTGGATCGGCAGGCTGACCAGCTCGTTGAGGCGCAGGGGCGTCCGGACCGACAGGGCCGACATCAGCGCCAGCCCGCGCGACCGCCGCACGAAGGGCAGCAGCGCCGAGAGCTTGTTGGCGGTCAGCACGGGCTCGACCGTGAGGCCCTCGTGCGCGCAGGCGGCGTCGAAGACCTGCCGCAGGGTCGTGTCCCGGGTCGGCAGGGCGACGGGATAGTGCAGCAGGTCGACGAGGCGCAGGGCCGGTGCCCGCGCGAGGGGGTGGTCGGGGGCGGCCAGCGCCAGCATGTCGACCTGCCCGTCGTAGAGGACCTCGACCTGCGCGGTTGGCGTCAGCGCGAAGGTGATCCCGAGATCGGCATCCCCCGCCGCCACCGTCTGGGTGACCTGGGCCGGGGGCTGGACCGTGACTTCGAAGCGGATGCCGGGATGGTCGGCGTGGAAGGCCGCGATCGCGTTCGGCACGATGTCGAGGGAGAAGCCCTCGGAGCAGGCGACCCGGATCAGCCCGCGGGCGAGCCCTTCGAGCTCCCGGATCTCGGTGACCACCTGCTCGGAGCGGATCAGCACCTGATGGGCGTGCTGCGCCAGGAGCTCCCCGGCCGGGCTCGGCACCATGCCGCGCGGGCGCCGCTCGAACAGCACGCAGTCGAGTTCGGCCTCGAGGTTGGCGATCTGCCGGCTGATCGCCGAGGCCGCGACGTTGAGCTGGGCCGAGGCCGCTGCGATCGAGCCGGTGCGGGCCACGGCCAGGAAGTAGCGCAGGCCCGTGCTCTGCATTATCGTGCTCGATACGCTGTATGGTGCCGCGCACATTGCCGATACGGCAACGCAGCACTCGCCAAATTCTACTTGTTGCGATCCCAGATGCACAACACCATGGCAGGGTGAAAAACGCGGCACCCGCGGAACCGTCCGCCGGGCCTGTCCGCCGCGCCGTCGGAGCCTGCATGCCGCTACGGACTCTCACCCGGGCCGCCACCCTGGCCGCCTCGCTCGCCGCACTGATGGCCGCGCACCCGGCGCTCGCCGGCAAGGCCGACGACACGCTGGTCTACGCCTCCGACAGCGAGCCCGAGAACGTCAGCCCGTACCACAACAGCGCCCGCGAGGGCGTGATCCTGGCCCGGAACTGCTGGGACACGCTGCTGTACCGGGATCCCAAGGACGGCACCTACAAGCCGATGCTGGCGACCGCCTGGACATGGGCGGACGACACGACCCTCGACCTCACGATCCGCGAGGGCGTGGTCTTCCACAACGGCGACCCGCTCGGGCCCGAGGACGTGGCCTTCACGTTCAACTACGTGCTGACCCCCGAGGCGCGCACGGTCACCCGCCAGAACGTCGACTGGATGAAGTCGGTGGAGGTGACCGGCCCGCACAGCGTGCGCATCCACCTCAAGGCGCCGTTCCCGGCCGCGCTCGAGTACCTCGCCGGCCCGACCCCGATCTTCCCGGCGAACTACTTCAAGAAGGTCGGCCTCGACGGCTTCGCCAAGGCGCCGGTCGGCAGCGGACCCTACCGGATCACCAAGGTCGACAGCGGCCGCGGCGTCAGCATGGAGCGGTTCGACAAGTACTGGGCGGAGAGCCCTCTGGGTAAGCCGAAGATCGGCAAGCTGCAGTTCCGCGTCATCCCGGACGGCGAGAGCCGGATGGCCGAGCTGATGACCGGCGGCGTCGACTGGATCTGGCGGGTGCCGAGCGACCAGGCCGAGCAGCTGCGCGCCGCGCCCAACATCACGGTCCTCAATTCCGAGACGATGCGGGTCGGCTTCCTGCAGTTCGACACGCTCGGCCGCGCCAAGGAGAACTCGCCGCTCAAGGACGTGCGCGTCCGGCAGGCGATCTCCTACGCCATCGACCGCAAGGCGATGGTCGACAACCTCGTGCGCGGCGCCTCGCGGGTGATGAACGCGCTGTGCTTCGTCGACCAGTTCGGCTGCACCGACCAGGGGGTGATGCGCTACCCCTACGACCCCGCCAAGGCCAAGGCGCTGCTCAAGGAAGCCGGCTACGGAAACGGCTTCGAGATCGACCTCGGCGCCTATCGCGAGCGCGACTACGCCGAGGCGGTGATCGGCTATCTCGGCGCCGTCGGCATCAAGGCGCGGCTCAACTACCTGCGCTACGCGGCGTTCCGCGACGCGCTGCGGGCCGGCAAGACCTCGATCGGCTACCAGACCTGGGGCTCGTTCTCGGTGCTGGACGTCTCGGCCTTCGACGGGGTGTATTTCCGCGGTGGCGAGGAGGATCTGACCAAGGATCCGCAGGTGATCGCGGATCTGCAGAAGGGCGACGGCTCGACCGACCCGGAGACGCGCAAGGCCGCCTACGCCAAGGCGCTCCAGCGGATCGCCGCGGAAGCCTACGCGCTGCCGATGTTCTCCTACTCGACCAACTACGCCTTCACGTCGGACCTCAACTTCACCGCCCAGCCCGACGAGGTGCCGCGCTTCTACGCGGCGTCGTGGAAGTGACGGCGATGGCCGCGGCGCGCCGAGCCCCCTCTCCCGTGCGGGAGCGGGTTGGGGTGAGGGGCCCGGTCAGTCCGGAGAGGTCGCATCCCTCACCCTGTCCCTCTCCCGCACGGGAGAGGGGACCCGCGATCGGTCCGGATGCCGTGAGCGCCGACCGATCCGTCTCCGATCGCCACGAAGGAGCCTGAGCCATGCTGGCCTTCACGGTCCGGCGCGTGCTGGTCGCCCTGGCGGTGGCCGTCACCGTCTCGGTGGCGAGCTTCCTGCTCCTCCACCTCTCGGGCGACCTCGCCACCGCCATCGCCGGCCCGGAGGCCACGGGCCCCCAGATCGCGCAGATCCGCCGGGATTACGGCCTCGACCAGCCGCTGCTGACCCAGTTCCTCACCTGGGGCTGGCGGGCGCTGCACCTTGATTTCGGCAACTCCTTCTATTTCCGCGAGAGCGTGATCGACCTGCTGGCCGCCCGCCTGCCGATCACCCTCTACCTCGGCATCATCGCGCTGGCCGTCGCGCTGTTCGTGGCGATCCCGCTCGGCGTCGTCGCCGCCGTGAAGCGGGACACGTGGATCGACCGGACGGCACTGGCCGTCTCGGTGCTCGGCCAGGCGATGCCGAGCTTCTGGTTCGGCCTGACGCTGATCCTGATCTTCTCCGTCAATCTCCGCTGGCTGCCAGTCTCCGGCAACGCCACGTGGAAGAACTTCGTCCTGCCCGCGGTGGCGCTCGGCTACTACGCGATGCCGGCGGTGATGCGCCTCACCCGCAACGGCATGCTGGAGGTGCTGGCCTCCGACTACGTCCGCACCGCCCGCGCCAAGGGGCTGCCGCCCCGGAAGATCCTGGTCCGGCACGCGCTGCGCAACGCCGTGATCCCGGTGATCGCCCTGTCGGCGGTGCAGTTCGGCTTCATGCTCGGCGGCTCGATCGTGATCGAGGCGGTGTTCTCGCTCCAGGGCCTCGGGCAGCTCGCCTGGGAATCCATTGCCCGCAACGACTTCCCCGTCGTCCAGGCGATCGTGCTGGTGCTCGCCATGATCTACATCGGCCTGACGCTCGCCGCCGACCTCCTGAACGCCTTCCTCGACCCGCGCCTGCGCCAGTCGTGAGGATCCGCCGATGAGCCTCCCCCCCGACACGGCGGCGCTCGCCGCCGCGGCCCTGCCCCCGGACGCGCCGGTCGCGCTGGCGCCGGTCCCCTCCCCCACCCGCCTGATCCTGCGGCGGGGCCTGCGCCACACCGGCTTCCTGATCGGCGCCGGGATCCTCGGGCTGATCGTGCTGGCGGCGCTCGCCGCCCCGCTCATCGCGCCCCACGACCCCTACGCGCAGGACGTGTCCCGCCGCCTGATCCCGCCGGTCTGGCAGGCCAAGGGCACCTGGGCGCACGTGCTCGGCACCGACAAGCTCGGCCGCGACTACCTGAGCCGCCTGCTCTACGGCGGCCAGATCTCCCTCCTGATCGGGCTCTCGGCGGCGCTGATCTCCGGGCTGATCGGCACGACGCTGGGGCTCTGCGCCGGCTATTTCGGCGGCTGGGTCGACTCGGTGGTGAGCTACATCGTCACCACGCGGCTCGCCATGCCGGTGGTGCTGGTGGCGCTGGCCATGGCGGCCCTCGTCGGCGGCTCGCTCAAGGTGGTGGTGCTGGTGCTGGGCTTCCTGCTCTGGGACCGCTTCGCCGTGGTGACCCGGGCCGCCACCCAGCAGATCCGCAACCAGGATTTCGTCTCGGCCGCCCGCGCCGCGGGGCTCACGGACCTGCGGATCATCCGCCAGGAGATCCTGCCCAACATCATGAACGCCCTGATCGTCGTGGCGACCCTGGAGATGGCCCACGCGATCCTGCTGGAGGCCGCCCTGTCGTTCCTCGGGCTCGGCGTGCAGCCGCCCCTGCCCTCCTGGGGCCTGATGATCGCCGAGGGCAAGCAGTACATGTTCTTCCAGCCCTGGGTGATCACCATCCCGGGCGTGGCGCTCCTCCTGCTCGTGCTGGCGATCAATCTCCTGGGCGACGGCCTGCGCGACATCACGGCGCCCGAGGCGCGCAATTGATGCCCGCGTCGCTTCGCTGCGCTCGCGATGACGGGTGGGACCGCCCGCGCGCACTGACGACACCCTCTTCCTTCTCCTGAGATCACACCATGACGCGAGACGCCGCCATCGCGCGCGCCACTGACAGCTTCGACTCGGGCGCGTTCCTCGCGCTCCTGCGGGAGGCGGTGGCGATGCCCACCGAGAGCCAGGCCCCCGGCCAGGAAGCGGCGCTCCGCGCCTATCTCGACGCCTTCATCGCGCCCCTCGTCGCCCGCCTCGGCTTCGAGACCCCGGAAATCTTCCCGAACCCGGACGGGGTGCACGGCCCGTTCCTGATCGCCGAGCGGCACGAGGGTATGGGCCTGCCGACCGTGCTGATCTACGGCCACGGCGACACGGTGCGGGGCTATCCCGAGCAGTGGCGGGAAGGGCTCGGGCCCTGGGAGATCGTGGTCGAGGGCGACCGCTGGTACGGACGCGGCACCGCCGACAACAAGGGCCAGCACGTCCTCAACCTCGCCGCCCTGGAGCAGGTGATCGCGGCCCGCGAGGGCCATCTCGGCTTCAACGTGAAGCTGCTGATCGAGATGGGCGAGGAATCGGGCTCCCCGGGCCTGCGGCCGTTCTGCCGGGAGCAGGCCGAGTCCCTGCGCGCCGACGTGCTGATCGCCTCGGACGGCCCCCGCCTCAACGGCGAGCGCCCGACCCTCTTCCTGGGCTCCCGCGGCGCCTACAATTTCGAGCTGAGCCTGAACCTGCGCGAGGGCCCGCACCATTCCGGCAACTGGGGCGGCCTGCTGCGCAACCCCGGCACGGTGCTGGCCTCGGCGATCGCCTCGATGGTCGACGCGCGGGGCAGCATCCTGGTGGACGCCCTGCGGCCGCCGCCGATCCCCGAGGGCGTGCGCGCGGCTTTGGCCGACATCCGCGTCGGCGAGGACCCGACCGCGCCCACGATCGATTCCGACTGGGGCGAGCCGGGCCTCACCCCGGCCGAGCGGGTCTTCGCCTGGAACACGCTGGAGGTGCTGGCCTTCAAGACCGGCGATCCGGACGGCCCGCTCAACGCCGTGCCGCCCCACGCCAAGGCGACCCTGCAGCTGCGCTTCGTGGTCGGCACCGACTGGCAGAACCTGATCCGGAACGTGCGCGCCCATCTCGACGCGCACGGCTTCCCGATGATCGAGGTCAGGCCGGCCCGCGCCGCCGAGGTGTTCCAGGCGACGCGGCTGCCGGTGGAGGATCCCTGGGTCGAGTGGGCGCTCCAGTCGATCGAGGCGAGCTCCGGCAAGAAGCCGGCGCTGCTGCCCAATCTCGGCGGCTCGCTGCCGAACGACGCCTTCTCGGAGATCTTAGGGTTGCCGACCCTCTGGGTGCCGCATTCCTACCCGGCCTGCCGCCAGCACGGGCCCGACGAGCACATGCTCGCCTCCGGCACCCGCGAGGGTCTGGCGATCATGGCCGGGCTGTTCTGGGATCTCGGGCAGGATGGCCCGGACATCCTCCGCCGCCGCGAAGCGAGGGCCTGACACGATGAGCGAGCCGGTCGTCCGCATCCGCGATCTGACGATCGCGCTCCCCAAGGGCGCCGACCGCCCGCACGCGGTCGAGGGCCTGAACCTCGACCTCGAGACCGGGAAGATCCTGTGCGTCGTCGGGGAATCGGGCTCGGGCAAGTCGATGAGCGCCTACGCGCTCACCGGCCTCCTGCCCCGGGCCCTGAAGCCGACGGCCGGCACGATCCTGTTCGAGGGGCGGGACCTCCTGACCCTCGACGAGCCGGCGTGGCGGTCCCTCCGCGGCCGGCGCATCGCCATGGTGTTCCAAGAGCCGATGACGGCGCTGAACCCGGTGATGCGGATCGGCGACCAGATCGCCGAGATGTTCGAGGCGCACAACCTGCTCACCCGCGGCGAGCGCTGGGCCCGGGCGGTGGCGCTGGCCACGGAGGTCGGCCTGCCGAATCCCGAGGAGGCGGTCCGGGCCTACCCGCACCAGCTCTCCGGCGGCCAGCGGCAGCGGGCGATGATCGCCATGGCGCTGGCGCTGGAGCCCTCGGTGCTGGTCGCCGACGAGCCGACCACGGCGCTCGACGTCACCACCCAGGCCCAGATCCTCCGGCTGATCCGCGACCTGCAGCGGAAGCGCGGGATGAGCGTCCTGTTCATCACCCACGATTTCGGCGTGGTGGCGGAGATCGCCGACCACGTGGCGGTGCTCCAGCGCGGGCGGCTCGTCGAGTCCGGCACGGCCGAGGCGGTGCTGCGCAACCCGCAGGCGCCCTACACCAAGGCGCTGCTCGCCGCCGTCCCGAGCCTGACGCCGCCGGCGCGCCCTCCGCTCGCGGCGGCCCCGGTCGCCCTGTCGGTCGCCGGCCTGTCGAAGACCTATGCCGGGCGCTCCGGCCTGTTCGGCAAGCCGCGGGTCGTGGCGGCGGTCAGGCAAGTCTCGTTCGATGTCCGCCGCGGCGAGACATTGGGGATCGTGGGCGAATCCGGCTCGGGCAAGTCGACCACGGCGCGGCTCGCGATCCGGCTGATCGAGCCCGACGGCGGCACGGTGCGCCTGGGTGACCTCGACTACACGGCGCTCAAGAGCGGCGCGCTGCGCGACAAGCGCAGCCGCATCCAGATGATCTTCCAGGACCCGTTCGCGTCGCTGAACCCGCGCCGCACCGTGGAGCAGATCATCACGGCGGGGCCGATCGCCCACGGGGTCCCGGCCGCGGAGGCGCGGGAGCGGGCGCGGAGCCTCCTCGACCTCGTCGGCCTCGATCCGAAGGCCGCTGCCCGCTACCCCAACGCCTTCTCGGGCGGCCAGCGCCAGCGCATCGGCATCGCCCGGGCGCTCGCCATGGAGCCGGACGTGCTGGTGGCCGACGAGGCGGTCTCGGCCCTGGACGTCTCGGTCCAGCGGCAGGTGCTGGATCTCCTGGAGGACCTGAAGCAGCGCCTGTCGCTGGCGATGCTGTTCATCACCCACGACCTGCGGGTGGCCGCCACGATCTGCGACCGGATCGCCGTGATGCACCGCGGCGCCATCGTGGAGATGCGGGGCACCGCGGACCTGTTCGCCGCGCCGGAGCACGCCTACACCCGCACCCTGCTCGCCGCGGTGCCGGGGGCGCACGCGCCCTGAGCCGTGCCGGCCCCGGACAGGCCAATCTGGGACGCAGAGACAAGTTTTTTGGACGGGACTGCCCTGTCCGGATCCTGCGAGTTCAGTAGGATAGCGCCGTTGTCGAGGGTGGAGCACCCCGGCGGATCTACGGCTGCACCCGCTATCCGTCCCCGCCCGCACCTCGCACGGGGACAGGGTTATCGAGCGTGTCGATCTCAGACAAGACCGACGACATCCGGCCGAACCGCAAGCGCAGCGAGGCGGATCTGCCGCCGGTGCTGCGCCGCGGGCGCGAGCACCGGATCGTGCGCTGGATCGGCGCCGCCAACCGCAAGGCACAGCGCTCCGCGGAGGACACCGCGCCCGCCTCCGCGGACAACCGCGTGATCAAGCTGAGCTGGGCCGACACGTTCGGCCGCCCGAGCCGGGCCGAGCCCGGCCGGCCCGCTCCGGGCCCCGCACAGGTGCTGCCGTTCCAGGGGCGCCGGAGCGAGACCGCGCCGCGCTCGACCCGGCGCCGCGCCGCCGATCAGCCGCCGGTGCCCGTCCTGCGCTGATCGACGCGCCCGCCGGGCACACCGAGGCCGATCGCCTTCGCGAGGGCGGAGCGCTGCGCGGCGTAGCCCGGCGCGGTCATCGGGTAATCGTCCGGCAGGCCGTAGCGCTCGCGGTACCGCTCCGGCGTCAGGCCGTGGGCGGTGAGGTGGCGTTTCAGGGTCTTGTAGGTCCGGCCGTCGATGAAGCTGACGATGCCGTCCTCCTGGACCGACTTGCGGATCTGGGCCGGCGTCGGCCGCTCCACGGCCGGCTCGGCGGCCGCCGCGGGCGGCTGCCCGTCGAGGGCCGCCAGGGCCGCGTGCACGCTCGCCATCAGCTCCGGCAGAGCCGTCGGCGGAACGGAATTGTTCGAGACGTAGGCGGCGACGATCTCGCCCACCAGCGTGACCAACCTGAGGCTGTTCTCGGGATTCTTTTCAGGCACTGCGGGAGTCCACACAAAGCTTTCGACGACGGTGCCCGCGGTTCCAAAGCAAAAACCGCGTATGTGTCAAGACGGTCTTGACAGAGAGTCGATCTCCCAAATCGCTTCACGGTGCGGGACGGCCGGCTCGCCGGCGCGAAAGGCCTCGGTCACCTGCACAAAGGTGCCAATCGAAGGCCGGTTACAGGGGTCGAGGGCCCGCGCGGCGGGAAATACCGCGCGCGGCGTCAGCCGATCCCGAGGGCGCGGATCAGGGTGAGGCTGAGGGCGATCAGGACCGCCAGGGAGGCGGTGACCGCGAGGGTGACCCGGCCGCCGACCCGGGCCAGGACACGGACGTCGACCCCGAGGCCGAGGGCGGCCATGGACAGGACCGTGAGCACGCCGGCGAGCTGGGTCAGCGGCTTCACCGCCGGGTCCGGGACGAGGCCCAGGGAGCGCAGGGTGGCCAGCGCCAGGAAGCCGAGGATGAACCAGGGCACCAGCTTGGTGAAGCCCGGACGGGACGGCGCCGGCGGCGCCCCCGCCGCCTGCGGCAGACGCGGGGCGATCAGCGAGAACACCACCACGACGGGGCCGAGCATCAGCACGCGCACCAGCTTGACCAGGGTGCCGACCTGGGTCGACAGCAGGCTCACCGGCACGGTCGCGGCCAGGACCTGCGGCACCGCGTAGACGGTCAGCCCCGCCAGCACCCCGTACTGGTTGTCGGTCATGCCGGCGAGGGGCACGAACAGCGGCAGCCCGAGCACCATCAGCACGCCCAGGACGGCGGTGAACGCGATGGCGGCGGCGATGTCCTTCGCCTCCGCGCCGATCACGGGCGCCACCGCGGCGATGGCCGAGTTGCCGCAGATGGCGTTGCCGCAGGCCACCAGGATCGCCATCCGGGCCGGCAGCCCGAGCGCCCGGCAGATCGCCACGCTGGCGGCGATGCCGAGCACCACGGTTCCGACGATGCCGGCCAGCAGCGCCGGGCCCGAGGCGAGGATCGCCCCGAGGCTCAGGGAGGCGCCGAGCAGCACCACGGCGACCTCGAGGAGCTGCTTGGCCGAGAAGGCGATGCCGGTGCGGAACTGCGCCGGGGGTGTCCAGGCGGTCCGCACCGCGATCCCGATCAGGATCGCCAGGACCAGGGCCTCGATATAGGGGTGGCCGGCGACCCGCTCCTCCACCGCCTGCGCGGCCATCGCCACCGCGGTGATCGCCGCGCACAGCCCGATCCCGGGCAGGACCGAGGCGGCCGTGTCCGACCGGCCGCCCCGGTCGGAGCGCGCCGGCGTCGGGGCCGTCTTGGAGGGGGCTTCAGGACTCACGGGATCGGGCTCCGGGGATCGTCGGCGGAGCCTATAGGAAGAAAACGTTCGCCGCACCCGCGCAACAGAGAAGTTCGATCTCTATTCGAGTGCCATGCGAGAAGACACATCTCGGCGTCCGCCGGAGACAGCGACAGGCCGAGCGCTGCCGGAGCGCTCCGCGTCCCCCCGCGGCGACGCGGGCCGGTGTCGCGCACCGGCCCGCCCCCGCTCAGGCCTGCATGCCCCAGCGCTGGACGGTGCGCCGCTCGATCGTCTGGAAGATCAGGTTCTCGACCACGAGGCCGATCAGGATCACGGTGAGCAGCCCGGCGAACACGTTCGGGATGTCGAGCATGTTCTTGTTCTCGAAGATGAACCAGCCGAGGCCGCCCGCCCCGGACGACACGCCGAAGACCAGCTCGGCGGCGATCAGGGTGCGCCACGCGAAGGCCCAGCCGACCTTCAGGCCGGTGAGGATCGAGGGGAAGGCCGCCGGGATCAGGATCTTGCCGATCAGCCGCGGGCCCGAGAGCCCGTAATTGCGCCCGACCATCTTGAGCGTGCGGCTGACCGACAGGAAGCCCGAATGGGTGTTGAGCGCGATCGCCCAGGTCACCGAGTGGACCAGCACGAAGATCAGGCTGCCGTTGCCCAGGCCGAACCAGATCAGCGCCAGGGGCAGCAGCGCGATCGCCGGCAGCGGGTTGAACATCGACGTCAGGGTCTCGAGGAGGTCGGTCCCGATCCGCGACGCGATGGCGACGCCGGTGAGCAGGGTCGCCAGGGCGACGCCGGCGGCGTAGCCCATGAGCAGCACCTTCAGCGAGCTCCAGGCCCGGGCCGGGAGCGTGCCGTCCGCGATGCCCCGGACGAAAGCCTCCACGGTCGCCGAGAAGGTCGGGAACAGGAGGTCGTTGTCGAGGTAGCGCCCGTAGGCCTCCCAGATCCCGGCGAGGAGCACGAGGATCACGACCTTGCGCAGCCAGGCCTGGTTGTAGAGCCGCTCGGCGACCGACAGCGGCTTCTCCACCACGGTGGCGCCGTGGGCGTGGCCGGTCTCGCGCACGATCTCGGGCCGGCCGGACGGCGGCAGGGGCGACAGGCGCGGCGCGGGGCCGGCCAGCGGGGGGCCGCTCAGGGCTTGCGCGCTAGACATTCTCCGCCTCCTGGATCTCTTCCGAGAACAGCATGTGCTGGATCCGGCCCTCGAGTTGCAGCGCCGCCTCCGGCGTTTCGGCGCTGTTGAGCTCGGCCTTCACCTCGCCGGGATGGGGCGAGAGCAGCAGGATGCGCGAACCGACCTTGATCGCCTCGGGGATCGAGTGGGTGACGAACAGGACGGTGAAGCGCGTGCCCTCCCACAGCATCAGCAGCTCGTCCTGCATGCGCCGCCGGGTGAGCGCGTCGAGCGCCGCGAAGGGCTCGTCCATCAGCAGGATGTCGGGCTCCATCGCCATGCCGCGGGCGATGGCGACGCGCTGCTTCATGCCGCCCGACAGGGTGTGGGGGTAGCTGTCGGCGAACTTCGTGAGGTTGACCTTGTCGATGTAGAGGTTGGCCCGGTCCAGGGCCTCGCGACCTCTCAGCCGGCCCGAGGCCTCGAGGGCGAAGACCACGTTCTGCCGGACCGTCTTCCACGGCAGGAGCTGGTCGAATTCCTGGAACACCATCATCCGGTCGGGGCCGGGCTCGGTGACCGGGCGCCCCTTCAGGCGGATCTCGCCCTCGGTCGGCGCCATGTAGCCGCCCACCGCCTTGAGCAGGGTCGACTTCCCGCATCCGGACGGCCCGAGCAGGACGAAGCGGTCCCCGGGCCAGACCCGGAAGCTCACCCGGTAGGTGGCCGTGACGAGGTGCTCGGGCGTCTTGTAGCGGAGCGTGACGCCGTCGACCTCCAGCAGAGGCTGACCCGTGTCCATCCATCCTCCCTGGCGCCGCGGCTTGGGCCGCGTTTCGCTGAGCGCCGGAGATGGTCCGACCCTCACGGGAAAGTGTATCGGTCAGTCGAAGAGGCTGTAAAGGTCGATATTTTGTATGCGATAGGACCGAGGTCCTCGGGGCGCGATCCCGGCGCGGTCAGGCCGGGTGCCACCACGCTCCGCGCAGCACCACGCCCTCCGCGGTGATCCGCCGGTCGCCCGTCATGTGCTCGCCCCGGGTGTCGACGTAGTCGAACTCCCCGTCCCGCACCGCCAGCACCGTGGCGTCGCCGAGCGCCCCGACCTTCAGGGTCCCGTACTCCATCCGCTTCAGCGCCACGGCGGCGTTCACCGTGGAGGCGGCGACGACCTCGTCGAGGCTCATGCCCAGGCAGAGCATCTTCGACATGGTGGTGACCTGGTCGAAGGCCGGCCCCTCGATGCAGAGCTGGTGCACGTCGGACGAGATCGTGTCGGGCAGGAAGCCGCCGGCCAGCATGGCCCGCGCCGTCTTGAAGGCGAACGAGCCCTTGCCGTGGCCGATGTCGAAGATCACGCCCCGCGCCCGCGCCTCGCGGAGCGCCGGCTTCACGGCGCCCTGGGCCGTGATCGGGGAGTTCGGGAACGGCCGGAACGCGTGGGTCAGCACGTCGCCGGGCCGCAGCATGGCCAGCACCGCCTCGTAGCTCGGCGGCGGCTCGTCGATATGGGCCATCAGCGGCAGGCCGGTCTCCTCGGCGACCTGCAGCGCGATGTCGAGGGGCGCGGTGCCCTGGTCGCCCGAGGCGTGGCGCCCGACCCGGACCTTGATGCCGACGATCACGTCCCGGTTGGCGTCGGCGACCTCGACCGCCTCGCGCGGTGCCATGAGCCGCGGATCCTCGCTCTCGCCGACCATGATGGTCTTCGAGAAGCCGAAGATCCCCGCGAAGGAGACGTGCAGGTAGGCGAGGATCCGCGCCTGCGACCGCTCGATCACGTGGCTGCGGAAGCCGGCAAAGTTGCCGGGGCCGGCGCTGCCGGTATCGACCGAGGTGGTCACCCCCGAGGTCCGGCAGAATTCGTCGGCGTCGATGCCGAGCGAGGTGCCGCCCCAGTAGACGTGGGTGTGCAGGTCGATCAGGCCCGGGGTGACGATGGCGCCGGCCATGTCGCGGACCTGCGTGCCGGGGCTCGCCTGAAGGTCGCGGCCGAAGCCCGAGACGCGGCCGTCCGCGAAGGCGACGTCGCAGATCCCGTCGTGGTTCTGCGACGGGTCGATGACCCGCGCGCCCTTCAGGATGAGGTCGTGCTGCACGAGAGACTCCAGATGTTGGTCGCGGGAATCCGACCCGTCATCGCGCGCGCAGCGAAGCGACCCAGGGATCCGCCACGCTCGGGGACCGCGCGCCGCCCTGGATTGCTTCGCTGCGCTCGCCAGGACGGCGCCGTCAGGCCGCCCGGGCGGGCACGGCCGTGTCGTTGAGGTGGCAGGCGGCGAAGTGGCCGGAGCCCACCGGGTCGAGGCCGGGCACCTCGGTCCGGCAGCGGTCGAAGGCGTGCGGGCAGCGGGTGTGGAAGCGGCAGCCCGACGGCGGGTTGATCGGGCTCGGCACGTCGCCCTTGAGGACGATGCGGGTGCGCCCGGCCCCGGGCTCGGGGATCGGCACCGCCGAGAGCAGGGCCTGGGTGTAGGGGTGCTTGGGCGCCAGGAAGATGTCCCGGCGCGGGCCGATCTCGACGATCTTGCCGAGATACATCACGGCGACGCGGTGGGTCATGTGCTCGACGATGGCGAGGTCGTGCGAGATGAACAGCATCGCGAGGTCGAGCTCGCGCTGCAGGTCGCGCAGCAGGTTGACGATCTGCGCCTTCACCGAGACGTCGAGCGCCGAGACCGCCTCGTCGCAGATGATCAGGTCCGGCTCGGCGGCGAGCGCCCGGGCGATGCCGATGCGCTGGCGCTGCCCGCCCGAGAACTCGTGCGGGAAGCGCCCGAGCGCCTCGCGGGGCAGGCCGACCCGCTCCATCAGGCTGGCCAGCCGGCTCTCCAGGTCGGCGGCGTTGCGGGCCAGCCCGAAATTGCGGATCGGCTCGGCCAGGATCGCCCGCACCCGCATCCGCGGGTTGAGCGACGAGAACGGGTCCTGGAAGACCATCTGGATGTGGCGCCGCAGGGGCCGGAGCGCCCCGGCCGAGAGGTCATCGATGCGCTTCCCGCCGAGGACCACCTGTCCGGCGGTGGGCGCGTAGAGGCGCATCAGCGCCTTGGCGACGGTGGACTTGCCGCAGCCGGACTCGCCGACGAGCGAGAGGGTCTCGCCGCGGGCGACCGTGAACGACAGGCCGTCCACCGCCTTGAGCACGCGGCTCTGGCGGCCGAGCAGGCCGCCGCCGAGGGCGAAGTGCTTCTTGAGGTCGTTGACCTCCAGCAGGGTGCGACCGGCGGGTGCGGGGGTGGCGCTCATGCCGCGAGGGCGTCCTTCGGCGCGTAGTGGCAGGCGGCGAGGTGGCCCGGCGCCTTCGGCTCCAGGGCCGGCGCGTAGGCGCGGCACAGGTCGGTCACGTCCGGGCAGCGCCCGGCGAAGACGCAGCCCTCGATCCGACCTTTGAGGCTCGGCACCATGCCGGGGATCTCGGCGAGCCGCGCGTCGGCGCCGTGCTCGACGGCGCCGAGCTTCGGCACCGCCCCCATCAGACCGCGGGTGTAGGGGTGGCGCGGCGACCGGAACAGGTCGCGGACCGGCGCCTCCTCGACCTTGCGGCCGGCATACATCACCACCACCCGGTCGGCGACCTCGGCGACCACGCCGAGATCGTGGGTGATCAGCATGATGGCGGCGCCGACCCGGGCCTTCAGGTCGCGCATCAGGTCGAGGATCTGGGCCTGGATGGTCACGTCGAGCGCCGTGGTCGGCTCGTCGGCGATCAGGAGTTTCGGCGAGCAGGCGAGCGCGATGGCGATCATCACCCGCTGGCGCATGCCGCCGGAGAGCTGGTGCGGGTATTCCCGCACCCGGCGCCGCGGCTCGGGGATGCCGACGAGGGTCAGCATCTCCACCGCCCGCTCCTCGGCCTCCCGGCGGCCGAGGCCCTGGTGCAGCCGCAGGGTCTCGCCGATCTGGCGGCCGACCGTCAGCACCGGGTTCAGCGAGGTCATCGGCTCCTGGAAGATCACGCTGATGTCGTTGCCGCGGATCTTGCGCATGGCGCTGTTGGGCAGATCGAGGAGGTTCTGGCCCTCGAACTTGATCGCGCCGGCGATGCGGGCCGGCGGCTCGGGCAGGAGCCGCAGGATCGACATCGAGGTCACCGACTTGCCGCAGCCGGACTCGCCCACGATCGCCAGGGTCTCGCCGGACCGGATCGCGAACGAGACCCCGTCCACCGCCCGGTTCACCCCGTCGGGGGTGCGGAAATGGACCTGCAGGTTCTCGATCGACAGGAGGGGGGTGCCGCTCACGCCTGTGCTCATCCCTGTGCTCATCACACGTCCTTCGCCATGCGGGGATCGAGGGCGTCGCGCAGGCCGTCGCCGACGAGGTTCACGGCGAGCACCGTCATCGAGAGGAAGATCGCCGGGAACAGGATGATGTAGAACTTCACCTGCCAGAGGGCCCGGCCCTCGGCCATGATGTTGCCCCAGGACGGCGTCGAGGGCGGCACGCCCGCGCCGATGAACGACAGGATCGCCTCGGTGATCATCGCGGAGGCGCAGATGTAGGTCGCCTGCACGGTCATGGGCGCCAGCGTGTTGGGCAGGATGTGGCGCCAGATGATCGCCGGCATCCGGGTGCCCGTGGTCACCGCCGCCTCGACGTAGGGCTGCTCGCGCAGCGACAGCACCACGCCGCGCACGAGGCGGGCGACGCGCGGGATCTCCGCGATGGTGATCGCGATGATCACGTTCTGGACCGAGCCGCGGGTGAGCGCCATCAGCGCGACCGCGAGCAGGATCGGCGGGATCGACATCATGCCGTCGACGACCCGCATGACGATCCCGTCGAGCCAGCGCACCATGCCGGAGACGAGGCCGACCGCCAGCCCGGCGATCGACGCGAGGAACGCCACCGAGAAGCCGACCAGCAGCGAGACCCGGGCGCCGTAGACCACCCGCGAGTAGACGTCGCGGCCGAGCATGTCGGTGCCGAACCAGTACTGCGCCGACGGTGCCCGGGTGCGCTTGGCGGGCGCCAGGGCGGTCGGGTCGACGGTGCCGAGGTAAGGCGCGAGCACCGCCATCAGGAAGACGATGAGCAGCAGCACGCCGCCGACCACGATGGTCGGGTTGCGGCGCACGTAGGTCCAGACCTTGCCCCGGCGCTTGCGGGCCGGGATGACGTCCGGCAGCGGCGCCGCGACGGCGAGGCCCGGCGGCGGCGGTGCCTTGGAGACGGCACCGTCGGGCGGATTGCCCGCCTGCGGGGCGCTGCTGGGGAAGGGCGCGACGGTCGCGGTCAATAGCGGATCCTCGGGTCGAGCACGGTGTAGAAGAGGTCGATGGCGAGGTTCACGAGCACGTAGACGAAGCTGAACAGCAGCACGACGCCCTGGATGACCGGGTAGTCGCGCCGCAGGATCGCGTCGACGGTGAGGCGCCCGAGGCCGGGGATGGCGAAGACCGTCTCGGTCACCACCGCGCCGCCGATCAGCAACGCGATGCCGATGCCGATCACGGTGACGATCGGCACCGCGGCGTTCTTGAGGGCGTGGACGAACAGGACCGGCCCCTGCGCCAGCCCCTTGGCCCGGGCGGTGCGCACGTAATCCTGCTGGAGCACGTCGAGCATGGTCGCGCGGGTCACCCGGGCGATCAGCGCGATGTAGACGAGGCCCAGCGTCACCGCCGGCAGGATCAGGTTGGACAGCCAGGGCCACAGGCCCTGCTCGATCGGCGTGTAGCCCTGGACCGGCAGCCAGCCGAGCTCGAGGGCGAAGACGTAGGCCAGCACGTAGCCGACCACGAAGACCGGCACCGAGAAGCCCGTCACGGCGAGCCCCATCACGAGGCGGTCGATCAGGCTGCCGGCCTTCCAGGCGGCGACGACGCCGAGCGGCACCGCCACCAGGATCGCGAAGACCAGGGTGACGAGCATCAGCGAGACGGTGGGCTCCACCCGCTGGCCGATCATGGTGGTGACCGGCAGGTTGGTGAAGATCGAGGTGCCGAGATCGCCGTGGAGGATCTGCCACGACCATTCCCAGAACCGCACCAGGAAGGGCCGGTCGAGGCCGAGCGTGGCGCGGATGCGGGCGACGTCGTCGGGCGTCGCCTGGTCGCCCGCGATGATCGCGGCCGGGTCGCCGGGGGCGAAGTAGAGGAGGCTGAAGACGAACAGCCCGACCACCGCCATGACCGGGATGGTGGCGAGGATGCGCCTGCCGATATAGCCGAGCATGGGTCCTCGCTATCGTGCGGGCGGGCGGGCGCGGCGGGTAGCGCCGCCCCTGCCCTCATCGCGGGGGCCGACATTCACGCGTCCGGGTCGGGCGCCGACGCTGGCGGCGGAGCGCGACGCGCCCCCTCTCCCGTGCGGGAGCGGGTCGGGGTGCGGGATCGGACGCTTCAGGAGCGCGCGCACCGCCGGCGCACGTGCGGGAGAGGGGCCTCGCGCCTCGTCCCGCGGCCGCGTTGCCGAACGCGCTGTCCGAGGCCGGTAGCCCGCCCGAGAGACCGGGCGGGTCGGGCGGCCCGACTTGGCGAGAGCGAGCGCCATCACGCCTTCGACACGCCCCAGGTGAAGGGGATCGGCCCCTTCACGATGCCCGAGACGTTCTTGCGCCACGCCTGGTAGCCGAGGAAGAACCCGGTGGGCACGTAGACCACGCCCTCGCAGGCGGCGGCGTTGACCTTGTCGATGGCGGCCTTCTCGGCGGCCGGGTCGGCGGCGTCGAACCACTCGGCGATGGCGGTCTCGACCGGCGGGATGCTGGGCCAGCCGAACCACGCCTTGTCGCCGCTCGCCCGCACCGCCGGGTAGCCCGCCGGATTGATGCAGTCGGCGCCCGCGTGCCAGGTGTGGAACATGTTCCAGCCGCCCTGAGACGGCGGCGCCTTGGAGGCCCGGCGGGTGCCGGTCGTGCCCCAGTCGGTGGCGACGAAGTCGACGTTGAAGCCCATCTGCTTCAGGAGGTCGGCGGTGATGTCGCCCTGCGCCTTGGTGATCCCCTGGTCCTGCGCCACGACGCAGACCACCGGCTCGCCCTTGTAGCCGGCCTCCTTGAGCAGCTTCTGGCCGAGCTTGATGTCGCCCTTGCCGACATTGCCGCCGCCCGCCTCGCTGTAGAGGGGCGTCCCCGGCGTGAAGAAGCCCGGCAGCTTCTTCCACAGGCTGTCGTCGTCGCCGACGATCGCCCGCATGTAGTCCTCCTGGCTCATGGCGGTCATGACCGCCTGGCGGATCTTCGGGTTGTCGAAGGGCGGGTGCAGGTGGTTCATCCGGAACGACCCGACATTGCCCAGCGGGTCGGCGATATCGACGTTGAGGTTGGCGTTCTTGCGCAGCAGCGGCACGAGGTCGGAGATCGGGTTCTCCCACCAGTCGACCTCGCCGTTCTGCAGGGCCGCCGACGCGGTGGCGGCGTCCGGCATGATCACCCACTCGACCCGGTCGACCAGCATGCGCTTGCCGCCGGCGAGCCAGGAATTCGGCTCGTCGCGGGGCTTGTAGTCGGTGAAGGTCTCGAACACCGCCCGGGCGCCCGGCACCCACTCGTTGCGGACGAACTTCATCGGGCCCGAGCCGACATACTCGGAGATCTGCGTGAACGGGTCGGTCTTGGCGATCCGCTCCGGCATCATCAGCGCCATCGGCGCGTTGGTCTTGCCGAGCGCGTAGAGCAGCTTCGGGAACGGCTTCTTCAGGCGCCACTGGAAGGTCTTGTCGTCGGTCGCCGCGAGGTCGTCCTGGATCCCGCGGATCATCAGGCCGATCGGGTCCCGGGCCATCCAGCGGGTGAGGCTCGCCACCACGTCCTTGGCCAGCACCGGCTCGCCGTCGTGCCACTTGAGGCCGGGGCGCAGCCGGAAGGTCCAGGTCAGCTTGTCGCCCGAGACCTCCTCGGACTCGACCATCTGGCGCTGCGGCTTCAGCTGCGCGTCGACGCCGTAGAGCATATCCCAGACGAGGGTGCCGGCGTTGCGCACCACGTACTGGGTCCCCCAGATCGGGTCGAAATTGGCGAGGTTCGCCTGCGGCACGAAGCGCAGGACCTTGCCGCCCTGCGCGAGGGCCGGCCGCGCGAGCTGCGGCGCAGCCAAACCGAGCGCAGCCGAACCCTTGAGAAAGGTCCTGCGGTCCATCGTCTTCTCCCTGGCGGTGCGGATCTCAAGCATCGGTCGCCGGCCCGCACCTTGCGGGCGAGTTTGAACGGTTCTGATGCACGGGCGCAATGGCCCGACGTGACAACGCGGCCCGGGCAAGCGCCCACGCCGCCGCCGGCCTCGGGGCGACGGCGGCGTGGATGGGGGCTGGGGTGGCGCGGCTCGAACTCACGGGGCGCGTCTCGCAAGCCCCGCGCCAGCCCGACCGTCCCTGCGTTATGTATTCAGGATCGGCGGTCTGTTTCGCGCGCGGTCTCGCGACGGCGCGTCAACCCGGAACCGCCGGGGCGCGGAGGGCCCGCACCGACGGCGGCCCCGGATGTCCGGCTCGCCCGCGGCCCCCGGAAAGGCGGGGAGGCGTGCGCGCACAGGCGCGGGCGCGATGCCGGCGCGACCGCGCCAGAAGTGGGAGGGCCGACCGCGCACCGACTCCGTCCTCGCTCCGCTCCCGCACGGGAACGGGGCGCGTCGTGCCCGGTCCGGGCTCAGCCCACCTGCCGCAGGTGGCCGCCCCGCGCGCCCGGCACCGCCTGCATGGCGCGGATGAAGGCCGCGATCCGGGGCGCGATCACCGCCCGGTAGCGCGAGCCGTTGAACACGCCGTAATGGCCGACGCCGGCCTGGAGGTGGTAGGCCTTGCGTGCCTCGGGCAGGTTCGGCGTCAGGTCGAGGGCCGCCTTGGTCTGGCCGACGCCGGAGATGTCGTCGTTCTCGCCCTCCACCGCCAGGATCGCGCAGCGGCGGACGGCGCCGAGATCGACCGGTGTGCCGCGGTGCTTCATCTGTCCCGTCGGCAGGGCGTGGTCGACGAACACGGTCTGCACGGTCTGGAGGTAGTACTCGGCCGTCAGGTCCATCACGGCGAGGTACTCGTCGTAGAACTCGCGGTGCTTCTCGGCCGAGTCGCCGTCGCCCGTCACCAGATGGTCGAACATGTCCGAATGGGCGGTGACGTGGCGGTCGAGGTTCATCGCCATGAAGCCCGAGAGCTGCAGGAAGCCCGGATAGACCCGGCGCCACGCGCCCGGGTAGATCGGCGGCACGAGGCTGATCGTGTTCTGCTCGAACCACTTCTGACCGCGCTCCTGCGCGAGGCAGTTCACCGCGGTGGGCGAGCGGCGGGTGTCGATCGGGCCGCCCATCAGGGTCATGGAGGTCGGCACCGCCGGCTCGTCGGCCGCCTCCATCAGCGCCACCGCGGCGATCACCGGCACGGCCGGCTGGCAGACCGCCATGACGTGCAGGTCCGGCCCCAGGACCGCGAACATCTCCTGCAGGTAGTCGATGTAGTCGTCCAGATCGAACTGGCCGGCGAAGAGCGGCACCATCCGGGCGTCGGTCCAGTCGGTGATATACACCCGGTGGTTCGGCAGCATCGCCTCGACGGTGCCGCGCAGCAGCGTGGCGTAGTGACCCGACATCGGCGCGACGATCAGCAGCTTGGGCTGCGGCTCCGCGGGGGCCGCCTGGAACGCGCGGTCGAAGGCGATCAGGCGGCAGAACGGCCGCTCCCAGACCACCCGCTCGGTGACCGGGACCGCCGCGCCGTCCACCACCGTCTCGGTGAAGCCGAAGGCGGGCTTGCCGTACTGGCGGGTGACGCGCTCGAACATCTCGCAGCCGGCGCTGACCGCGCGGGCATAGGGTCCGTAGGCCAGGGGGTTGCCCGGCATCTGCAGCCCGTAGCGGGTGAGGTCGGCGGCGACGCGGGCGGGTGCCATCAGGGCGCGCGCGCCCTCGTACAGGGAATAGGCCAGCAGCATCGTCACCTCGCGGTCTCGGTCCGGCCGCGGGCTTCGAGCCGCGCGACCCATACCCCCTGCAACCCGATTCGGTAGGATAATGCTCCACCCTGAACGCGGGTGGAACATCCCGCAGCTGCGGCGACTTGCCTGTGACCAGATCCGCCGGCGACCCTCCGCCAGCGACGACGTGTCCGGGTCGGCATGCCGGGATTCCCAGCACCGCGTCGTGCGAAGGGAGTCCGCGGGACGCCGCTCCGGCGGCGCCCGTCCGGCGACGCACGATACAGTCTATGCCCGATACCGATCTCAGCGGCCTCGGTCGCGACGCGCGACACCTGCGGCTCGACACCTTCGTCCGCCTGCGCTGGCTCGCCATCACGGGCCAGAGCGCGGCGGTCGTCGGGGCGCAGTTCGGCCTCGGCCTGCCGCTGCCCTTCGGCTGGTGCTTCCTGGTGATCGCCACCTCGTCCTGGCTGAACCTCGCCCTGCGGATCCGCTTCCCGGCGAGCTACCGGCTCAGCGACGATTCCGCGGCGCTGCTCCTCGCCTTCGACATCGTGCAGCTCGCGGCCCTGCTGTTCCTCACGGGCGGGCTCCAGAACCCGTTCTCGCTGCTGTTCCTCGCCCCCGTGCTGATCTCCGCCACCGCCCTGCCGCCCGAGCGGACGCTGGCGCTCGGCCTCCTGGCGGTGGGCCTCGCGACCCTGCTCGCGCTGGTGCACCGGCCCCTGCCCTGGTTCGCGGACGGTCGGATCGAGCTGCCGTTCCTGTACGTCTCCGGCGTCTGGACCGCGATCCTGCTCGGCACCGCCTTCACGGGCGTCTACGCGTGGCGGGTGGCCGAGGAGACCCGGCTCCTCGCCCAGGCGCTCGCCGCCACCGAGCTGGTGCTCGCCCGCGAGCAGCACCTGTCGCAGCTCGACGGGCTCGCGGCCGCGGCTGCCCACGAATTGGGCACACCGCTGGGCACGATCATGGTTGTGACCAAGGAGCTGATCCGCCAGCTCGGCCCCACCGCCTCGCCGGCGGTGGCGGAGGATCTCAACCTGCTGCGCGAGCAGGTCGACCGCTGCCGCGGCATCCTCGGCAAGCTGACCTCCCTCGACGGGGACGGGGCGGGGGCCGGCTTCCTGGAGACGGTGACGTTCAGCCACCTCGTGGAGGAGCTGGTGGCGCCGCAGCGGGCACTCGGCGCCGCCCTCGCCGTCACCAGCACCGGCGAGGGGCCGGAGCCCGCCTGCCGGCGCAACCCGGGCGTCATGTTCGGGCTCGCCAACATCCTCGACAACGCCGTCGACTTCGCCGAGGCCGGCGTCACCGTGGAGGGGCGCTGGACCCCCGACCGCGTCTGGATCGAGATCCGCGACGACGGGCCGGGCTTCTCCAGCGAGGTGCTGCTGCGGGCGGGCGAGCCCTACGTCACCACCCGCAGCCACGACCGGCCGCAATCCGGCGGGACCGTGGGGGCCGGGCTCGGCCTCGGGCTGTTCATCGCCAAGACCCTGATCGAGCGCTCGGGGGCGCAGCTCGCCCTCATGAACGTCGCGGCGCCGGACGCCCACGGGGCGATCGTGCGCGTCTCCTGGGCCCGCCACATCTTCGAGCGCGGCGCCGCGCCGCGACATTCTCCGGAACTCAGTATCCGCGCCCCCCTGCCACCGCGCGACGCCGTACCTATATGAAGGACAGACCAAGAACCCGACGACGAAAACCCGAAAGGAGTGCCGGATGCTCACGCAGCCCGGGACCTCGGCGGCGACAGACCCCGCCGTGATCAACGATGCCGATCCACTGGCCGCCTTCTCCGACCGCAGCCTGCTGATCGTCGACGACGACAAGCCCTTCCAGACCCGCCTCGCCCGCGCCATGGAGAGCCGCGGCTATCACGTGCAGGTGGCCGACAGCGTCGCGGACGGCGTCTCCGCCGTCGAGGCGCGCGCGCCCGCGTTCGCGGTGATCGACATGCGCCTCGGCGACGGCAACGGCCTCGACGTGATCGCCCGCCTCAAGGAGCGCCGCCCCGAGGCCCGGGGCGTGATCCTCACCGGCTACGGCAACATCGCCACGGCGGTGACCGCGGTGAAGCTCGGCGCCTTCGACTACCTCGCCAAGCCGGCCGACGCCGACGAGATCCACGGCACGCTGATGGCGCAGCCGGGCGAGCGGGCCGACCCGCCCGAGAACCCGATGTCGGCCGACCGGGTCCGCTGGGAGCACATCCAGCGCGTCTACGAGTTGTGCAGCCGCAACGTCAGCGAGACCGCCCGGCGCCTCAACATGCACCGGCGGACCCTGCAGCGGATCCTGGCCAAGCGCGCGCCGCGCTGAGGCCGGACCGCTCCGGCGCCGCCCGGTCGGTTGCATCGCCCCGCCTCTGTGGGCTAGCTGCGCGGGTCCCGGACGGTTCGTCCGGGGCCCGAAATCTTTTCGAGGGCGGATCTCGTGAACGGGCGCAACGCCATCACCATCATCAGCATGATGGTCCTCGTCGGCACCGAGGTGTTCGCCGTGGCCATCGCGGCGGGCTGGGCCATCGCGGGCATCTTCGATCTCGGCGACCGGGTCGGGCACGTCCTGATGGGCCTGTTCAGCCTGTTCGCGGCCTGGATCATGCTCCAGCTCTGGCGCCGGGCGACCAGCATCGAGCCCCTACGGGGCCCGGCCCCGGCGGCGCATCGCTGAACGAGCGCGCGCGGGCGGGTTCTTCATTCAAGTTGTATCGAACAGCGGAATGATCCCTATGCGTGCGGCGTGTTCGACAGTGCGCCGGCCTTCCTGCTAGAAGCGACCGGCGACGGTCTGTGTGATGTTGTCGCAGGTCACACCCCCGTCCCGGACACGCGTGAGACCCGAAGATCCATGAAAGCCCGTATCATCGTCACCCTGAAGACCGGTGTGCTGGACCCGCAGGGCAAGGCGATCGAGGCCGCCCTCCGATCCCTCAGCATCGAGGGCGTCGACGGCGTCCGGCAGGGCAAGGTCTTCGACATCGAGGTGTCGGCGGTCGACAGCGCCGCCGCCGAGGCGACCCTGCGCGCGGCCTGCGAGAAGCTCCTGGCCAACACCGTCGTCGAGAACTACGCGATCGAGATCCTCTGATGCACGCCGCGGTCGTCGTCTTCCCGGGTTCCAACCGCGAGTCGGACGTCGTCCGGGCCCTGCGGCGCTCCGGCGCGCAGGTGAGCCTCGTGTGGCACGCGGACCACGCGCTCCCCGCCGGCACCGACCTCGCCGTCCTGCCCGGCGGCTTCTCGTACGGCGACTATCTGCGCTGCGGCGCCATCGCCGGCCGGGCCGCCGCCATGGACGCGGTCCGGGCCCACGCCGCCCGCGGCGGCCTCGTGCTCGGCATCTGCAACGGCTTCCAGATCCTGTGCGAATCGGGGCTCCTGCCGGGCGTTCTGATGCGCAACATCGACCGGCGCTTCATCTGCCATCGGCAGACGCTCCGGGTCGAGCGCACCGACACCCGCTTCACCAGCGCCTACCGGCAGGGTCAGGTCATCGACGTCTGCGTGGCGCACGGCGAAGGCAACTACTTCGCCGATCCCGAGACCCTGGCGCGGATCGAGGGCGAGGGCCGGGTCGCCTTCCGCTACTGCGACGCGACCGGCGCGATCACCGTGGAGGCCAACCGCAACGGCTCCCTCAACGCCATCGCGGGCGTCCTGTCGGAGACCGGGAACGTCCTCGGGATGATGCCGCACCCGGAGAACTTCGTCGAGGACCTGATCGGCGGGACCGACGGGCGCGGCCTGTTCGACAGTCTGGCGGCCTGAGATCGCCGGGCGAGAACCTGCCTTAACTCCGCATTAAGGTTTTCGAGGCATAAACAGGCATCCAGTGATCTGGATGTCGAGTTGGACATATCCGTCCGCTCTGTTTTGATGCCTCCCTGATGACTCCTCGAGCCGCTCCATCCGGGGCGGCTTTTTTCTGTGCGCTCGCCGCCGCGCCGGCTGGCCGGGCCGCGCGGAAGCGGCCCGCACGGACCGGGCAGCCGCGCCGCCTGATCCCTTCGGGCACCCCTGCGCGGTCCCGGACGGCGCCGGTTGCCGATCGCGGGGCGTTACCCGGCGATGACGTGTCGGGCGCGCCGTTGCCCCGGATCTGGGACGCCGCCCTCGCGGCCGTCCCCGCGTGAGACGCGCGTCCGCTCCGGATCCACAACGCGAGAGCCCAGGCCGGGCGGACCCGACCTGGGCTGAGTGCGACCTGGGCTGAGTGCGACCTGGGTTGAGTACGACCTGGGTTGAGTACGACCTGGGCTGAGTACGACCTCGGCTGAGTACGACCTCGGCTGAGTGCGGGCTGGGCGGGGCGAGCCGCCTCAGTACAGTCCGCCGGCCTGCGCGGCCCGGTCGGGATCGGGCGCGACCGCCGCGGGGGCGGACGCCTGGCCGCCGCCGGAGGAGGACGGCGCCGAGTAGGAATCCGGCGGCGCGGTGCCGGGCTTGAACGCCTCCAGGATCGTCCCGGCGCCCTCCCCCGAACCGGCGCGGGTGCCGCTCGCGAGGTTGATGCGGATCAGCTTGATCCCCGGCGGCACGCGGAACGGCGTCGGCGGCTTGTCCTTGAGGGCCGTCTTCAGGAACTCCAGGGCGATCGGCGCGGCCAAGCCGCCGCCGGTGGCGCGGTCGCCCAGCGACCGGGGCTTGTCGAAGCCGATATAGATGCCGACCGCCAGATCCGGCGAGAAGCCCACGAACCACGCGTCCTTGGCGTCGTTCGTCGTGCCGGTCTTGCCGGCCAGCGGCTTGCCGATCTGCTTCAGGATCGTGGCGGTGCCGCGCTGGACCACCCCCTCCATGATCGAGACCATCTGATAGGCGGTCAGCGGGTCGAGCACCTGCTCGGAATCGTCCACCAGCTTCGGCTCGTCCTGGCCCGACCACTTCTCGGCGTCGCAGCCGATGCACTTGCGGTTGTCGTGCCGGTAGATCGTCTCGCCGATGCGGTCCTGGATCCGGTCGATCAGGGTCGGCCGGATGCGCCGGCCGCCGTTGGCCAGCATCGAGTAGGCGGTGACCATGCGCATCACCGTGGTCTCACCCGCGCCGAGCGACATGGGCAGCACCGGCAGCATGTCGTCGTAGACGCCGAAGCGGCGGGCGTACTCGGCGATGAGCGGCATGCCGACATCCTTGGCGAGCCGGACCGTCATCAGGTTCTTCGAGTGCTCGATGCCGTAGCGCAGGGTGTGCGGGCCACCCGACTTGCCGTCGTAGTTCGAGGGCGTCCAGGCCTCCTGGCCGGGACCGGCCTCGATGGTGATCGGGGTGTCCTGGATGATCGAGGCGGGCGTGTAGCCGTTGTCGAGGGCCGCCGAGTAGACGATCGGCTTGAACGAGGAGCCGGGCTGGCGCATCGCCTGGGTGGCGCGGTTGAACTCGGACTCGTCGTACGAGAAGCCGCCGACCATCGCGTGCACGCGGCCCGTATTCGGGTCCATGGCCACGATGGCGCCGGAGACCTCGGGCTTCTGGCGCAGGCGGAACTGGCCGCGGCCGCCGTCCATCGCCTCGACGTAGACCATGTCGCCGGGCTGGAGATTGGCGCGGCCGGCCCAGCGCATGCCCTCGGGGGTGATCACGCCGGTCTCGCGGTCCTTGCCGACCTGGCCGGAGGCCTCGCGCCGGGGCTGCAGGCCGATCTGCACGCCGCCGCCGCCGTTGCCCAGCACCACGGCGAGCCGCCAGGGGGCCACGTCGCCGAGCGCCGGAACCTCGGCCGCCGCCATGCCCCAGTCGCGCCCGGTCAGGTCGACCTTGGTGACCGGACCGCGCCAGCCATGGGCCTGGTCGTAGCGCACGAGGCCGTCGACCAGAGCCTTGCGGGCCCAGGCCTGCATCTTCGGGTCGAGGGTCGTGCGCACCGAGAGGCCGCCCTCGTAGAGCTTCTTCTCGCCGTAGCGCTCGGAGATCTCGCGGCGGACCTCCTCGGTGAAGTAGTTGGCGTTGGCGGCGTTCGGGAAGGCGACGCGCGGGTTGACGCCGAGCGGCATCTTCTTGGCGGCGTCCGCCTCCTCCCGGGTGATGTAGCCGTTCTCCGCCATCAGGCGGATGATCTCGTTGCGGCGGTCGAGGGCCGCCTGGGTCTTGCGGTAGGGGTGGTAGTTGTTCGGCCCCTTCGGCAGGGCGGCGAGGTAGGCCGCCTCGTTGATGGTCAGCTCGTGGACCGACTTGCCGAAATAGTCGAGCGCGGCGGCCGCGACGCCGTGCAGGTTGCGGCCGGGCACGATCGTGCCGAGGAAGATCTCGTTGAGGTAGAGCTCGAGGATCTTGTCCTTCGAGTAGGCCGCCTCGATCCGGAGCGCGAGCAGCGCCTCCTTGATCTTGCGGTCGTAGGTCTGCTCGGAGGAGAGCAGGAAGTTCTTGGCGACCTGCTGGGTGATGGTCGAGGCGCCCTGCCGCTTGCCCGACTTGGCGTTGGTCAGGAAGGCGCGCACGATCCCCTCGGGGTCGATGCCGCCGTGCTTGTAGAAGTTCTTGTCCTCGGCCGACAGGAAGGCCGCCACGACGATCTTCGGCATCGCCTGGATCGGCAGGTACAGCCGGCGCTCGCGGGCGTACTCGGCCAGCAGGGAGCCGTCCGCCGCGTGGACGCGGGTCATCACCGGCGGCTCGTAATTGGCGAGGGCGGCGTGGTCGGGCAGGTCCTGGCTGTACTTCCAGTAGAAGTAGCCGCCCACCGCCGCGCCGACCATGAACAGCACCGCGGCGGCGCTGAACAGGATCCCAAAGAAACGGAGGATCAGACGCATCCGGTGTTCCGCTCGTCGCTGGCCCGGCCGAATGCCGGAATCGGCTCATCCGGCGCGTGCGATCCGCGCGCTGCGCGGCCGGCCCCCGGACGGTCCCGTGAGACCCCCTCGGAATGCCGGTTTCGGCGGCCGTGCGACGGGGCGTCGGACGTCCCGTATCGACACTCTATCTATGGTGAAACTGGGGCGGCGGCGGCCGAGCGGCGCGTCGGGGCCGGCCGGCCGAGCGTGGCGCGGTTGGTGAAGAACTGGTCGATCGCCTTGGCCATGGAGCCGGTGACGTCGGCCCGCCACTCCGGCGATTGCAGCATCTCCAGGTCGCGCTTGCTGGAGAGGTAGCCGAGTTCCACGAGCACGCTCGGCACGTCGGGGGAGCGCAGCACCACGAAGCGGGCCTCCCGGTGGGGCTTGGCGCTCATCTTCATCACGGGGGCGAGCTGGCCCATCAGCGTGCGGGCGAAGCCCGACGAGAAGCCTCGGGTCTCGCGCAGGGTCAGCTCCTGCAGGATGTCGGCGATGTCGGGCGGCGCCTCGGCGGCGTCGACGCCCGCGGCGGAATCGGCCCGGTTCTCGCGCTCGGCGAGCTTGGCGGATTCGGCGTCCGTGGCCTTCTCGGAGTTGGTGTAGATCGTGGCGCCGCTCACCTGGGGGGCCGCCGAGATCGAGTCCGCGTGGATCGACACGAACAGGTCGGCCCTGGCGTCGCGGGCGAGGCGCACCCGCTCGGCCAGGGGCACGAACACGTCGCGGTCGCGGGTCATCCGGACCCGGTAGCGGCCGCCCGCCTCCAGCTTCGCCGCGAGGGCCTGGGCGAAGCCGAACACGATGTCCTTCTCGAACACGCCGCCCACCGCGATGGCGCCGGGATCGGTGCCGCCGTGGCCGGCATCGACCATGATCAGCGGCCGCTGGTCGGCGGGCTCCGGCGGGACGGCGCGGGCCTGGGCGGGGGCGGGATCGGCGGCGGCGGCGGCCTTGCGGAACGCGTCGCGGTCGGCGCGCTGCAGCGGGATCGTGAGCAGCACCGCGCCGTCGCGCGGCCGCGTCGCGGTCTCGATCTTCCCGACGGTGGCGGGTGCCGCGAGGTCGATCACGATGCGGGACCGTCCGGGCGCGAACAGCCCGTAGCGGAAGGATTGCACGAGGCCGTCGCGGCGGCTGCCGGTCCCCGAATCGAGCTGGAAATTGACCTCGGGCAGGTCGATCACCGCCCGGTCGGGCCGCTCCATCACGAAGCCGCGGGCCTCCACGGCCCGGGACAGCGTCAGGGTGAGGCGCGTGGTGCCGGCCTGGCTCGCGAGGTCGGCCCCGATGGCGACGGCCGGCTTCTCGCCGGTCTGCGCGGCGACCGGCGCCCCCGCCAGCGCCGGCAGGAGCGCGACGGCGAGGCGGAGCCATGCGGAACGGATCAGGCGCGCGCAGTTCGGCATCGGTCCGGTGTCGTCTCCCGTGCCCTCCGTTAAGGCATGGGACCGACTTGGTTAACGGGGGGTTGCCGTCGCCGGTTCGATCCGGCCGGCCTTGTGGCCGAGATGCGACAAGTCCGGGCCTCCCGCGCGCGGCGCCTCAGCGGTACGCGACGACCCGGCTCGCCTGCCCGACCACCGTGACCCAGCAGGTCAGGGACGCGTCGGCGGCCCGCTGGACCTCGCCGACCTGCAGGCGGATGAGGTCGGCCGGCGAGCGGGCGCCCGAGAGCGCTCGCAGATGCGCGACGGCCGCCTCGCCCTCGCCGCGCACGTAGCGGGCGATGATCGAGCCGATCTCGGCGACGTCGAGGCGGTCGGGGGTGAAGACGATGCGGTTCGCGGCCACGGCGCGGCCCGGACCCGCGGCGGTCACCGGCGGGAGGGCGACGTCGATCGCGGCCTCGGTCACCGGGTCGGACGAGGCTCCCACCGTGCCGTCGGGCGCAGTCTCGCCCGCGATGTCGGACCCCGCGTCAGGCGTCACCTCGGGCGTCACCTCGGGCATGAGCGCTTCGGCCGGCGGCGCGGCGGCCTCGACGGGCCGGCCGGTCGCCGGGTCGGGCTGATCCGCCGCGACCGGGGCGTCGGCGGCCTGGATCTCGGGGGCGGCCGACGCGTCCTGCAACGGCTGGGGCGTCCCGGCGGGACGGCTCCTCGGTCGACGCGGCTTTCCCATCGCGCGATCTCCTCCTGTCGGCGTCAGCCCGTCCCGACGGACCGGCGGCCGGAGTCGTGCGCGGCCGGCTCGCCGGCGGTGTCGGCGCCGGGCCCGTGACGCCCGGGCGTCAGAGCGGGGGATCCGGCGGTCCTCGGGCGGCCCACCGGATCCCGATCCTCGAGCCCCGATCGCGGATCGGGGCGGCCGGCCTCAGCGGGCGGCGGCGTTCTGCGCGAGGGCGCCGTAATCCTTCGCCTGGGCCTGGAGGGCGGCGAACTGGCTGCGGACGAACTCGGACTGGAGCTCGAACGCCTCGCGGAGGTCCTTCGTGCGCACCAGCTTCTGGGCGAAGTCGAAGGTCGCGTTGGCGTTGGTCTGGGCGTGATCGAACCCCTTCGCGACCGCGGCGCTGAGGGTCGACTGGAAAGTCTGGCCCGAGGCCTGGACCTGCTCGGCGGCCTTCACGGCGTTCGCCATCATGGTGCCGACGGCGGTCCGGGCCTGATCGACGCTCTTCTCCGCGAAGTCGCGCATCTCGGTCGGGATCTCGAAGTTCGGGGTCTGCATCGATGTCTCCAGCATCATCCTTGGAGCGGGACGCCGCATGCGTCCGCGTTGACGCACCTCTATATGTTGCACTGCAACAAGAAGTCAAGTGCAGGTTTGGGGCGCGCCCGCGGGACCGGAAGCCCGATAAAATGCCGATTCGATGATCTCACGAAGTCGTCCGATCGTGGGCTCGGTCCGACAGCAGGTTGCGACCAAGCTGTGCCATTTACACAGTCAGCTAAGATTGCTGATCGCGGCGGCGACCCGCTTCGCAAAAAACTATCTCGCTGTCCAGGGCGGTGCGAACGGATCGTGAATTCTTCTGGTATGCCAAATATCCCGCACGCGCCAGGACCGTTACTCCAGGGCCAGCGCCGCGGGATGCTGCATCGCACCAGCCGCCGATTCGATCAGACGGGCGTAGAGCCCGCGGAGCGCCGCCGTGTGCGCGCCCAGGTCCATCGGCGCCGCTCGGGCGAGCCGGGCCGCCTCGGCTCCGAGCGCGTCCGCCACGGCGTGGTCGCGGAGCGCCGTGAACGCCTCGGCGAGGGGCACGATCTCCGGCGCGACCACGAATCCGGTCCGGCCGTGCCGGACCTTCTCGGCGGCGCCGGAGCGGTCGGAGGCCACGACCGGGATGCCGGCCGCCAGCGCCTCGTAGACGGTGAGCGGCCCGGTCTCGTACCAGCGGGACGGCGCGGCGAGCGCCCGGGCGCGGGCCCGGAGCGTCGCCCAGACCGCTTCGGGCCGCTGCCATCCGATCACCTCCACGCCGTCCCGGGCGCGCAGCTCCGCCTCCAGGGGCCCGGCGCCGATGAACAGGGCCGGGAGCCCGGCGGCCCGGGCGGCGTCGGCCACGAGGTCGGCGCCCTTCTCGCGGGTGAGGCGACCCACGTAGGCGATCGCGTCGCCGCGGGCGGGCTCGGCCGTCGGGCCTTCGGGAAGCCGGACCGGATTGTCGACCCGGTGATGCGTCAGGGCGTAGCCGCCGAGGAGGGCGCCCAGCCGCTGCCGGCTGGCGTCGCAGACATGGACGACGTGGAGCGGGCGGTGCCGGCCCGCCCGGCCGACGGCCCGCCGCAGCGTCGCGGCGCGGGCGACGCGCACGGCCTTGTGCACCCGGCTGCGCGGGTCGCACGGCGCCGCGAGGCACGCGGCCGACAGGGGCGCGAGCCCGCAGGGCTCGGCCCGGTCGAAGCGGTAGTAGACGCCGTTCGGGCAGGCCAGGGCGTAGTCGTGCAGCGTGACGACCAGCGGCACCCCGGTCCCCGACAGGACCGGGAAGATCGCCGGCGACAGGGTCCGGGTCCACTGATGCAGGTGGACGCAGTCCGGCGGCGCGGCGAGGCCGGCGAGGGCCGCGGCGAGGCGGCGGGCGGCGGCCGCGTGCCAGATCCCGGCAGCGGCGGCCCGCGCGGCGCCGAGCGACCAGATGTCGGGCAGGCCGAGCTCGATCCGGCGAATGCCGGCGTGGTCGAGGAGCGGGTCGACGGGACCGGGGATCGCCTGGATGTAGGTGACGGCGAGGCCGGCCTCGGCGAGGCCGCGGGCCGATTCCAGCGCCACCTTCTCGGCGCCGCCGCTGGCGGCCGCGAACTCGGCCAGGATCACGACGTGCATGGTGACCCTCCCGGGGATCGATCGGTCGCGCGCCGGGAGGATGGAGCAGACCGGTTTACGAGCGATCAACCGCGGCCGGATACAGGTGTCGGTCCCGGTTCGCAGCGGCGGAAGTCCTGACGTGCACGTCGTCCTCGTCGCAGACCACGCCGCGATCAACGGCGGCCAGGCCAAGGTCGCCATCGAATCCGCCCTGGGCCTTGCCGCCCGGGGGATCCGCGTCAGCCTGTTCGCCGCGGTCGGCCCGGTCGATCCGCGGCTGGAGCCGGCCGGCGTGCGGGTGGTCTGCCTGGATCAGGACGACGTGACCACGGCGCGCAGCAAGCTCGCCTTCGCGGCCCAGGCGATCTGGAACGGACCGGCCTGCCGCGCCCTGGCGGCGGAACTCGCCGCCTGCGATCCCCGCGACACGCTGGTCCACGTCCACGCCTTCGCCAAGGCGCTGTCGCCGTCGATCGGCGCGGCGCTCCGGGCCTCCGGGCTGCCCTGCCTCTACACGATGCACGAGTTCTTCCTCGTCTGCCCGACCGGCGGCTTCTACGCCTACCCGGCGCAGCGGATCTGCCACCGCACCCCGATGTCGCCCGCCTGCATCGTGGCGAATTGCGACGCGCGCAGCTACCCGCGCAAGGTGGCCCGGATGGTCCGCCACGCCGGCCTCGCCCACGTGGCCCGGCTGCCGGAGCTGTTCGCCCACGTCGTCACGATCAGCGACCTGCAGGAGAGCGTCGTGCGGCCGCTCCTGCCCGGCGGCACCGCCTTCCACCGGGTCGACAACCCCATCGCGGTGGCGCGGGCGCCGGTCCACGACGGCCCGCCGGGCGACTTCCTGTTCGTCGGGCGGATCTCCACCGAGAAGGGCGCGCCGATCTTCGCCGAGGCGGCCCGGCGGGCGGGGGTGCGGGCGGCCTTCGTGGGCGACGGCCCCGAGCGGGCCGAGCTCGCCGCGCGCTATCCCGAGGCGGCGATGCTCGGCTGGCGCGACGCCGCGGCCGTGCAGGCGCTGATGCGGCGGACCCGGGCGCTGGTCTTCCCGAGCGTCTGGTACGAGGGCCAGCCGCTCACCGTCTACGAGGCGCTGGCCTGCGGCGCGCCGGTGATCGTGAGCGACGCCTGCGCGGGCCGCGAGGCGGTGGCCGACGGCGAGACCGGGTTCTGGTTCCGCTCGGGCGACCCGGACGATCTCGCCGCGCATCTGCGCCGCCTGACCGACGACGGCCTCGCGGCCCGGATGGGCCGGGCCGCCCACGAGCGCTACTGGGCCGCGCCCCTGACCCTGGACGCCCATCTCGACCGGCTCGAGGCCGTCTACGGGACGGTGCTGCGCGAGGCCGCCGCCCGCGCGCGGGCCCACGGCCCGCTCGGGCGGCCGCTCGCGACCGCCTGACTTCCCGACCCGCCAGATCGACGCGCGTCCCCGAAAGATCGGAAACACCCGCCCTTCCTCGCGTTGATGCGCACCGGCACCCTTGCGTGCCCCCGTCACGGACGAGCGAGCGACATGGCCGAGACCCACAAGCCGAACGAGACCAAGCCGGGCTTCCAGCAGGGCAGCGCCAAGCCGGGCGACGCCAAGAACCCCGACAACAAGCAGGAGAAGCTGAACGAGCGCCTGGACGACGCCCTGGAGGAGACCTTCCCGTCGAGCGACCCGGTCTCGGTGAAGATCACCAAGTAGGCCCGCGGAACCGGCGCGGGCCGGGCGGCGTCAGGCCGCCCGGTCGTCCGGGACCGTCGCCCGCGCGCGGTCGATCAGGCGGCGGGCCTCGGGGCCCGGGACCGCGCGGCTGAACAGGAAGCCCTGCACCTCGTCGTAGCCCTCCGCGCGGAGCATCGCGAGCTGCTCGGGGGTCTCGACGCCCTCGGCGGTGGTGGCGATGCCGAGGCTGGTGCCCAGGCTCGCCACCGCCCGCACGATCGCCGTGCAGTGGGTGTTCTCGCCGACCTGGCTCACGAAGGAGCGGTCGAGCTTGATCTTGTCGAACGGGAAGCTGCGCAGGTAGCTCAGGCTCGAATAGCCGGTCCCGAAATCGTCCATCGCGATCCGGATCCCCATGGCCCGCAACTCGTGCAGGGTCGCGAGATTGGCGGCGCTGTCGGCGAGGAGGACCGATTCGGTGATCTCCAGCTCCAGGCGCCGCGGGTCGAGCCCCGTGACGGCGAGCGCGCCCCGCACGGTCTCGACCAAGCTGCGGTTGCGGAACTGGATCGGCGACAGGTTCACGGCGAGCCGGATCGTCTCCGGCCACGCCGTCGCCTCGGCGAAGGCGGTCTGCATCACCCAGGCGCCGATCGGCACGATCAGGCCGGTCTCCTCGGCGAGCGGCACGAACTCGGCCGGCGAGACCGGGCCGTGCTCCGGGTGGTGCCAGCGCAGCAGCGCCTCGAAGGCCAGGATCCGGTCAGAGCGGGCATCCATCAGCGGCTGGTAGACCAGCGAGAACTGGCCGCGGGCGAAGGCCTCGCGCAGCTCGTTCTCGCGCCGCCGCCGCGCCTGCACCCAGGCATCCATCTCCGGCTCGAAGCACCGGAAGGTGCTGCCGCCCTCGGCCTTCGCCCGGTACAGGGCGAGGTCGGCGTTCTTCATCAGCGTCTCGGGATCGGTGCCGTCCCGGGGCAGGCAGGCGACGCCGATGCTGGTGCCGATGTGGCAATCCTGGCCCTCCAGGCGGAAGGGCCGGCCGAGCTCGGCGATCACCCGGGCGATCAGCCCGTCGGCCAGCGCCGGGAGATCCATCCCGCGCACCAGGATGGCGAACTCGTCGCCGCCGAGCCGGGCCACGAGGTCGTCCTTGCGCAGGCAGCCGGCGATCCGCTCGGCCGCCTCGCGCAGCAGCGCGTCGCCGACCGGGTGGCCCAGCGTGTCGTTGACGATCTTGAACTTGTCGAGGTCGAGGCAGAGCAGCACCGCCTCCTCGCCGTCCCGGGCGTGGCGGGCGATCGCCTCGCCGAGGCGGTCCCGGAACAGCACGCGGTTCGGCAGCCCGGTGAGGGCGTCGTGGTGGGCCATGTGGGCGATGCGGGCCTCGGCCCGACGCCGCTCGGTCATGTCGATGGCGGCCTCGAGCACGGCCTGCCGCCCCTCGAACGGCATCGCCCTCTGGAACAGGGAGACCTCGATCGCCGAGCCGTCGGCGCGACGGTGGAGCGAGCCGGCGGCGGGCAGGCCGAGCTCGGTCGCCTCCTCGGCCGCGATGGCGAGGTCGGCCGGCGCCCGGCTCAGGAACTGCTCGCGGCTGTAGCCGTAATGGGCGACGGCGGCGTCGTTCACCGCCAGGAAGCGGTCGCGCGCGTCGGCCACCACCCACATCGGCACCGGGTTGTTCTCGAACAGGAGCCGGAACGAGGCCTCCCGGGCCTTGATGTCGCCGACATCCGTCATGGTGACCGAGAGAAGATCGCCGACGCAGCCCGCCTCGACCTTGAGGTAGAGCGTGCCGCCGTCGGACCGGGGGCGGCTCAGCTCGAAGGCCGAGCGCCCGCCCCGCTCGACCATGGCGGCGAGCGTCGCGATCGTCCGCGCGGTGATCGCCCCGGGGAAGAGCTGGCCCACGCGCTGCCATTGCAGGGCGGCGGCGGGGCGCTCCAGCAGGCGCTCGGCGCCGCGGTTGAGGGCGACGATCTTGAAATCGATCGGGCGGCCCGCGGCGTCCCGGATCGTGCTGAGGGCCAGGATGCCCTGGTCGGTGGCGGTGAACATCGCCTGGACCAGCTCGGTCCGCACGCTCGCCCCGTCGAACCCGATCAGCACGAACGGCTCGCCCCAGCGGTTGCCCAGGGGCACGCCGACCAGGCGGGTCGAGGTCACGACCCCGGCGGCGAGGCGATCGCACCGGCCGTAGGCCGGCTGGCCGGACGCGAGGGCGGACGCGACCATCTCGTCGACGGGCTCGCGCAGCTCGATCGCGAGCGCGTCGACCGGGAGGGTCTCGGCCGACGGCCCCTCCGCGCCTTCGGCACCCTGCGCGAGCCAGGCGCCGAAGGCCTGGCCCGCCCAGAGGATCCGGGCGGCGCGCCCGGCGCGGGTCGTCACCAGGGCGGCCCGGTCGGCGAGGCGGCCGAGGCTCCCGAGAACGACGGCCTCGTAGGACGGGATCGGCGCCCCCGGCGTCCGGCAATCCTGCCAGTGCCGGAGGAGGTTCTTGCCTGTCTGACCGTCGTCGTGCTGCGCGCTCACCGAGCCGCCCCAGTTGTTCACCGGGGGCCAGGAAGCGGGGACTTCGTTTAAGCCGGGTTCATGAGCCGACTTATAATCCCATGTTACGTACTATTCCCCAGTTTTAGCCGAGTCTTCAGGCGGATTCGAGCAGCCGGCGGGCGATCACCTGGGCCTGGATCTCCGCGGCGCCCTCGAAGATCGAGAGGATGCGCGCGTCGCACAGGATCCGGCTGACCGGGTACTCGAGCGCGAAGCCGTTGCCGCCGTGGATCTGGAGGGCGTTGTCGGCCGCCGCCCAGGCGACGCGGGCGCCGAGCAGCTTCGCCATCCCGGCCTCCAGGTCGCAGCGCTTGCCCTCGTCCTTCTCGCGGGCCGAGAAGTAGGTGAGCTGGCGGGCGATGTTGATCTCCACCGCCATCATGGCGAGCTTGTCGGCCACCCGCGGGAAATTCACCAGCGCCTTGCCGAACTGGACCCGCTCCTCGGCGTAGCGCAGGCCGACATCGAGGGCCGACTGGGCGACGCCGATGGCGCGCGCCGCGGTCTGGATGCGGGCCGACTCGAAGGTCTGCATCAGCTGGGCGAAGCCCTTGCCCTCGACCTCGCCCAGCAGGTTGCCGCCCGGCACCGCGAAGCCCTCGAAGGCGAGCTCGTACTCCTTCATGCCGCGGTAGCCGAGCACCTCGATCTCGCCGCCCGACAGGCCCTGGACCGGGAACGGGTCCTCGTCGGTGCCGCGCGGCTTCTCGGCGATCAGCATGGAGAGGCCCTTGTGGCCCTTCTCCTCGGGCTTGGTGCGGACGAGCACCGTCATGATGTCGGCGCGGACCGGGTGGGTGATCCAGGTCTTGTTGCCGGTGATCTTCCAGACGTCGCCCTCCTTCACCGCGCGGGTGCGCAGGCTCGCGAGGTCGGAGCCGGTATTGGGCTCGGTGAAGACGGCCGTCGGAAGAATGTCGCCGCTGGCGATCTTCGGCAGGAAGCGCTGCTTCTGCTCCTCGGTGCCGCCGCACAGGATCAGCTCCGCGGCGATCTCCGAGCGGGTGCCGAGCGAGCCGACGCCGATATAGGCCCGGGACAGTTCCTCCGAGACCACGCACATGGCGGTCTTCGGCAGGCCCATGCCGCCGTACTCCTCGGGGATCGTCAGGCCGAAGACGCCGAGCTCGGCCATCTTCTGCACGATCTCCATCGGGATGTAGGCGTTCTTCAGGTGCCACTCGTGCGCCTGATCGACCACCTCGGCCTTGCCGAAGCGGCGCATCTCGGAGCGGATCGCCTCCATGTCCTCGTCGAGGCCCGAGGCGCCGACGGTCGCCGAGCCGCCGCCGTCGCGCATCAGCGCCACCAGGGCGGCGCGGTTCTCGGGGGTGTTGCCCTCGGCGATCAGGGTCTCGACCGCGTCCGTGCGGTACTGGGCCACCTCCTTGGCGGAGAGGCCGAGCGACCCGGTCAGGCGGACCATCTCGCCCTGACTCATCGGGATGCCGGAGAAGAGCTGGTCGAGATACTCGCCGGCGCCGATCCGGACGAGGAGCGCCTCGGTCTCGCCGAACCGGCCCTCGGCCTGGAGTCGCTCGGCGTAGCCGCCGAGCTCGCTCACCGCCTCCGCGTAGGTCGCGAGCCAGGCGAGCCCGTGGGCGGCGTGCTGCTGGCCCTCGAGCTTGGCCGCGTCGATCCGCCCGTCCGTCCCGAGGATCCGCGTGCGGACCCGGCGCGTGGCCTCGGCGGCCAGCGCTTTCGCGCTCTCACCGGCGGCCTTGGTCAGGGACACGAGATCCTGCGGCTCGGTCTGGATGGCGGGGGATGCGGACATGGTTTTCTGCTCGCGTGGCGTCTTCTTGGATCGGGTCTTTTAACCTGTCGCGGTCCGGAGCCGAAGCAGATTTCGTTTGGCTCGTCTTGAACTCAAGTTGAATACCGGGGCTGGCGGGCCGACGCGCGGCCGCGCGAAGTCAAGGCCGGACCGGCGCGCCGACGCGCGACGGCCCGGACACTGATGATCGTGCCTCCAGCCCGCCGAAAGCTGTTCGCGAGACGGCGTCGGCTCAGCGCCTCTGCTCGCACCGGGTCTTCAGGTAGGACCCGTCCTCGCCCTTGAAGCCGGCATTGGCCGCCAGGACCGGCCCCTGGACGAGGCATTCCTGGAGCGTGTGGGCCGGGCCGGTGACCACGTCGATGGCGGTCTCGCGCGAGCAGTCCGGCGCCTGGACGGAGGCGGCGCAGATGAGGGCGACGACGATGATCTGGTTCATGGGGCCTCCCGGCGGGCCCGGCTCTCGAGACGGCGGGCGTCTACCGAAAGAGGGACCGCCGGACCTGGTTCCACCGGCCCGGCCGCGCTGATGTCGCGCTGCTGTCGCGCCGCGGCATCACACCAGGGCGGCGAGATCGGCGCCGGCCTCGATCTGGTCGGGGCCGGGCACGCGGCCCTCGCCCAGCAGGTGGAGGAACGCCGTGAAGGCCGGGTTGCGGCCGATGCTGCAGGCCGCCACCGCGCGGTTCTCGCGGACGTAGTAGGCGATGAAGTCGAGCGCCGCCGGGTCGCCCTGCAGGATGATCCGCTCGAAATCCGGCGCGTAGCCGCCGTAATCCAGGCGCTTGTCGCCCTGGTTGCTCCAGAAGAACGGCGCGCCCGCGAAGGCGCCGGTGGCGCCGAGCATCGCCCGGGCGACGTGCGTGCCGTGCTGCTGCGCCAGCCGCCAGTGCTCGATCCGCGCCGTGACGCCGCTGCCGCGCTCCGGGAAGGACGCGATGTCGCCCGCGACCCAGACATTGTCGGCGAGCCTCAGGTCGGCGCCGACCGGGAGGCCGCCGGCCTCGTCCGGCTCCACCCCGGCGACGATCCCGGTCTCCGGCGCGGCGCCGGCGCCGATCAGCACGAGGTCGGCCGGGAGCCGCGCGCCGTCCTCGGTCTCGACGGCCTCGACCGACCCGGTTCCGGCGATCCGCGCGACCGTGCCGGTCACGAAGGTCACGCCGTTGCCGGCGTGGTAGCGCTTCAGCGCCGCGCCCACGGCCTCGCCGAAGCGCTTGGCGAAGGGGATCTCCTCCCGGGACAGGACCGTCACCGACAGGCCGCGCTTGGTCAGGAAGGCCGCCGCCTCCAGGCCGATGAAGCCCGCGCCGATCACCACGACGCGCGTCGCCCGCTCCGCCGCGGCGCTGAGCCGCACCGCGTCGTCGAGGCTGCGCAGGGTCATCACGCCGTCGCGGTCCTTTCCCTCGAGATCCGGCACCACGGCGCGGCTGCCGGTGGCGATCAGCAGCGCGTCGCCGGTGAGCGTGCGCCCGTCCGACAGCGCGACGCTGCGGCCGGCCGGATCGACCCGCGTCGCCTCGGCCACGACCCGCTCGACGCGGTGGGCGGCCGCGAAGTCCGGCTCCAGCAGGGTCTTCTCCGCGGGCGTCGGCTTGGCCAGGAACTGCTTGGACAGCTTGGTCCGGTCGTAGGGCGGGTGGCCCTCGCGGCCGACCATCGTGATGGTCCCCGCGAACCCGTCGCGCCGGAGGGTGGTGATGCAGGCCACGGCCGCCGCGCCGGTGCCGACGATCAGGACCGTCCCGACCGGGGCCTCGGCCCGCCGCGCCGGGACCGGCTCGGGGGTCAGCGTCGCCACCGCCTCGCCGCCCTCGATCCGGACGGGATAGCGGGTGAGCGCCTCGAGTGCCGGCGGCTCCTCCAGGCCGCCGTCGGCGATCGCGAAGGCCGCCTTGTGCCAGGGGCAGTAGAGCCGGCCGCCGCAGATCTCGCCCTTGGCCAGCGGCGCCCCGAGATGCGGGCACTTCGCCTGGAACGCGCGCACGCCGTCGGCGTCGCGCACGAACAGCACCGCGTCGTCGCCGGCCTTGCCCTCGGCCTTGCCGCCGAGGGGGATCGCGTCGAGGGCGAGGCGAACCTCGCGGGGCTTGTCCTGGTTCATCCTCGCCTCGCGCGGTGCCGGCCCGGGCCGAGCCGGCCCGCGCGCACCAAACCGCGAGGGCGCGAAGGGTTTCCGCGCCTTCCGTCGCAGGGGCGGCGGCCTCAGCGGCGGCCTCAGCCGCGACTCGCCACCGCCACGCCGAGGGCGGCGAGCGCCATGCCGGCGCCCTGCACCGGGGTCAGAACCTCGCCGAACAGCAGGTAGCCGAGCACGGCCGCGACCGGCGGCACGAGGAAGAACAGGGCGGCGACGCCCGCCACCGCCCCCCGCCGGATCAGCACCAGCAGCAGCAGGATCCCCGCGACCGAGTTGACCAGGACCGCCCAGCCGAGGCCGAGCCACAGGGCCGGCGCCGGGTCGAACGCGGTGCCGCCGAAGGCGAGCGCCAGCGGGATGGCGCAGGCCATGCCGCCGACGAACTGGAGGGTCGCGCCGGCCAGGAGATCGACCCGGCCGCCGGTGCGCTTCTGCCAGAGCGTGCCGAGGGTCAGCGCCAGCACCCCCAGGAGGCTGACGGCCAGCGCCGCCGGCGGGATCCCGGACGGGTCCGTGGCGCCGAGCTTCGGGGCGAGCACGAGGCCCGTGCCGACGAAGCCCATGAGGATCCCGAGCGCGCGCCGGCCGCTGACCCGCTCGCCCAGCAGCGGCTGCGCCAGGAGCGCGGTGAGCAGCGGCTGGAGGCTGCCGACGAGGGCCGCGATGCCGGCCGGCAGCCCGTGGCTCACCGCCCAGAAGACGCCCGACAGGTAGACCCCCTGCATCAGGAAGCCCGCGATGACCGGGTCGCGCCATCCTGCCCGGTCCCCCGGCCAGCGCACCCGGGCGGCCGCGGCGATCAGCGCCAGCACCAGGGCGACGGCGGTGAAGCGGACGGCCGTGAAGGCGAGCGGATCGACGTGCGGCACCACCGCCCGGGCCGAGATGAAGCCCGTGGCCCAGATCGGGATGAACAGCGCCGGAAGGGCGCCGGACGCGAGCGTCGACGGGCGTGGGAGCATCGGCATGGCCGCCGGACGGAGCATGCCGGCGCGCCTGGCGCAACGGTGATCTCGCCGGCCGGGCGAGGCGCGGCCAGGGCGCGGGCAGGGCGAGGGCAGGGCGCGGCCACGGCCGGCGCCGGCGTGGCGCGGACGCGTCACCGGCCGCCGATCGGGACCGGAGCGGGCCGGCGGCGTTGACGCGCGGGTGCCGGCGCCGTTCATCGGCGGGCCTCTCCCCGAGAGGATCGCCCCGAGGATCGCGCGATCGAGGATGGTTGGACACCCGTGAAACCTCTCCGCAGCGGATTACAGGTCATGGGCGTCGCCGCGCAGCGCTTCGTCTCCCACGACGGCTGGGCGATCGCGAGCCACATCGCGCTCTCGAGCCTGACCTCGCTGTTCCCGTTCCTGATCCTGCTGGCGGCGCTGGCCGGCCTGTTCGGCACGCAGTCGCTGGCCGACGAGGCCGGGGTGCTGATCTTCGACGCGTGGCCGCGGGAGATCGCCAAGCCGATCGTCGGCGAGGTCCACCGGGTGCTCACCGAGCAGCGCAGCGGCGTGCTGACGCTCGGCGCGCTCTTCGCCCTGTACTTCTCCTCCTCGGGCGTCGAGAGCCTGCGGGTCGGGCTGAACCGGGCCTACGGCCTGCGCGAGAGCCGGCCCTGGTGGCTGACCCGCCTCGAATCGATCGGCTACGTGATCTGCGGCGCCTTCGCGATGCTCGCCTTCGCGCTGCTCGTGGTGCTGGGGCCGCTGATCTGGCGCAACGTCGTCCTGGTGGCGCCCGGTCTGGAGCCCCTGAGCCTGACGGTGGCGATCGGCCGGATCGCCGTCACGGCCCTGCTGCTCGCGGTCGTGCTGGTCATCGCCCACAAGTTCGTTGCGGCCGGGCGGCGCTCGATCCTGTCGGTGCTGCCGGGGATCGGGGTGACGCTGGTCCTGTGGTTCTTCGCCGGCCTCGGCTTCGGCTACTACCTCGACCGGTTCTCCAACGCCTACGCGTCGACCTACGGGGGGCTGGCCACCGCGATGGTGTTCCTGGTCTTCCTCTACTGGCTCGCCGCCATGTTCCTGTTCGGCGGCGAGATCAACGGCACGGTCATCGCCGCCCGCCGCAGCCGCCTGCAGGCGAAGATGCTGGCGCGCCGGGCCGAGATGGAGGGCCGGAGGGCCGGAACGGGTGCCTCGGGGTCGGGCGCCTGATCCCGAGGGATGCCGGCCCTCACCCGCGCCCGCGCGGGAACAGGAGCGGGGCTCCGCGCGCGATCCCGGCGACGCGGTGCGCCCGGCGGCGGCGCGTCCTCACGCCGCCAGCGCCAGCCCCTCCTCGGCATCCGCCTCGGTCGCCATGAACTGCGCCCGGGCGAGCTCGGCGAAGCGGCCGCCCTCGGCCACCAGCTGGTCGAAGGTCCCGGCCTCGACGATCCGGCCCTCGTGGAACACCAGGATCCGGTCGGCGTCGCGGATCGTCGCGAGGCGGTGGGCGATCACGAAGGTGGTCCGCCCCTCCATCACGGTCTCCAGGGCGCCCTGGAGCTTGCGCTCGGTGGCGGCGTCCAGCGCCGAGGTCGCCTCGTCGAGGATCAGGATCGGCGGGTTCTTCAGGAGCGCCCGGGCGATCGAGAGCCGCTGGCGCTCGCCGCCCGAGAGCGACCGGCCGCGCTCGCCGATCACCGTGTCGAGCCCGGCGGGCTGGCGCGCCATGAAGGCGCTGGCCTGGGCCCGCTCCAGGGCGTCGAGCATCTCGGCGTCCGTGGCGTCGGGGCAGCCGACCTGCAGGTTCTCGCGGATCGAGCGGGCGAACAGCATCGGCTCCTGGAACACCACGCCGATGTTGTGGCGCAGCGAGGCGAGGCCGACGTCGCGGATGTCCATCCCGTCGATCCGGATCGAACCGGCGGCCGGGTCGAAACTGCGGTGCAGGAGGCCGAGCGTCGTCGACTTGCCCGAGCCGGTGGTGCCGACGAGCGCGATCGTCTCGCCGGGCTTGGCGGTGAACGAGACGCCGTCGAGCGCCTGGCGCCTTCCGTCGTACGAGAAGGCGACGTCGTCGAAGGTGACCGCGCCCTCGAACCGGGCGACCTGCCGGGCGTGCGGCCGGTCGGCCACCGCCGGGACGGTGTCGTAGATCTCGAAGAACTCGGCGATCTTCGGGGCCTGCTGGAACAGGCCGTTGACGAAGCCGACCACGTGGTCGAGCCGGGCCACGAAGGCGGTGGCGAGGCTCATGAAGGCCACGACCTCGCCCACCGTGGTGGTGCCGGCCTGGTAGAGCCAGATGCCGGTGACGAAGATCGCCGTCATGGTGATGGTCGCCGACGCCCGGGTCGCCACGTTCGCCAGCGCCCACCAGGACAGGACCGGGATCTGCGCGGCGAGCAGGTTGGTGATGATGCCGCGCATCGCCTCCTTCTCGGCCTTGGCGCGGGTGAAGGACTGGATCACCGCGACGTTGCCGAGCGCGTCGGAGGCGTGGGCGGCGAGCCCCGAGTTGAACGCCTCGACCTGCCCCTGCAGCGTCTCGGTCCGGCGCATCACGAAGGTGGTCAGCGCCGTGAAGGCCAGCACCAGCACCACCAGGATCGAGCCGAGCTGCCAGTTGATGAACAGGGTCATCGGCAGGAGCACGCCGAGCGAGACCAGGGCGACGAGGTGGTCGCGGAAGAAGCCGAGCCACAGCCACGCCATGCCGTTCGTGCCCTCCAGCATCGCCTTCAGGACGCGGCCGGAATGGTTGGCCGAGTGGAAGGCGAGCGGCAGGTCGAGGACGTGCTCGAAGTAGCTCGCCATCGACGACAGGCGGTTGCGATGCGCGAGCCGGTCGGCGTGGAGCGCGATGAACACGCCCGCCGCGATGGTGAAGAAGCCGAACGCCACCCAGGCGGCGAGCAGGGGCAGCATGGTGCCCATGGCGTCGCCGCCGCGCTTGAGATGGGTCAGCTGGTCGATGATCCGGCCCATCAGCAGGGGCTCGGCGAAGGCCGCTACCGCCAGGACGAGATTGGTGATGGCCAAGCCTATGGCCAGCCGCCGCTCCGCCTTCAGGAAACCCAGGACCCGCCCGTACAGACGAACCATCGTACCGCTCCGCCACCCCTGACGCGGCCCGTGTGCCCGGGTCTCACGCCTTCATCGAGGAGGTCCGCGCGGCCGGCATAAGCGCCAGATCCGAGTCAAACCCCTCGTACGAAACGGGTATGCCAGCGCCTGCCTGAACGGGCGATGACGGGCCGATACAGGTTCGAAACAGTCGCCCTCACCGTTGCTTCAGCAAAGTTTCCCGAAGGTTGACGCGGCCCCCTCGCGTCCCGGCTGCGAGGGCGGTGCCGCTCCACCCGGAGAGCCCGCCGGATCATCGTCCACGGATCGCGCAACCGGCACCCGACTGCTCGGCGGCGGCGCGGCGCTCGCGCTGATCATGATCGACGGCGGCCGGCCTTCCGGACGACAGATTCGCCTCCGCCGCCGGCAAGGCCGACACCGAGCCGATGGTGCCCCCTCCATGCCCCTCCATGCCCCTCCGTGCCGGCCGGCGGGGCGCCGCTACTTCGCGGTGAGCAGCGCCCAGTAGACCTTGTACTTCGAGCCCGGCGCGTAGGCGGTGGCGATCCCCATCCGGGTCGCCCCGGGCGCCAGCATGGTGGCGTCGTGGGGCGGGCTCTCGCGCCAGCCCGAGAAGGCCTCGGCCAGGGTGTGGTAGCCCGCCGAGAGGTTGGCGTTGACGTTCGCGTAGCCGAGCCGCTCGACGGCGGCCTTGACGGTCTGGGCCCGGCTCGGCCGGTCGGCGAGCGCCATGGCGGCCGCCTCGGCCTCGGCGAGGCGCTGCAACTCGGGATCAACCGTCAGCGGCGCCGCGCCGCGGTTGCGGCGATAGGACGAGATCATGTCGCGGGCCGCCTCGACGTCGACATGCGCGCTGTTGCTGGCGAGCGGCAGGTAGATGCTCGGCAGCGCCGCGCTGCTCGGCGGCTGGGCGGCACAGCCGCCCAGCAGCGCCGCCGCCAGCGTGGCCGGGCCGATCATCCGGGCCCCGGTCCTGATCCGGCCGAGCCCGCGCCCCGCATGTCGACCGTCCCGATCGCGTCTCGTCACGACTTACCCATCCCTGCGACGGCCCTGCCGCCCGGGCGGCATATAGGCGTTGCCGGGCGGCCGCGCATCGGACGATTAGGGCTTCCTCAAAGGCCTTGGGTCTAAAACCGCACACCGATGACGACCGCGCGTTCCCTGGCCCTGGTGAAATCGCCCCGCGACCGATCCGTCCGCGGGCGCGCCGACCCGTCGGCCGCGGACGAGGCGGTCGCCGAGGCCGCGGCCGCCTGCGCCCTGCAGCGGGCGATCATCCGCCAGCAGGCCGGCCTGCTGGCGCGGCAGGAGCGGGTCCTGGCGGACGCCGGGATGGGCCTGTGGTCCTGCCGCCTGCACGACGGTGCCCTCGACTGGTCCGGCGGCGTCCACGACCTGTTCGGCGTTCCCCGAGGCGCGGCCCTGCATCGGCCCCGGATCCTGGACCTCTACGAGCCGGCCTCGCGGCGCCTGCTGGAGACGCTCCGGCACCGGGCGATCGCCCGGGGCGGCGCCTTCGCGCTCGACGCCGAGGTGCTGGCCGGAGGCCGGCGACGCTGGATCCGGATCCGCGCCGCGGTCGAGTCCGAGGACGGGCGCCCGACCCGCCTCTTCGGAACCAAGCAGGACGTCACCGAGGAGATCGGCCGGCTGGCCGAGCTGAGCCGGCGCGCCGAGTGCGACCCGCTGACCGGGCTGGCGAACCGCCGCGGCTTCGACGCGCAGTTCGCGGCGCAGTGCGCGGCACAGTTCCGGACCGGGACGGCCGGCTCCGGTCCGGAGCCGCTCGGCGCCCTGCTGCTGATCGACCTCGACGGGTTCAAGCCGGTCAACGACATCCACGGCCACGCGGCCGGCGACCTGTGCCTCAGGCGCGCGGCCGCGCGGCTGGCGGCCGTCTGCCGGGACGCGACCCTCGTGGCCCGCATCGGCGGCGACGAGTTCGCCGTGCTCCTGCGGGCGCCCGTCGACCCGTCCGGGCTGGTCGAGCGCGGACGGCGGATCGTGGCCGCCTTGAGCCGACCGGTCCCGTATCGCGGCCACGGGCTGCGGATCGGCGCCTCCGTGGGGATCGCCGTGGGGACGGCCGCGGGGACGGCCGCGGGCGGCGGCCCCGCCCGGCTGTTCGGGCGGGCGGACGCGGCGCTCTACGCCGCCAAGGACGCGGGCGGGAACACCGTCCGGATCGCCCGCGGCGGCGGCCGGTCAGGCGCCGGCGCTGCGCAGACCGCGGTCGCGCGGGGGCCGGGCTGATTCGCCACCCTCGGGGAGCGCGGCCGGCTGGATGAAGCGGCTGGCGATCTCGCCCATGGCGCTCTGCATCGTGTCGAGGCCCTGCACGGTGACGATGCTGGAGCCGGGCCCGAGCGGCGGGATGAAGCCCGCCTCCGACAGGGTCGCGAACACCGAGAAGTTCAGGTCGGTCACCACCTTCTGGCCGAGGCTCACGTCCACGATCCAGACGAGGAGCTCGAATTCCAGGAACGGGTCGCCGATCTTCTTGAACACCACCCGGGGCGGCGGCTCCTTCAGGACGTCGGCATGGCCCTGCGCGCAGGCCGTGATCATCTCGGCGGCGCGCACCGGATCCTGGTTGCGCAGGACGCTGACCGTGATGCTGACGCGCCCGGTCCGGTCCCCCCGCACCCGGTTCTTGACCACGCCGGAGATCAGGTTCGAGTTCGGCACGATCACGGCCGAGCGGTCGAAGGTCTGGATCTCGGTCGAGCGGACCGAGATCCGCTTCACGATACCCTCGGAATCGCCGATCACCACCTGGTCGCCGACCCGGATCGGGCGCTCCCACAGGAGCAGCAGGCCGGAGACGAAGTTGTTGACGATCGACTGGAGGCCGAAACCGATACCGACCGACAGGGCGCCGGCCACGATGGTGAGCTTCTCCAGGCTCAGGCCGAGATACGAGAAGGCGAGCGCCAGCGCGATCAGGAAGCCGCAATAGCCCGCCACCGTGGTGATCGAGTTGCGCAGGCCGGCGTCGAGGTCGGTGGCCGGCAGGTAGGTGTTCTCGAGCCAGCGCTGCACCCCGCGGGTGATGAACACGCCGACCACCAGGATGCCGATCCCGAAGGCGATGCTGGAGAGCGAGATCGTGACGTCGCCGACCTTGAAGCCGAAGAAGGCCTGCCGGACCGACGAGACGATGTCGGTGGAATCGAGCCCCCAGGGCGCCAGCACGAGGACCGCGGCCGCCAGGAACAGGACGAGCCGGGTCGCGCCCGTCGTCAGGACCGAGATCTGGTTGAGCGAGCGCTTGCGCAGACCGGTATTGGCCTGGAGCGTGGTGGCGAGCCGCGTCTCGTCGCTGAGCGCGCGGCCGACGAAGATGTCGACGCTCTGGACCAGCAGGTAGAGCAGCACGAGGACGGCCGCGTCCCAGATCAGCTGGTCGATCAGGAAGGCCGCGAAGGCCACGTAGCCGACCAGCGCGCCGAGCCCGATCAGCGCCACCGCGGCCCAGCCCAGGAGCCGGGCCGGCCCGCCGATGCCCGTCGTGGTCTTGGTCGGCACGTAGGGGCCGAAGCAGGCCTCCTCCTCCTGCTCGGTGTCGGCGAAGCGGTGGAGGCCGACCGCGAGGATCAGCGCGGTGGCGACCGCGCCGATGCCCCGCGTGGCGATGGAGATCGGCAGGGCCGCCGAGATCCCGGAGTTCAGCGCCTCGACGGACTTCACCACGGTGATCACCGTGGCGATGCCGACGGCGAGCCGGGTCAGGCGCGTGGCCGCCGCGTCGCTCACCGGGGCGGGCCGCCAGGCCGGCTTCTCGGGGCTGAGCAGCCCGTCGCAGAGGGCCTCCACGAAGGCGATGAAGGCGAGGCCGCCGAGGATCGCGGCGGCGACCGGCAGGAGCCGGGACGGCAGCAGGTTGGTGGAATCGAGGGCGTAGTAGACCGCGTAGGACCCGGCCACGGCCGGCACCGTGCCGAGCAGGATCACCCGCCAGGCGGCGAGCATCACGGCGCGCCGCGACGGATCGGTCTTGGTGGCGTCCCGGCGGGCGCCCTTGGGGGCGATGTTGCGCCGGCCGAAATACAGCGCCACCGAGATCCCGAAGGCGAGACCCAGGAACAGCAGGTTGGCGAGACTGCCGTTGCGGGAGAACAGCAGCCCGATATCCGACACGGCGCTCTGCAGGGCGCGCGTGTCCCGGGGCACGTCGCCCATCACCTTGGTCCAGAGACCGGGGCCGACCAGCGGCTGGGAGCGCTGGAGCAGGTCGCGGGTGAAGGATTCGCGGCGGCGGTTCGAGACCCGGTCGACGATCTGGTCGCCCTGCACCACCAGGGAGCGGGCGAGGCGCTGGGTCTCGTCGATGCGGGTGACGGCGGCCTCGCGCTCGGCGCGCTCCGCGGCGACGTCGGCGCTCTCCTGGGTGTCCTTCGGCTTCGGCCCGAGCTGGGCCAGGCGCTCGCGCGCGGCCTCCAGCGGCGCGTCGAGCCGGGTGACCAGGGTGCGGATCTCGTCGGTGACCGTGACGGCGCTGTCGCGGATGGCGTTGAGGTCGACGACCGTCAGCTCCGCGTGGCCGAGCTGCTTCTCGCGGGCGTCGAGCTCGGCCTTGGCGGCGTCGAGCTTGGCCCGGACCTTCTTGAACTGCTCGGGAACCTCGGCCTTCGCGGCCGGCGGGGGCGCGGGCTTCGCGTCGGCCGGTCTCGCGCCGGTCGCCTGCGCGTCGGGTGCCTTGCCGTCCGCGGGCTTGGCCTCGGGCGCGGCCTTGGTGTCGGCGGCCTTGGTGTCGGCGGCCTTGGTGTCCGCAGGCTTGTGATCCGCGGGTTTCTGATCGGCGGACTTGGCGGCGGGCGCCGGATCCTGCGCGAGGGCCGGCAGGGCCAGGGCCGCCGGGGTTGCGAACACCAGCGCGGCGAGCAGGGCGAGGGCGCGGGACGGGCGCGGGGCGCCCTCCGGCTTCCGGGTCCGCGCTGGGATACGATGCATGAGCAACCTCTCGTCGGGCGCGCGGCGGCCGGCCGGAGTCCGGCATCGGCGAATCGGCGGCGATCGGGGACCGGGCGGGCCTCCTGGCGGCCGGGCGCTCTGGGCGAGCAATAGGGCGAAACCGTGCCCCTGCCCACCCCGGACCGGGTCCCGTCTCTGCGAGCCCGCTGTGGGTGCGTCCCCGGGGCTCATCCGGAAAAGCTTCACAAGGGTGTCACGCTGGGATTAGATGAACACCTGATGGACAGGGCCTTTTCGTTGCTACGCGAAAGGGCGCGGCCGGTGGCGATGCCGGCCCGGCCCGGCCGCGTTCCGGATGCTACCGCATCGACCGGCGCCCCCGCGCGCCGGCCCGTCGCCCTGTTGTTCCCTCCGTCTCTCCCGTCAAGCCGTCGCTCCGCGCGCCGGCTCGTCCTGCATCGGCCCCGGGCCGGTTCGGACGGGCCGGCGGGGCGGCGGCATGGTCCCGCGCGTCTCACGCGCTAGAGCTAGTCCGAAGAGTCGCGCCGATGATGGATCTCCAAACCCTCGTCCTCAACGCGGATTATCGGCCGCTCTCGTACAATCCGCTCTCCCTCTGGTCGTGGAAGGACGCCTTCACGGCCCTGTTCCTCGACCGCGTCACCCTGGTGGCGAGCTACGACGTCGAAGCGCGCTCGCCCTCCCGCGCCCTGCGGGTGCCGAGCGTGGTGGCGCTGAAGAACTACGTGGCGCTGGCCCGCAGCCCGGCCTTCACCCGCTACAACATCTACCTGCGCGACGGTTTCAGCTGCCAGTATTGCGGCCTGCGGCTGCCCTCGGGCGGCCTGACCTTCGACCACGTGGTGCCGCGCTCCCGGGGCGGCCTGTCGAGCTGGGAGAACGTCGTGGCGGCCTGCTCGCCCTGCAACCTGCGCAAGGCCAACCGCACGCCGGACGAGGCGGACATGCCGCTGATGACCGAGCCCCGGCGGCCGACGCGCTACGAGCTGCACCACCGGCAGCCCGAGTTCGACCACCGCCAGTACCATCACACCTGGCTCGACTACCTCTACTGGGACAGCGAGCTGGAGAACTGAGGGCGGCGCGGAGGCGTCACCAGGCCGGCGCGCGGCGGGGCGGCTCGTTGTACATCGGGACGTTGAGATTGCGCGGCAGGTAATCCCGTACCAGGACGGGCGGGGGAACGGCGGGCAGCGGGCGCACCCGCACGATCCGGCGCATCGGGTGATGCGCCTCGCGGCGCTCCGCGAAGGCCGGTCCGTGGACGAGCACGAGACCGGCGAGCAGCGCGGCGCGCGACGTCAGGGGCCACAGCCTCGAGAGACGGTCAATCATGGTCAGGATCCGGCCGGCGCGGGAGGAAGGGTCAGAACTTGACGGCCGCGCCACCCCGGACGGTGTTCAACTGGGCGTTGTGACCGTTGAAGTCCTGGAACCGCACGTACTGGTACTCGCCGCGCACAAGGATATTGGGCGTGATGGCGTATTCCAGGCCGAAGCCGAGGGCGACGCCGCCGATGGTCTTGGTCCGGGCATTCGCGGTCAGCGGCGTCGGCGCGTACGGGACGGTCTGGGCGCCCTGTCCGGCCGGCGTCGAGTTGTTGAGCGGGAAGTTCGGATTGAAGCTCGCGTAGCCGTGCTGGTAGACCGCCGCGGGCTGCCCGGTGGTCAGGGCCTGGTTCGCCGCGTAGGTGGTGGCGCTGTAGCCGTAATTCTGGACCGATACGGTATCGTTGATCGTGACGCGGCCGATCGCGGCACCGGCGGTGACGTAGGGGAGCAGGTTGCCGAACGCGTAGCCGGCGCGGCCCCGGATGGTGCCGTAATCCTCGATCCGCGTGTTCGACGTGCCGAACAGGTTCACCGACTCGGAGTTGCCGGCGGCGGTCGTCATGATCCGGTTGATGCCGTTGGTCGACCAGCTGTTCTGGTCCGTGTGCGTGTAGTCGGCCTCGATGCCGAGGACGATCCCGTCGAACTGCACATTGAAGCCCGCGAAGGCACCGAAGCTGGCCCCGCGCGTCCGCGTGCCGGGGAGCGACAGCATTTTCGAGACGCTGAACTCGGATTCCACGGTGCTGTAAGCGAAGTAATTCGCCAGCGTGGACTGCATCGCGTTGCGCTGCGACAGGCCGCCGGAGGTGAAGCCGCCGTGGCCGCCGACATACACGCCGCTCCAGTCGACCACCGGGGCCGGGACCGGGTCGTAATCGGCGCCGCGCAGGTAATCGTAGTCCAGATCGGCGGCGCGCGCGGTGTTCACGCCGCAGAGACCGAGAACCGCCAGCAGCGGAAAGGTGACGGTACGCATCGGGATCGTCCTGGGACGGAAAGAGACGGACGGCGGATCGAGCCTCGACACGGTGATATGCCGGTAACCTTAATTCTCCGTTGCTCGACTGCGACAGGTCAGTCCCGATCCGGGGATGCCAGTCCCGGCGCGTATTGGGCTGGCCAAAACCGGCCGAGGACCGGCCGAGAACAGACCCGGTCGCGACGGGGCGCCGAAACGCGAAACGGCGCGGAGACCCTCCGCGCCGTTTCGCCTGTCAGTGGGATCGCGGTCGAGGTGCGATCAGTACTTGCGCACCAGCGGGCCGGGGACCGGCTCCGGCATCAGCGGCGGCAGCGGGGCCGCCACGACGCCGCCGAGGTAGTAGCGCAAGCCGATCTTCACGTCGTGCGCCTCGATGTCCTTGATCTTGATCGCCTGGAGGCTGCCGGTGCAGCACGGGACGAAGCCCGGGCCGGTCTCGGCCTTGCCGAGGTTCAGGTAGCGGTAGGCCAGCTCGATCTTCAGCGCGTCGGTCACGTTGTAGGCGAGACCGGCGTGGAGCGCCCAGGCGAGGCTGCCGCTGGTCTTGTCCTTGTAGAACTTGCTGCCGCTGTTGGTGTTGTAGACCGCGTTGCCGTTCGCGTCGTAGACCGGCGCGTAGTTGTAGGACGGTTGTCCGCAGCCGCAGCCGTAGATCGGGTTCGCGTAATCGTAGCCGTAGGTCGGGCTGGTGAACTGCTGGTTGGTCGAGTAGCTCGAGACGTGGTTGAACGCGTAGCCGACGCCGCCGCCGATGAACGGCGTGATCCCGTACCACGTGCCGAGGTCGAAATACGCGTTGGCCAGAACCACCGCGGAGTCGAAGTTGCCGCTCGACTTGTTCACGCCGTACGACCCGAGCCCGTTATCGAAATCCGGACCCTTGTAGTACTCGCTGCCGCGCAGGCCGGTGGAGTAGCGGTACTCACCGGTGATGTCGCCGCGCAGGAACGGGGTGAACTGGTAGCCGACGCCGACGCCCGCGAAACCGCCGCCGCCGACCGCGTTGCCGAAGGCGCGGTTGGACTCGGCGTAGCCGGTGTAGTCGTAGGCGTCGCTGTAGCGCGGACGGGTGTAGATGCTGGCGCCCACGTCGCCGCGCAGGTACCAGCCGCCGCCGACCTCGATCGGCGGGGGCGGCGGAGGCGGGGGCGGCGGGAGCATCAGATCCGCGGCCGCGGCGAGGCAGGGCGCGCCGACGCTCGCCGCGAGCGTCAGGCTACGCACCAAAGCGTTCAGCTTGGAGCGGGCCATGGAGATTCCTTCACTGGACTCGTGAGCCGGACGCGCGGCGCGCGGTCCCGGGGTACGAGGGCAGGATGGAAGGAACGTCTTAAATCCGGCTTAACGTTAAATGTTAGCCTTGCGCATCCGTTGCCGAGCTGTCGAAACGGGTAACCGGGCGAGACTTGCTTGTTTCCGCCGCGTCGCGCCGCCGGGTCGGCGCAGTTCATCTGTCGGGGAGGGCCGCGTGGGCGACCCGATCGGCGTCGCCCGGCCGCCCGGGCCGCGCGGGAGTTGAGCGATCCGCATGGGGCCCGACGACGTGCGCATCCTGGCGCTGATGCTGCCCGAGGCGGTGGCGGGCGCCCACAGCGGCAACCCGGATTTCCGGGTCGGCGGCCGGGTCTTCGCGACCCTCTGGGTCGAGGAGGCGCGGGTGGTGCTGCGCCTCGCGCCCGCCGATCAGGCCGCCCTGTGCGAGGCCGAGCCGGACCTGTTCGCGCCGCTCGACGGCGCCTGGGGGCGGCGGGGCTGGACCAATCTCGACCTCGACCTCTGCCCGGAAGAGACCCTGCGGGCGGCGCTGCTGGGGGCGTGGCGGACGACCGCACCCGCGGAGCTGCGCGCCGCCTACGCCGACCTGGGCTGACCTGGACCGATCCCGCCCCGATGCGGCGCGCCCGGCCCCGGGGGCGGAGCCGGGATTGCGGGCCGGGCCGCTCCGAGGCTCCGGCCTCAGGCCGCCGCGCGGGTGACGGCGTCGACCACCTCGTCGACCACCGCGTTGACGAGGCCGCGGTCGTCGCCCTCGGCCATGACGCGGATCACCGGCTCGGTGCCCGACGGGCGGATCACGAGGCGGCCGGCATTGCCGAGCCGCTCGCGGGCGTGCTCGATGGCGCTGACCACGCTGTCCTCGCGCAGGGGCTCGCCGCTCCGGTAGCGGACGTTCTTGAGGATCTGCGGCAGCGGGTCGAAGCAGTGGCAGACCTCGCTCACGGGCCGGTTCTGCCGCTGCACCACGCTCAGGAGCTGCAGGGCGGCCACGAGGCCGTCGCCGGTGGTCGTGTAGTCCGACATGATGATGTGGCCGGACTGCTCGCCGCCGAGATTGTAGCCGTGCGCCCGCATGTGCTCGAGGACGTAGCGGTCCCCCACCGCCGTGCGGGCCAGGCTCAGGCCGAGGCCGCCGAGAAAGCGCTCCAGGCCGAGATTCGACATGATCGTCGCCACCACGCCCGGCTGCGTCAGGCGCTCGTCCTCCTTCCAGGAGCGCGCCACGACGGCCATGAGCTGGTCGCCGTCGACCACCTGGCCCTTCTCGTCCACGATCAGCACCCGGTCGGCGTCGCCGTCCAGCGCGATGCCGATATCGGCCCGGCGCTCGCGCACCATGTCGATCAGGGCCGCGGGCGCGGTCGAGCCGACATCCCGGTTGATGTTGAACCCGTCCGGCTCGGTCCCGATGGCGATCACCTCGGCGCCGAGTTCCCACAGGGTCTCGGGGGCGACCCGGTAGGCCGCGCCGTTGGCGCAGTCGACCACGACCCGCAGCCCGTCCAGGGTCACCTGCCGCGGCAGCGTGCGCTTGGCGAACTCGATGTAGCGGGCGTGCACGCTCTCGATGCGCTTGGCCCGGCCGAGGTCGTTCGAGCCGGAGAGACGCTTGTGCATGTCGGCGTCGATCAGCCCCTCGATCTCGTGCTCGATCGCGTCGTTCAGCTTGAAGCCGTCGGGCCCGAACAGCTTGATGCCGTTGTCCTCGAACGGGTTGTGCGAGGCCGAGATCATCACGCCGAGATCGGCCCGCATGGAGCGGGTCAGCATCGCCACGGCCGGCGTCGGCACCGGCCCGAGCAGCAGCACGTCCATGCCGACCGAGGTGAAGCCGGCGACGAGCGCGGTCTCGATCATGTAGCCGGAGAGGCGGGTGTCCTTGCCGATCACCACCCGGTGGCGGTGGTCGCCGCGCTGGAACACGAGGCCGGCGGCCTGACCGACCTTGAGGGCGAGTTCCGGCGTGATCACGCCGTTGGCCCGGCCCCGGATGCCGTCGGTTCCGAAATACTTGCGCACCATCACGTCTCCGGCGCCCGGTCTCGCGGACCGGGCACAGCTTAGCAGGTTATCGCGCCCGCCGGCGGCTCAGCGGCCGGCAGAGTCAACGGGGTGCTCCCCGACAAAGGCGGTCGAAATGGGGCGCCCGGCACGCTGCAGGAGCCGCGGCGCCGAGGCCGAGACCAGCGCGAGGCCCGAGACGGTCAGCAGGCCGAGCACGAGCCGGCGGAAGGCGCCCTCGCCGATGCCGAGATAGATCCGGGTGCCGAGCAGCGTCGGGACCAGCATCGCCGGCAGGATCACCGCCAGCATCGGCAGCGTCGCCCGGGTGACGAGCCCCGCGGCGAGGTAGGTCGCCAGGGTCACGCTGAGCATCGCGAGGTTGAAGTTCTGGATCACCGAGCGCTGCACGTCGCGCTCGTAGCGGCGCAGGGTGCACCAGAGGGTCGGCAGCACGCCCGTGAAGCCGCCGAGCCCGCCCATCATCCCGCCGCCGAGACCCACCGCGGCGTCGGCGAGCCGGCCGCCGGCCGTGATCCGCGGCAGGTTCCGGGCGAGGAGCATGGTCGGGCACCAGACCACCAGCAGGAGGCCGAGGAGCATCTTGAACCAGTCGGCGTCGAGCCGCGGCAGCAGGAGGACGCCGAGGGGGATGCCGGCGAGGCCGCCGAGGATGAAGGGTGCGAGGCGCCCGGGCTCGAACCCGCGCCGGACCGAGACCGCGGCGATGACCTGGCCCGTGAAGGCACCGGAGACGGCCAGCACGGCGGCGAGCTGCGGGTCGATCACCCAGGCCCAGATCGACAGGGCCGTGAGCCCGAAGGCGAAGCCCGACAGGCCCTGCACGAAGCCGGCGACGACGGCGCCGAGGGCGACGACGAGATAGGTCGAGACCGGCATCGGGATCTGGCTACGGCCTGTGGAACGGTCCTGTGTTTCCGATTCGGCAGACGCCGCCGAGCCTTTGGCCAAGCTGACGACGTCGATCTGCCGACAGGAGGGCCCGTTTGTCAGGGGCGATGCGAGGATGGTCACGCGTCGCGGTCGAACGCCGACGCGGATGAGAGGCCCGACGCGCGCCCTGTCCCGTTCGGGAGAGGGTTGGGGTGAGGGATACGACGGCCCCGGATCGGGCGGACCGTTGCCGCGCGCCCGCGTCGCGCCACCCTCGGGCCGGCCTGATCCCTCACGCCGTCCCTCCCCCGCACGGGAGAGGAAACCGGCGCCCGATCCGCGTGAAATCCCGGTCCGGCACGAAAAAGGGCGCCTCGCGGCGCCCTCCTCGCTCATCCGACCGCGCGGTCTCAGGCCTGCGGCTGCGGCTCCAGGCCGCCGTCGCTCTCCTTCGGCCGGCCGCGGCCCGCCGAGGGGACCGAGGAGCCCCGGGCCGGGGTCGGCGGCACGTCGCCGCCGTCGCGGATCGGGGGCTGGCCCTTGAGCAGGTTGCGGATCTCCTCGCCCGAGAGGGTCTCGTACTCGAGGAGCCCCTGCGCGAGGGCCTCCAGGTCGTCCTTGTGCTCGGCCAGGATACGGCGCGCCTCTTCCAGGCCGGTCTCCACGAGGCGGCGGACCTCGGCGTCGATCTTCTGGGCGGTCGACTCGGAGACCGACTGCTGCCGGCCCATCGACATGCCGAGGAAGACCTCGTCGTTGTTGTCGCCGTACGCGACGGTGCCGAGCTCGGGGCTGAAGCCCCAGCGTGTCACCATCATCTTGGCGAGCCGCGTCGCCTGCTCGATGTCCGACTGCGCGCCCGAGGTCACCTTCTCGCGCCCGAAGATCATCTCCTCGGCGATGCGACCGCCCATCATGATCGCCAGCCGCGAGGTCATCTGCTCGAAGCTCATGGAGAGCTTGTCGCGCTCGGGCAGCTGCATGACCATGCCGAGCGCCCGGCCGCGGGGGATGATCGTCGCCTTGTGCACCGGGTCGGTGGCCGGGACGTTCAGCGCCACGATGGCGTGACCGCCCTCGTGGTAGGCGGTGAGCCGCTTCTCGTCCTCGGTCATCACCAGGGTGCGCCGCTCGGCGCCCATCATCACCTTGTCCTTGGCGTCCTCGAACTCGTGCATCGTCACGATGCGCTTGCCGCGGCGGGCGGCCAGCAGCGCGGACTCGTTCACGAGGTTCATCAGGTCGGCGCCCGAGAAGCCCGGGGTGCCGCGCGCGATGGTCTTCAGGTCGACGTCGGGGGCCAGCGGCACCTTGCGGACGTGGACCCGCAGGATGCGCTCGCGGCCGGTGACGTCCGGGTTCGGCACCATGATCTGGCGGTCGAAGCGGCCGGGACGCAGCAGGGCCGGGTCGAGCACGTCGGGGCGGTTGGTCGCCGCGATGATGATCACGCCCTCGTTGGCCTCGAAGCCGTCCATCTCCACGAGGAGCTGGTTGAGGGTCTGCTCGCGCTCGTCGTTGCCGCCGCCGAGGCCGGCGCCGCGGTGGCGGCCGACCGCGTCGATCTCGTCGATGAAGATGATGCAGGGCGCGTTCTTCTTGGCCTGCTCGAACATGTCGCGCACGCGGCTCGCGCCGACGCCCACGAACATCTCGACGAAGTCCGAGCCCGAGATCGTGAAGAACGGCACGTTGGCCTCGCCCGCGACCGCCCGGGCGATCAGGGTCTTACCGGTGCCGGGCGGGCCGACGAGCAGCACGCCGCGCGGGATCCGGCCGCCGAGCCGCTGGAACTTCTGCGGGTCGCGCAGGAACTCGACGATCTCCTGGAGATCTTCCTTCGCCTCTTCCACGCCGGCGACGTCGTCGAAGCTGACGCGGCCGTGGGCCTCGTTCAGGAGCTTCGCCTTCGACTTGCCGAAGCCCATGGCGCGGCCGGCGCCGGACTGCATCTGGCGCGAGAGGAAGATCCAGGCGCCGATGAAGACGAGGATCGGCAGCCAGCTCACGAGCAGCTGGATGAACCAGGGGGTGTTGTCGGACGGCGGGCGGGCCGTGATCTGCACGCCCTTGCCCTGGAGCTTGGAGACCAGGCTCGGGTCGTTGGGCGCGTAGCTCGTGAAGTTGCCGCCGCCGACGTAGGTGCCGGACACGTCCTGCCCGGAGATCACCACCGACTGGATCTTGCCGGCATCGGCGTCGTTCAGGAGCTGGCTGTAGGCGATCTCGCTGCCGCCGCCCCGGTGCCCCGGGTTCTGGAACAGGGTGACGAGGGCCAGCACCAGCAGGAAGATGACGACCCACAAGGCAAAGTTGCGAAAATTCGGGTTCATCGATCAATCCCTGGCGTGTGCGACCCCCAGGACGGACCTGCCACGCGGCTATTCCGGTCCATCCGTGCACACCTCGCCAATGTAGGCGGGGGGCTCCCCCTTGCCAAGTAAGTCGGGGGACCCTGCGGCGAGGGCAGCACCTGCGGGCCCGTGCCGGCGCGGCGGCGCCGGGGCGAGGCTCACGGTCCCGCCCGCGTCGGCGGAGACGAGGAACCCCGCCAGGGTGCGGCGGACCGGCTCCCCGCGGCGCAGGGCCGGCAGGAGCGATTCGAGGACGAGGGTCTCGAGGCGCTCGAGGCGGCGCGGCGCCGCGCCGGCCCGGGCCAGGGCGAGATCGAGGCAGCGCAGGGCCACGGCGTCCGGCAGGACCGCCAGGGCGCGCCCGTCGAGGCGCAGCTCCGCGCCCGTCTCCGGCCCGGACCGCCGCGCCCCGTCGAGGGCCTGCTCGGCCGCGCTCCGGAGCGCGGCCTCGTCGCGGGCGGCCCGCTCGGCGAGCCGGGCGAGGCGCGCCCGGGTCAGGCCCTCGCGCTCCAGGGCCGGCCAGGCCGCCCGCAGGCGGCCGCGGGCGAAGCGCGGATCGCCGTTGGCGGGGTCGCGCGCGTAGGCGATGCCGCGCGCCGCGCACCACGCCACCAGGCTCGCCTTCGGCAGGTGCAGGAACGGGCGCCCGAGGGCGAGGCCGGGGCCGAGGTCGCGCTCGGCGCGCATGCCGGCGAGCCCCGCGGGGCCGCTGCCGGCCGCGAGCCGGATCAGCACCGTCTCGGCCTGGTCGTCCCGCGTGTGGCCCGTCAGCACGAGACCGGCGCCGACCGCCTCGGCATGGGCGGCGAGCAGGGCGTAGCGGGCCCTGCGGGCCGCGTCCTGCAGGCCGGTGCCGGGCTTCGCGCCCGCCCAGGTCAGGATCGCGTGGGGCAGGCCCAGCGCCCGGGCGGCGCGGCCGACGGCCTCGGCCTCCGCGCCCGATTCCGGCCGCAGGCCGTGATCCACGGTGGCGACCCGCAGGGACGCGCCGGTCGCGTCGCGCAGGCGCGCGGCGGCGTGCATCAGGGCGCTCGAGTCGGGACCGCCCGAGACGGCGAGGAGCACGCCCCGCCCGCCGCGCGCGGCCGGGTCGAGCCAGGGGCGGAGGGCGCCGAGGACCGGGTCGCCCGCGTCGCTCAGATCGCCCGAGGCGTTCAGGCGCCGCAGCGGGCGCGCTTCTGCTCGCGGGCGACGCCCTGGCGGACGCCGCTGCCGGCATTCGGGAACTTCCGGTCCAGCTCGGCCAGGGTCGCGCAGGCCTGCTCGCGGGCGCCGAGCGCGTTGAGCGTGACGCCGAGCTTCAGCATGGCGTCGGGGGCCTGGGAGGAGCGGGCGTAGTCGGTCGAGACCTTCAGGAACTGCTCGGCGGCCTCGCGGTTGCGGCCGCGGGCGAGGTAGCTCTCGCCGAGCCAGTAGGTCGCGCCGGCGACGCGGTTGTCGCGGGGATGGGACTGGATGAACTGGCGCAGGCCCATCTCGGCCTGCTCGTACTGCTTGGCGCGGTACAGCTCGACCGCGGCGTCGTAATCGGCGGCCGGATCGCCCGTCCGGGTCGCCGCCACGCTCTCGGAGGGCCGCGCCGGGATCGCCCCGGTCCGGGCCGGCGGCCGCAGGTCCACCGGCTCGTCGTAGCCGGAGGTCCCGGCCTCCGCGTCCTCCTCGTTCGGCTCGCCGATCGCGCCCTGCGGCAGGCGCTGCGGCCGCGGCGCCGCCTCGGCGGCCTCCTCGGCCTCGCGGCGGGGCAGCGGTGCGGAGGGCTGCGTGCTGCCGAGCTGCATCGGGGCGCCGGGGGCGCCGGGGGCCTGCGACGGGTCGAAGGCGTCGCCGCGCTTGCCGGGGCGGCCGGCGCCCGGGTTGCCGCCGTTGACGGGGCCCGACGGCGCGGGGGCGGCCGAGGGCTTGCCGCCCTTGCCCTCGTTCAGGCGGTACTCGACGTCCTCCTGGAACTTGCGCAGCTGCTCCTTGAGCTGGCGGTTCTCGTACTGGAGGGTCTCGATCTGTCCCGCCATCATCCGGGACTGGTTCTCGATGCGGCCGAGGCGCACCACCAGTTCCGAAGCGTCCTGCGCGGCGGCCGGGTGGCCGAGGAGCGCGGCACCGAGGGCGGTGGCGAGGGCGAGGCGGGTGCGAAGGCGGGCGGGCATGGTTCGGCTGCGGTCCGGTGTCGGCGCGAGGCCCTAACAGATGCGCCGCACCGCGGCAAAACTGCGGCGCGGCCGAAGGTGTGATCGAGAGCATCGATCGGAGGCGGCGGCCCGAGAGCCGCCGCCGGAGCGCGGCCGCGCGGCGGCTTACGCGCCGGCGCCGCGGTCGAGGACGATCACCGCGCGGCGGTTCTGCGACCAGCAGGAGATGTCGTTGCACACCGCCACCGGCCGCTCCTTGCCGTACGACACGGTCCGCATCCGGCTCGCCGCGATGCCGCGGGTGGCGAGGTAGTCGTTCACCGCCTGGGCCCGGCGGGCGCCGAGGGAGAAGTTGTACTCGCGGGTGCCGCGCTCGTCGGCGTGGCCCTCGATGATGAAGGTGTAGCGCGGGTAGCGCTGCAGCCACGCGGCCTGCTTGTCGAGGGTCGCGGTCGCGGTGGGCGTCAGGTCGGTGGAATCCGACTCGAAGAAGACCCGGTCGCCGATATTGACGACGAAGTCCTGGGCGCTGCCGGGGGTCGCGGCGCCCGCCCCGAAGGCGGAGGCGTCGGCGAGGTCCTTGTCGTTGCTGCAGGCGCCCAGGCCGAGGGCGGCGACGAGCGCGAGGCCGAGGGCGGCGGCGCGGAAACGCTGGGGCATGGTCTGAAAAACTCCTCGAGCGGTGCCGAAGGCCGGCTGCTGGTCTTCGAGGCGGGTCCGCGTATTCCTGGCGCCGTTGGTAGGCGGGGTTGGTTAAGCGACGGTTCCGCCGCGCGGCGCGGGGGCGTGGTGACGGTCCGCACCGGTCGACGGCGTGCGCTGACACACCCGGGACACGCCCGGAATGCGGCGGCGGCGGGGCGGCGGGCCGCGACGCGGCATTTCGGCCGCCCCGGTTGCGGCGCTGCAACAGGCGCCGGGCCTCCGCCCGGTGACGGGTCCGCGCCGGGCTTTAAGAGATCCTCAACCCTATCACTCCCTTATCGGCGGGCCGAACACCGGACCTCCCGCATGCGCCCCGCCCAGAGCGTCCTCATCGTCGAGGACAGCTACCTGCTCCTCGAGATTGTCGCGAGCCTGTGCGAGACGCACGGCATCCGGGTGATCGAGGCCTCCACGGGCGAGGCCGCGCTGACCGTCCTGCGCGAGCGGGGCGGCGCGATCGACTGGCTGTTCACCGACATCCACCTGCCCGGGCTGATCGACGGCTGGACGGTGGCCCACGCCTTCCGGGCGATCCATCCGGACCGGCCAGTGGTCTACACCTCGACGGACACGCACGGCCGCAGCGGCGTGCCGGGCAGCCTGTTCCTGCGCAAGCCCTTCCAGATGCAGGAGGTCAACCGCCTGGTCCGGATGATGGTCGAGGGCCTCGGCGAGGCCGGCGCCGACAGCCGGCTCTGCGCGGCGGGCTGAGTCACGGATCCTTCCGACCCGGACCGTCGTCGCGCGCGGCGAAGCCACCCCGGGCGGCGCGCGCTCGGCCGGCTGGACGCCCCGGCTGGACACCTCGGCTCCGGGGGGGCGGCCTCAGCCGCCCCGGAACAGCGCGACGATCTCCGGCGCGGCGAGCCACGCCTCGACCCGCGGGCAGGCGAGATCCCCGGGGGGCATCGCGTCGTAGAGGGCGAAGCTCGCCGCGATGAAGCCCGTGAGGTCGTAGAGCACCGGGAAGTCGTCGCCCCGCGGCTTGGTCTTGAACAGGTACGAGCCGGTCAGGCCGAAATGCTCGGCGATGGGCGGGTAGATCGGCCAGACCACGTCCTGGGCCAGCTCGTCGCCGAGGTAATCCTCGATCTCCACGGGCTCGGGCGTGAGCCCGTTCTCCCGCAGCAGCCGCCGGGCGATGTCGCCGAGGACGTGGACCTTGGGATGGTTCATCAGGTGCATGAAGGCGCCGCGGCGCGCCCAGCGGGTCACCTCGCGCTCCAGCCCGAAACCCAGGGCGTCGGCCGCGCCGACGAGCTCGCGCACGGCCGGGTCCCAGTGGTCGAGGTAGCCCAGGCGGGCGAACACGTCCTCGCGGAACAGGGTCGCGGTGCGGCCAGCGTCGAGGCCGAGCCGGTGGGCGGTGAGGACGATCGCCGAGTGGTACTGGCCGAGCGGCGACGGCGTCAGCTTGAGGGCGGCGAGGTCCGAGGCCTGCCCGACATAGACCATGTCCGGGTGGAAGGCCGAGAACACGATCGACGGGAACAGCTTGAGCCGCGGGTCGGCCGCCCGCACAGTGGCGGCGTCGCCGCCCGGGATCAGCCCGGCCGGGAAGGCCTGCGAGAAGACGTGGTCGTGGGCGCGCAGGGTCCGGATCAGGCCGTCGACGTGGCCGTGGTCGCGCTTCAGCGAGCCCATGGGCAGGTAGCGGACCGGGCTCTTCGGCGCGAGCAGGCGCATGGCCCGGGCGATGCCCCTCGCCTGGCAATTGCCCAGCACCGCGATGCTCGGCCCGTCGCGGGTCGTGGCGGCGCGGGCGCGGTTCCGCCATGGTGTCGCCCAGGTGGGGGCCCAACTGGGTGTCGAGCGGGTGAACGCGCTGCGGGCGCGCCGGGGCAGGTCGTTCAGGGCCACGTCGCGTGCCGGTGTCAGCGGACGGAACAGCGCCCCCGAGGGCCTGTCGCCGTCGTGAAGAAGAGGGTTCGAAGATGGCGTTGAATCCGTATACGGGTCTACCGGCCGAGCGATTCTGGCGCAAGGTCGTCACCAACGTGCCGCCCTTCGCGGTCAATCCGCACCCGAAGGACACGTTCGTGATCGGGCCGACCGACAAGGTCGCCACCGGCGGCTCCTGCTTCGCGCAGCGGGTGGCCGAGGCGGTGCGCGGCGCCGGGTTCAACTACTACCTGACCGAGCCGCCGACCCCCGGCATGAGCGCCGAGGAGGCCAATGCCCGCCAGTTCGGCACGTTCTCGGCGCGCTACGGCAACCTCTACTACACGCGCCAGTTCGTGCAGCTGTTCGACCGGGCCTACAGCAAGTTCGAGCCGGAGCTGAAGGCGTGGCTGCGCGACGACGGCCGCTACGTCGACCCGTTCCGCCCCACGGTCGAGCCGGCGGGCTTCGCCAGCGAGGCCGAGGTGGTCGCGGCGCGCGACGCGCACCTCGCCGAGGTGCGCCGCCTGTTCGAGACGCTGGACGTGTTCGTGCTGACCCTCGGCCTCACGGAAGGCTGGCGCTGGCGGGCCGACGGCGCGGCGCTGCCGCTCGCCCCCGGGGTCGCGGGCGGCACCTTCGATCCGGACCTCTACGAGTGCGTCAACGCCGGCGCGGCCGAGGTTCTGGGCGACCTCAACGGCTTCCTCGACCGGCTCTGGAGCGTGAACCCGAAGGCGCGGGTGATCTTCACGGTCTCGCCGGTGCCGATGATCGCCACCTACATGGACCGGCACGTGATGGAGTCGAACAGCTACTCCAAGTCGGTGCTGCGGGTGGCGGCCGGCGAGGTGGTCGGCCGGGGCGACCCGCGGGCGGTCTACTTCCCCGCCTACGACATCGTCACGAGCAACGTGAATGCCGGGCGCTACTACAACGAGGACCAGCGCACCATCAACGACGCGGGCGTGCGCCACGTGATGCGCCTGTTCCTGGCGACCTTCGCGCGCGACCGGGTGTCCCCCGCCCCGACCCACGCACCGGTGGACCTCGCCGCGGAGTTCGAGGGCAATGCCGGCGTGATCTGCGACGAGGAGGAGATCGAGCGCAGCGTGGCCTGACAGGGCCTAGCGTGGCGTGGGGTTTGCCTCCGGCAGGGCGTTTCGGGCAGTCTCGGCCGCCCGGGCGCCCGCGCCCTTCCGGAGACGAGTCCCTTGAGCCTGCCCCCGCCCCGCCGCGCCGACCACGACATCGATCCGGTCTTCGTGAAGCGGCACTCGCCCCGCGCCTTCACGGGCGAGGCCGTGCCCGAATCCGAGCTGATGCGGATGATCGAGGCGGCGCGCTGGTCGCCCTCCGCCTACAACTCGCAGCCCTGGCGCTTCCTCTACGCGCTCCGGGGCGACGCCCACTGGGACACGTTCTTCGATCTCCTGGTGCCGGGCAATCAGAAATGGGTGTCCGGCACCGGCGCGATCCTGTTCCTGGTCTCGAACGGGCTCATGAAGGTCGGCGACGAGCTCAAGCCCTCCTACAGCCACTCCTTCGACGCCGGCACCGCCTCGCTGGCCTTCCAGCTCCAGGCGATCCACCAGGGCTGGCACGCCCACGGCATGGTCGGGTTCGACCATGTCCGCGCCCCCGCGGTGCTGCGCCTGCCCGAGAACCACCGGATCGAGGCCGCCTTCGCGGTCGGCCGCAAGATCCCGGAGGCGGACCTCACCGAGGAGCAGCGGCCCCGCGAGACCCCGAACGGCCGCCGGCCGATCACCGACTTCACCATCGCGGGACCGTTCCCGCCGGCCGCCGGCTGAGACGGCCGGAACCCGCTTGCACGACCGGCGATTGGCTCCGCATCGCGACGCCGTCGCAGGCCCGGGGGCGCCCGCCCTCGGGCCCGGGCCGGGGGCCGGCGCCGCGCGCCTCCTGTCCACCCTCCGACGCTTCGGGAGCTGGCTCATGGATCCGTCCGACACCGCCGCGTCCGATCCCTTCCGGGACGACGGGCCGTTCGACTCCGTCTCCGGGCTGCAGGCCGTCGCCGACCGCCACGGGGTCGGCCTGGACGCGGTGCGCCACCTGATCCGGGCCCTGGAGCGCGGCCACGGCACGATGGCGCAGTTCGACCATCCCGATCTCGGCGGGATGGGGCAGTGGTTTTCCGGCGGGATGGTGATGGTCGGCCGGATGTTCGACGACGCGCTGAAGGCGCGAGTCGACGCGCTCTGCACCGAATTGGCCGGGGCGCTCCCGGCGGGCGGCTTCTCGGAGGCCGCGCCCGCGGCGCGCCGGGGCGGCGGCGAGTGGTGGCCGGCCGGCCTCGGGGATCCGGCGAGCACCGGCGCGCAGAACGGGCTGCGCTACGCCTATTTCCCCGACAGACGGCGGCTCGCCGTCGACGCGGGGTCCGGGATCGCGCTCTACGACACCGGCGAGCACCGCATCACCGGCGTCTCTCAGGCGAACGGCAGCCTCGGCTTCACGGGACCGGCCGGGGCCGTCGCCCTCGACCGCCTGCGCCGGATCGAGGCGGAGGTCGCCGCGCCGCGCCAAGCGGACCCGGCCGGGATCCCGGCGAGCGCCGCGTCGCCTATCTCTTCGCCTGCCCCGTCGCCCGCCCCTTCGGCCGCGCCGGACCGGTCATCCGCGGACGACGTTCTCGCGACCATCGAGCGGCTGGCCGACCTGCACGCGCGCGGCGTGCTCACCGAGGCGGAATTCGCGACCAAGAAGGCGGAGCTGCTGGCGCGGCTGTGACCGGCGCCCGCTCGTCCGACCCTCTGTCCCCGTCCCGGCGCGCCCGGGACCGCCAAGGGCGAGGGTCGGGCCTGCCGGTTCCGGACGGCCTCAGACGATGCCGACGCGGAGCAGGTCGTGGACGTGCACGATGCCCACGGGCCGTCCGTCCGTGACGGCGAAGACCGCCGTGATCAGCCGGCGGTTCATCAGCTCCAGCGCGGCCTGGGCGAGCTTGTGGGGCTCCACCGTCACCGGGTCCCGGGTCATGACCGTCGAGACCGGCGTGTCGAGGAGCGCCGGACCCATGTGGCGGCGCAGGTCGCCGTCCGTGACGATGCCGACGAGGCGGCCGGCCGCGTCCGTGACGCCGACGCAGCCGTAGCGCCGCGCCGCGATCTCGATCAGCACCTCGGACATGAGCGCGGTCTCGTGGACCAGCGGCATGTCCTGGGGGCCGTGCATCACCTGCTGCACGGTCCTGAGGCGGGCCGCGAGGGTGCCGCCCGGATGCAGGGTGTGGAAGCGCGCCGAGGTGAAGCCGCGCCGCTCCAGCAGCGCCACCGCCAGGGCGTCGCCCAGCGCCAGCTGGATCAGGCTGGAGGAGGTCGGCGCGAGGTCGTGGGGGCAGGATTCCCGCACGCGGGGCAGCTCCAGCAGCACGTCGGCGGCCTTGCCGAGGGTGCTCTCGCCGTTGCGGGTGATCGCCACCAGGGGGATCGAGAACCGGCGGCTGAAGCCGACGAGGTCGGACAGTTCCGCGGTCTCCCCCGACCACGACAGCGCGATGATGACGTCGTCCCGGGCGATCATCCCGAGGTCGCCGTGGCTCGCCTCGGTCGGGTGGACGAAGAAGGCGTGGGTGCCGGTGGAGGCCAGCGTCGCGGCGATCTTGCGGCCGACATGGCCGCTCTTGCCGATGCCGCTCACGATGACGCGGCCCTTGCTCTGCAGGATCGTCTGCACCGCCTCCTCGAAGGCCGCGCCGAGCCGGCCCTGGAAGGCCACGCTCGCCTCCTGCAAGGCCGCGATGCCGAGCTGGAGGCTGCGGATCCCGAGGTCGCGGGTGGTGGCGAGATGCGCCGACGGCGCGTCGTAGCGGTCGTCGCGCAGGGCGCTGGAGGCGGGAGCGTTCATCGGTTCCGTTCTTGACCCGTCGTCCGGATCCGGCAGCGGGGGCCGGTATCGGGGAGCGGCGCAGCGAGGCGTCTCCGGCGACGCTAGGCAGCCGTCGTGGTTGAAATGTGACGCGGGGACGACGCAGCGCCGCACTCTGGTTGAAGGCGCGGCCGCCGAGGTCCATGCTGCCCGCACACCGTCCCGCGCCGCGGGCCCCAGGAGGGCACGAGCCCTATGACCATCCGCTTCCCCGATCCCGATCCCGCGATCCTCGCCCGCCGCGAGGCGATCCTGGCCGGCCTCGCGCCCCTGGTGGCGCCGGAGGCGCTGGTGGTGAGCGAGGACGAGCGCCGGGCCTTCGAGACCGACGGGCTGACCGCGTACCGGCAGATGCCGCTGGCCGTGGTCCTGCCCTCCACCACCGCGGAGGTCTCCGCCGTGATGGCCTATTGCCACGCCAACGGCGTGCGGGTCGTGCCCCGGGGCGCCGGCACGTCGCTCGCGGGCGGCGCCATCGCGCAGGCCGACGCGATCATCCTGGGCGTCGGCAAGATGACCAAGGTCCTCGACATGGACTTCGCCAACCGCACCGCCCGGGTGCAGAGCGGCATCACCAACCTCGCCATCTCCGGGGCGGTCAGCCACGAGGGCTTCTTCTACGCCCCCGACCCGTCGAGCCAGCTCGCCTGCACGATCGCCGGCAACATCGCGATGAATTCCGGCGGCGCGCACTGCCTGAAATACGGCGTGACCACCAACAACCTCCTCGGCGTCACCCTGGTGCTCAATGACGGCACCGTCCTGGAGATCGGCGGCCAGCACCTCGACAGCGGCGGCTACGACCTGCTCGGCCTCGTCTGCGGCTCGGAGGGGCAGCTCGGCATCGTCACCGAGGCGACCGTGCGGATCCTGCGCGCGGCGGAAGGCGCGCGCCCGGTGCTGGTCGGCTTCTCGAGGGTCGAGGACGCGGGCGACTGCGTCGCGGCGATCATCGCGGCCGGGATCATCCCGGTGGCGATCGAGTACATGGACCGCGAGGCGATCCTCATCACCGAGGACTTCGCCCAGGCCGGCTATCCCCGCGACGCCGAGGCGATGCTGATCATCGAGGTCGAGGGCTCGGACGCCGAGTGCGACGCCATGCTGGCGCGGATCGAGACGATCGCCCAGGATTTCCGCCCGACCAGCCTGCGCGTCTCGCGCTCGGAGGCGGAGTCGGCCGCGATCTGGAAGGGGCGCAAGTCGGCCTTCGGGGCCACCGGCCGGATCTCCGACTACATTTGCATGGACGGCACGATCCCCACCGGCCAGCTCGGGCCGGTGCTGGAGCGGATCGGGGCGATCTGCGCCGAGAAGGGCCTGCGGGTCGCCAACGTGTTCCACGCGGGCGACGGCAACCTGCACCCGCTGATCCTGTTCGACATCAACCGGCCCGGCGAGCTGCAGAAGGCCGAGGCCGCGGGCGACGAGATCCTGAAGCTCTGCGTCGAGGTCGGCGGCTGCCTGACCGGTGAGCACGGCGTCGGGATCGAGAAGCGCGAGCTGATGCGCTTCCAGTACGATCAGGTCGATCTCGAGCAGCAGATGCGGGTCAAGGCGGTGTTCGATCCGGACTGGATGCTGAACCCCGCCAAGGTGTTCCCGCTGGACGGGCGCCTCGCGGCCTGAACCGGGCCGCGCGGCGTGGATGAGCCGGACCGCGCGGCGGGGTCCGGCCGAGGTGCAGGCCAGGACGCACGGTTAGGACGCACGGTTAGGACGCACGGCCGAGGCGTCCGGAGCGGTGCGGGCGCGGCCGTCTCCGACCGCGCATCCGCCCCCGTCCGGCCCTCGCGGCCGCGCTCAGGCTGCTTCGACCTTGCGGCTCGCCCGGGCCTTGGTCGCGGCGGTCGCGGCCTTGCGGCGGCCGGACGCGGGGGCGGCGGGCGCCTCCTCGGCGGGGGCGGCGGGCTTGTCGCTGGACGGGGACCGGCCCGGCTGGCCGAGGCCGAGGCTCTTGGCGAGCGCCGAGCGCTGCGCCGAGTAGTTCGCCGAAGTGGTCGGGTAATCGGCCGGCAGGCCGTAGCGCTCGCGGTAGGTCTGCGGATCGAGACCGTGCTTGGTCAGGTGGCGCTTCAGCGTCTTGTACGACTTGCCGTCGATGAAGCTGACCAGTCCGTCGGGGCGGATCGACTTGCGGATCTGGGCGGGGGTCGGCCGCTCGACGCTCTCGGTCGCCGGAGCGGCGGGGCCGGCCCCGATCGTGTTCAGCGCCTCGTGGATGCTCGCGATCAGGGCCGGCAATTCGGCCGAGGGCAGCGAGTTGTTGGAAACGTAGGCCGCGACGACGTCCACGGTCCGCTCGATGAAGTCCAATTGCGATGTCGGCGCAGCTTCTGACATTCTCTCATTCCTCGGCACAAATGCCTGATGGGATCCCCACTGTTCGCGAGTTAAGTCAGCGTCCGAAAAATGCAAGCCGCGCCATACAATTATCTGTGATGAGACCGAAGTCTAACTCTGCATCGCGCGGCGAGGCTTACAGGGTATGGTTGCATTGGCGGCACTTAAGGGACACTTCTGAGAGGCTTTATCGGTGTCCGCCCGGCGAATTCTAGTCGCTTCCTCGAAGCGGGTTTTCGCAGCCGGCAGAGACCTTTACGCCCAGGTCGGGGCCCGTCTCTAGACGATCGTATACGGTTGCCGTCCGGCCGTGCCGGGACAATGCGCAATCTTCGTACAGTTGTGCGAAGGCCGGGTGGGGCCCTGCGTCATTTTCGCCACCCGGTCGCGGCCTCAGGCGAAAGTCTTGCGCGGGTCGAAGGCGTCCCGCACCGCCTCGCCGGCGAAGACGAGCAGGCTCAACATCACGGCGATGACCAGGAATCCGGTCAATCCGAGCCAGGGCGCGGTCAGATTGTCCTTGCCCTGCGCGAGAAGCTCTCCGAGGGACGGCGAGCCCGGCGGCAGTCCGAAGCCGAGGAAGTCGAGCGAGGTCAGGGTGGTGATCGAGCCGTTCAGGATGAACGGCAGGAAGGTCAGCGTCGCCACCATGGCATTCGGCAGCAGATGGACCGTCATGATGCGGATGTTCGACAGGCCCAGCGCCCGGGCGGCGCGGACATACTCGAAGTTCCGCGCCCGCAGGAACTCGGCCCGCACCACGCTCACCAGCGCGACCCAGGAGAACAGCAGCATGATCCCGAGCAGGACGAAGAAGCCCGGGGCGATGAAGGCCGAGATGATGATGATCAGGTAGAGGGTCGGGATGCCGCCCCAGACCTCGATGAAGCGCTGGAAGGCGAGATCGACCCAGCCGCCGAAATAGCCCTGCACGGCGCCCGCGACGACGCCGATCACCGACGAGACCGCCGCCAGGATCAGCCCGAACAGGACCGAGATGCGGAAGCCGTAGATCACCCGCGCGAGCACGTCCCGCGTGGTGTTGTCGGTGCCGAGCCAGTGCCAGGGAATGTCCGCGCAGGTGCTGCCGCCGAGCTTCTCGGCGACCGGCTTGCACTGCGCGTCCGTGAGCATCCAGGTGGGCGGCGACGGCGACGGCGTCGGCAGGTCCTCGTTGATCGTGTCGTACGAGAACGGGATCGGCGGCCACAGCGCCCAGCCGTTCGCCGCGATCTCCCGGCGAATCTCGGGGGAGCGGTAGTCGGTCGTGGCGAGGAAGCCGCCGAACTTCTCCTCCGGGTAGTCGACCAGGACCGGGACCAGCCACTCGCCCTTGTAGGACATCACGATCGGGCGGTCGTTGGCGATGAACTCCGCGAACAGGCTGAGCACGAACAGGATCGTGAAGATCACGAACGATCCGTAGCCGAGCCGGTTGCGGCGGAAATTGTCGAGGCGCCGCCGGTTGAGCGGCGAGAGCCGGGCGCGCCGGCCGGCGGCCTCGGGCGGGACCGGGGGCGGCGCCCCCTCGTCCGGCCGCAGGACCAGCGGCTGGGCGCCGGGCATCGGCGCGGGCACGACCTCGCTGTCGCCGGGACGCGTGACCTCGTTCATCCGTGCTGCCTCCCGCGCCGCGCCGCGCGCGCGCCCGCCGCCCCGTGATCCGGGCGGCCCCGCGACCGGCCGGCCGCGGGACGGGGACCGGGGACGCTCAGCCGTCGAGCCGGATCGCGGTGCCGTCGATCTCGGTGGGACGCAGGTTGCCGCTGCGCTCCAGCCAGCGGCGCAGCAGCCGGACGTTGCGGCGGTTGGCCTTGAAGGCGGCGTCGAACAGGTCGCCCGCCACCGGCACCGCGCCGATCAGCCCGTCGAAGGCCACGTTCAGCCCCATCCGGGCCAGCAGCCAGCGCGGCGCCCCGAGGCGCTTCGCCTCGTAGACGATGAAGGACGAGATCACCATGCCGGCCAGGTCGCCGATCACCGGCACGAGGCCGATCAGCGCGTCGAACCCGACCCGACGGTTGATGCCCGGGATGACGAAGGCCGTGTCCATCAGGTGGGCCAGCGTCTCCAGGCGGGCGAGGCTCGCCTCCCGGCCGAGATCCGCCGACAGGAAGGGGGGCCGGGTTCCGGCGCCGGTCCCGCCTCCGGGGAAGGTCTCGGCACGGGCGAAACGCCCGGACTGGGCAGCCTGGGTGAAGTCCATGGTCGGGATCCGTCGGGAAGCCATCGTCCCCAACGATGTGGCCCCCCGTCCGGATCCCCGCAAGGACGGCGCCCGCTCGGCGCGCGCCGCCCGTCGTGGCGTCTCCCATGGCGCCTCCCATGGCGCCTCTCACGCCGCCGCCCCGGGGAGCCCGCGCATGCGGTCGAGCGCCGCATCCAGGGTGGCGTCGTCCTTGGCGAAGCAGAGCCGGACGAGGCCGCGCACGGAGGCGTCCGGGTAGAAGGCGCTCACGGGGATCGCCGCGACGCCGTGACGGGTGACGAGGGCCTCGCAGAAGGCCACGTCGTCGGTGTGGCCCAGCGCGGCGACGTCGACGTTGAGGAACCACGTGGCCTGGGCCGGCAGCACGGTGAAGCCGAGCCCGCGCAGGCCGTCCGCGAGCCGGTCGCGGGACCGGGCGTAGCCGGCCCGCATCGCCTCGAACCACGGGGCCGGCTTGCCCAGCCCGTAGGCCACCGCCTCCTGGAGGTTCGGGGGCGTGGTGAAGGTCAGGAACTGGTGCGCCTTGGCGAGCCCGCGCATCAGCCGGGCCTCGGCCATCACGAAGCCGACCTTCCAGCCGGTGAGCGAGAAGATCTTGCCGGCCGAGCCGATCTTGACGGTCCGCTCCCGCATCCCGGGCAGCGCCATCAGCGGCCTGTGGCGCGCGCCGTCGAACACCACGTGCTCCCAGACCTCGTCGCAGAGGGCGGTCACGTCGAAGCGCTGGCAGTAGCGGGCGAGCAGGTCGAGGTCCTCCGGCGCGAACAGCGTGGCGCTCGGGTTGAGGGGATTGTTCAGCACCACGACCCGGGTCCGCGCCCCAAAGGCCTGCGCCAGCGCGGCCTCGTCGAGGCGGAAGGCCGGGGGCCGCAGCGGCACGATCCGCGGAACGCCGCCCGCCCGCCGGACCAGGGGCAGGTAGGCATCGTACATGGGCGCGAACAGCACGACCTCGTCGCCGGGCTCGATCAGCGCCAGGAGCGCGCCGGCCAGGGCCTCGGTCGCCCCGGAGGTGACCATCACCTCGGTCTCCGGGTCGAGGTCGAGCCCCTGGTGCCGCGCGTAGTGCGCGGCGACCGCCTCGCGCAGGGCCGGCAGGCCCATCATCGGCGGGTACTGGTTCCAGCCGTCCAGGAGCGCCCGCGCGCCCCGCTCTCGGACGTCCGCCGGCCCGGGATCGTCCGGGAAACCCTGGCCGAGATTGATCGCGCCGTGGACCCGCGCGAGCCGCGACATGGTCTCGAACACGGTCGTGGGCAGCGCGTCGAAGACGGGGTTGATGAAGGCGGGCGTCATGCGGCGCCGGGGATCGGGGAGGTCGGCATGGCGGGTCTCGGCATCGCCGGCCCTTAGCATGGCCGCGCAGGGCCGTCGCGCGTCGCGGAATGTGCGCCTTCGCACAGACCCGGTCGCCGAAGCGCGACCGACGGCTGACGAATATTGACATTCATCAGCCGTCTCGTAGGTTCGGGTCACGGCCGGAGCGGCGCACTCGCCGACGGGGCTTCGCCCCCTCGCCCCGTCAGCGGGGTGCCGCTCCGGTCCCCAGAAGGGCCATCGACTTGCGGGTCGGTGGCCCTTTCGGCATGTGCGGCGGCGGCCGCACCGCTCGCCGGCCCCCGGAGACGACGATGCCGCCCTCCTCACGCGCGCTCCTCGGCTGCCTGGTCCTGGCGCTGCTGATCGGCGGTCTCGGGCTCGGCCTGCGCCGCGCCGTGGCCGTCACCCCGGTCGATCCCGCGTTCCGGGCGGTGCTGCGCGCTTATGCTGCACCGGACGCGTCCGGCGGAACCCAGCAACACGAGTGAAACGTCGCCGCCCTAGTGACGGCGCATTGGCGGGGCACCGGTGGAGCGTACCGCGAGGTGCGCGCGCAGCGCGGCCGCGGGCGACCATGTCGCCGCGGTAAGGAGCCGTTCGGGACCCGGACAGCTTTATGGGCTTACGCTCCCGCACACGGGATCGGAGCCGCCGGGTCCCGCGGGATCGGGCGGCTTCAGGACGAGCTTCCGGGACGCGGCGTTCCGGAGGCGGCATGGGGGCTTGGACAGCGAGGGATAGGGTGCCGCCGGTCGCGCTGACGACCGTCCTGTGCTCTAGTCAGGCATGAACGAGAGTTCACCGATCCGGACCGACACGGCCCGCGCCTACCAGCCCGGCGAGGCGCCCGCGCGCGAGGTCCGGACGCGGCGCTTCCGGCCGATCCGCTGGCTCGTGATCCTGGTGCTGCTCGCCGGCGCCGGGGCGATCGGGCACCGCTGGTACGAGGCCCGCCCCGACAGGGGTGCCGAGCCCGCGACGGCGCACCGGACCGGCGGCCGCGGCGGCCGGCACGGCGGCTCCGACATGCCGCAGGCGGTGGGTATCGCCAGCGTCACGACCGGCGACATGCCGGTGGTGCTGCAGGGCCTCGGCACCGTGACGCCGCTCGCCACCGTGACGGTGAAGTCGCAGATCAGCGGCTACCTCACGCAGGTGCAGTTCCGGGAGGGCCAGACCGTGAAGGCGGGCGACGAGCTCGCCCGGATCGATGCCCGCCCCTACGAGGCGCTGCTCGCCCAGTATCAGGGCCAGCTCGCCCGCGATCAGGCGCTGCTCCAGAACTCGAAGCTCGACCTGCAGCGCTATCAGACGCTGAACCGGCAGGACTCGATCTCGAAGCAGAACGTCGACACGCAGGCCGCGCTGGTGAAGCAGAACGAGGGCACGGTCGCGGCCGACCAGGCGCTCGTCGACCAGCAGAGGCTCAACATCGCCTACACGCACATCACGTCGCCCGTGGACGGCCGGGTCGGCCTGCGCCAGGTCGACCAGGGCAACTACATCTCGGCCGCCTCCACGGCGATCGTGGTGGTGACCCAGCTCCACCCGATCTCGGTGGTCTTCACCCTGCCGGAGGACGACGTGTCGCGGGTGATGCGGCAGGTGCGGGCGGGCGCGAAGCTCACCGTGCGGGCCTACGACCGCGGCGACGCCCACGAGATCGCCACCGGCCGCCTCGACACGGTCGACAACCAGATCGACACGACCACCGGCACGGTGAAGCTGCGCGCGCTGTTCGACAACGCCGACGAGGAGCTGTTCCCGAACCAGTTCGTCAACGCCAAGCTGACCGTCGACACGGTGCGGGGCGCGACGCTGGTGCCGAATTCCAGCCTGCTCCAGGGCACGCCCGGCACCTACGTCTACCTGATGGACGGGGACAGCAAGGTCACGGTCCGGCCGATCAAGACCGGCGAGACCGACGGCACCACCACCGTGGTGGTCTCCGGCCTCAAGCCGGGCGACCGGGTCGTCACGGACGGCACCGACCGGCTGAAGGACGGCGCGCCGGTGCGGATCACCGAGGGCGCACAGGCGGCTGCGGGTGACGGGAAGGCTGCCGAGAAGGCTGATGGCCGCCCCGGTGCACCGACCGAGGCTGCGGCGGCGGATTCGCAGGGGACAGCGGAGGGCGGTCGTCGGCACCGGCGCCGTCAGGCGCAGTGAGGGGATTGGCCGCGCGCGTGTGCGGCTTCCCCCCCTCTCCCCGCACGCGGGGAGAGGGCTCCGGCGACCTCGTCGTCGCCGGAGCGAGGCGGCAGCCGAAGGTGAGGGGGCTTGGCCGTAAGAGCCTCATCCTGCGGCACCCCCTCACCGCCGCTGCGGTTTCGCCTCCGCTTCCCGCAGGCACGACAAGGTGCCTGCGGGCCTCTCCCCGCCTGTGGGGAGAGGGGAAAAAGGCGGCGCGTCCATGAACCCGTCCCGCCTCTTCATCCTCCGCCCGGTCGCCACGACGCTCTTGATGCTGGCGATCCTGATCGTCGGCGGCGTGTCGTACCTGAACCTGCCGGTCTCGGCGCTGCCGGCGGTCGATTACCCGACGATCCAGGTCCAGACCTTCTATCCCGGCGCCAGCCCGGAGGTGATGACCTCCTCGGTGACGGCGCCGCTGGAGCGGCAGTTCGGCCAGCTCGCCAACCTCAACCAGATGACCTCGCAATCCTCCGCGGGGGCGTCGGTCATCACCCTGCAGTTCAGCCTGGACCTGCCGCTCGACATCGCCGAGCAGCAGGTCCAGGCGGCGATCAACGCCGCCGGCAACCTCCTGCCCTCCGACCTGCCGGCGCCGCCGATCTACGCCAAGGTCAACCCGGCCGACGCGCCGGTGCTGACGCTGGCGCTGACCTCCAAGACCCTGCCGCTCACCCAGGTGCGCGACCTCGCCGAGTCGCGGCTAGCCCAGAAGATCAGCCAGGTGGCGGGCGTCGGCCTCGTGAGCATCTCGGGCGGCCAGCGCCCGGCCGTGCGGGTGCGGTTCAACGCGCGGGCGCTCGCCGCCTACGGGCTCAACATCGACGACCTGCGCACCACCATCACCAACCTCAACGTCAACACGCCGAAGGGCACGATCGACGGGCCGAAGCAGTCCTACGCGATCAATGCCAACGACCAGATCCGCGACCCGAAGGCCTACGACGCGGCGATCATCGCCTACCGCAACGGCGCCCCGGTGATGCTCTCGGAGGTGGCCGACGTGGTCGAGGGGCCGGAGAACACCAAGCTCGGCGCCTGGGCCGACGCGACGCCGGCGGTGATCCTCAACATCCAGCGCCAGCCGGGCGCCAACGTCATCGCGACCGTCGACAAGATCAAGGCGCTGCTGCCCCAGCTCCAGGCGAGCCTGCCGGCCGCCGTGGCGGTGGCGCCGCTCACCGACCGGACCACCACGATCCGCGCCTCCGTGGAGGACGTGCAGTTCGAGCTCGGCCTCGCCATCGCCCTCGTGGTGCTGGTGATCTTCCTGTTCCTGCGCAGCCTGTCGGCGACCCTGATCCCGAGCCTGTCGGTGCCCCTGTCGCTGGTCGGCGCCCTGTCGGTGATGGACCTGTACGGCTTCTCCCTCGACAACCTGTCGCTGATGGCGCTCACCATCGCCACCGGCTTCGTGGTCGACGACGCCATCGTGGTGATCGAGAACATCGCCCGCCACGTGGAGGCCGGCGACTCGCCCCTGGAGGCAGCCCTCAAGGGCTCCCGCGAGATCGGCTTCACCATCATCTCGCTGACCGTCTCGCTGATCGCCGTGCTGATCCCGCTCCTGTTCATGGGCGACGTGGTCGGGCGGCTGTTCCACGAATTCGCCATCACGCTGGCGGCCACGATCGTCATCTCGGCGGTGGTCTCGCTGACGCTGGTGCCGATGCTGTGCGCGCGGCTCCTGAAGCACGTCCCGGAAGCCGGTCACCGCCGCCGCGAGGGCGTCCTCTCCCGCCTCGGCCGGCGCGCCGTCGACGGCACGATCGAGTCCTACGGCCGCTCCCTGCGGGTCGTCCTGAACCACCAGGGCCTGACGCTGCTGGTGGCGCTCGGCACGCTCGGGCTCACGATCTACCTGTTCGCGGTGATCCCGAAGGGCTTCTTCCCCGTGCAGGACACGGGCGTGATCCAGGGCATCACCCAGGCCGACCAGTCGGTCTCCTACGCCGCCATGGCCGAGCGCCAGCAGCGGATGGCCGAGATCGTCCTCAAGGACCCGGACGTGGCGAGCCTGTCCTCGTTCATCGGCGTCGACGGCCAGAACGTCACGCTCAATTCCGGCCGGATGCTGATCAACCTCAAGCCCCGGGAGGAGCGCAGCGCGACGGCCAGCGCGATCATCCGGCGGATCTCGGCGGCCGCCGCGAACCAGCCCGGCATGCGGCTCTACATGCAGCCGGTCCAGGACCTGACCATCGACACCGCGGTCTCGGCGACCCAGTACCAGGTGATCCTCGAGAGCCCGAACATCGACGATTTCGAGACCTGGGTGCCGCGCTTCACCGAGGCGCTGGCGAAGTCGCCCGTGGTCACCGACGTGGCGAGCGACCACCAGGGCCAGGGGCTCGCCGCCTACGTGACCATCGACCGGCCCACCGCCGGCCGCTACGGCATCACCCCGGCGACCATCGACAACGCCCTCTACGACGCCTTCGGGCAGCGGATCATCTCGACGATCTTCACCCAGTCCAACCAGTACCGGGTGATCCTGGAAGCCGACCCGAAGCTGCACACGACCCTGCGCAGCCTCGACGCGATCTACCTGCCCTCGTCCACGGCGACCAACGGGCAGGTGCCGCTCTCCGCCGTGGCGCGGATCAGCGAGCGGCGGGCGCCGCTGCTGATCTCGCATCTCGGCCAGTTCCCGGCCACCACCGTGTCGTTCAACCTCGCGCCCGGCGCGGCGCTCGGCCAGGCGGTCGAGGCGATCGACCGGGTCAAGGCCGAGATCGGCCTGCCGCCCTCGTTCCGGGTGGTGCCGCAGGGCTCGGTCTTCGCCTTCCAGTCGGCGCTCGGCAACGAGCTGTTCCTGGTGCTCGCCGCGATCGTCACGGTCTACATCGTGCTGGGCGTGCTCTACGAGAGCTTCATCCACCCGATCACGATCCTCTCGACCCTGCCGTCGGCGGGCATCGGGGCGCTGCTCGGCCTGATGCTGTTCGGGCTGTCGCTCGACATCATCGCGGTGATCGGCATCGTGCTGCTGATCGGCATCGTGAAGAAGAACGCCATCATGATGATCGACTTCGCGCTCCAGGCGGAGCGCGAGGACGGGCTGGAGCCCCGCGAGGCGATCTTCCAGGCCTGCCTCTTACGCTTCCGGCCGATCCTGATGACGACGCTGGCGGCTTTGTTCGCCGCGGTGCCGCTGATCCTGGGCACCGGCGTCGGCTCGGAGCTGCGCCAGCCGCTCGGCATCTGCATCGCGGGCGGCCTGATCGTCAGCCAGGTGCTGACGCTGTTCACGACGCCGGTGATCTACCTGGCGTTCGACCGGCTGGAGCGGCGGATCTCGGGGCGGCGGGATGCTGACCTGACGGGCGGCGAGGCGCTGCCGTGAACATCTCCGAGCCGTTCATCCGGCGGCCGGTGGCGACCACGCTGCTCACCATCGGCGTGCTGCTCGCCGGGCTGTTCGCCTTCCTGAAGCTGCCGGTGGCGCCGCTGCCGCAGATCGACTTCCCGGTCATCCTCGTCCAGGCGCAGATGGCCGGCGCCTCGCCCGACACCATGGCCACCACGGTGGCGGCGCCGCTCGAACGGCGGCTCGGCGCCATCGCGGACGTCAACGAGATGACGTCCACGAACTCCCTCGGCTCGACCCGGATCGTGCTGCTGTTCGGCCTGAACCGCGACATCGACGGCGCGGCCCGCGACGTCCAGGCCGCCATCAACGCGGCCCGCGCCGACCTGCCGGCCTCGCTCCGGCAGAACCCGACCTACCGGAAGTTCAACCCCGCCGACACGCCGATCATCATCCTCGGCATGACCTCGGAGACCCTGACCCGCGGCCAGGTCTACGATTCCGCCGCCACCGTGGTGCAGCAGAAGCTGTCGCAGCTGCCGGGCGTCGGCAACGTCGATATCGGCGGCTCGTCCCTGCCGGCGGTGCGGGTCGAGCTCGATCCCACGGCCCTGTTCAACTACGGCATCGGCCTCGAGGGCATCCGCGCCGCGCTCGCCTCGGCCAACGCCAACTCGCCCAAGGGCGAGATCGACGCGGGCGACCGCCGCTACCAGCTCTACGCCAACGACCAGGGCCGCAAGGCCGCCGATTACCGCGACATCATCGTGGCCTACCGCAACGGCGCCGCGGTGAAGCTCACCGATGTCGGGCAGGTGCTCGACGGGGTCGAGGACAAGCGCAACCTCGGCATCGTCAACGGCAAGCCCGGCGTGCTGCTGTTCGTCTACAAGCAGCCCGGCGCCAACGTGGTCGAGACCATCAAGGCCGTGAAGGAGGCCCTGCCGCAGATCACCGCGTCCCTGCCCGGCGGCATCGACATCAAGCTCACCGGCGACCGCAGCGCCACGATCCGCGCCTCGCTCTCGGCCACCGAGGAGACCCTGCTGGTGGCGGTCGGCCTCGTGATCCTGGTGGTGTACGGCTTCCTGCGCTCCTGGCGGGCCACGCTGATCCCGGCGGTCGCCGTGCCGATCTCGATCGTCGGCACCTTCTCGGCGATGTACCTGCTCGGCTACTCGCTCAACATCCTGTCACTCACCGCGCTGATCATCGGCACCGGCTTCGTGGTCGACGACGCCATCGTGGTGCTGGAGAACGTCCAGCGCCACATCGAGGAGGGCAAGCCCCGGCTCCAGGCGGCGCTGATCGGCGCCCGGGAGGTCGGCTTCACGGTGATCTCGATGAGCCTGTCGCTCATCGCGGTGTTCCTGCCGATCCTGCTGATGGGCGGCCTCGTCGGCCGCATCTTCCAGGAATTTTCGGTGACCCTGTCGCTGTCGATCCTGATTTCCTTGGTGCTCTCGCTCACGACCACGCCGATGATGTGTGCCCGGCTGCTCCGGGCCGAGGGGCATGGTCCCAATGGCGAACCGCCGGCCGGCCGCCGGCCGAACCTGCTGATCCGGATTTTGGAGGGCGGCTTCTCCCGGCTGCTCGGCGCCTACGCGCGGACGCTGGAGGTGGCGCTCGCCCATCCGCGCCTCGTGCTGCTGAGCCTGCTCGCCACGGTCGGGCTCAACGTCTACCTCTACATCATCGTCCCGAAGGGCTTCTTCCCCGAGCAGGATACCGGGCAGATGATGGGCGGCATCCAGGCCGACCAGCGCATCTCGTTCCAGTCCATGGAGAAGAAGCTCACGCAGGCGACCGCGATCGTCGGGGCGGATCCGGCGGTCGAGAGCGTCGTCGGCTTCACGGGCGGCCGCGGCACCAACTCGGCCAACGTCTTCGTCGGCCTGAAGCCGCTCAACGAGCGGGCGCCGATCTCGGCCGTGATGGCGCGGCTGCGGCCGAAGCTCGCGCAGGTCGCGGGCGCGCGCCTCTACGTCTTCCCGCGCCAGGACCTGCAGATGGGCGGCCGCCAGAGCTTCGCCCAGTACCAGTACACCCTCCAGGGGGACACCGCCGAGGAGCTGTTCGCCGCCGCCCCGAAGCTGGTCGCGGCCCTGCAGAAGGACCCGACCTTCGCGGACGTGACCTCGGACCAGCAGGAGGGCGGTCTGGAGAGCCGGGTCGTGATCGACCGGGCGACCGCGTTCCGCTACGGCATCACGCCGAACAAGATCGACAACACCCTCTACGACGCCTTCGGTCAGCGCCAAGTCTCGACGATCTACAACCCGCTGAACCAGTACCACGTCGTGATGGAGATCGCGCCGCGCTACCTGGAGACGCCGGAGACGCTCAAGCAGATCTACGTCTCGACCTCGGGCGGCAACGCGCCGGGCTCGGCCACCACCAACGCGGTCGCCGGCACGGTGGCGGCGGGCGGGACCGTCAACACGAACGCGGCGACCGGCACCAGCAGCCCGGGCAGCGGGTCGTCGGCGAGCGCCGCGACCGGTGTCGCCACGGGCTCCGGAGCGGTGGGCGGCTCCGGGAGTTCCGGCGCCGCCGCGGCGGCGGCCGCCTCCGCCAGCACGGCCGACACCGCCTCGAACGCCGCCGCAATCGCGTCCGACTCGGCCCGCAACGCCTCCGCGAACGCCATCGCGGCGAGCAAGGGCGGCGCCTCGTCGAGCGCGCCGGTCTCGGCCGCCAAGGAGACGATGGTGCCGCTCTCGGCCTTCGCGCGGATCGAGCCCGGCAGCGCACCCGTGCAGGTGAGCCACCAGGGCCTGTTCGTGGCGACCACGATCTCGTTCAACCTCGCCCCGGGCAAGAGCCTGTCGGACGCGACCGCCGCCATCGACCGGGCCATGGCCTCCCTGCAGCTGCCCGCCACGATCCACGGCGAGTATGCCGGCGCGGCCAAGAACTACGTCGCCTCCGCGTCGCGCCAGCCGCTGCTGATCCTGGCGGCGATCCTGGCGGTCTACGCGGTGCTGGGGATCCTCTACGAGAGCTTCGTGCACCCTCTGACGATCCTCTCGACCCTGCCGTCGGCCGGCGTCGGCGCGGTGCTGGCCCTGCTGGTGACGGGCACCGACTTCACCATCATCGCGCTGATCGCGGTGTTCCTGCTCATCGGCATCGTGAAGAAGAACGCGATCATGATGATCGACGTGGCGATCGACGCCGAGCGGACCCGGGCGGCGAATCCCGTGGACGCGATCCGGGAGGCCTGTCTCCTGCGCTTCCGGCCGATCATGATGACGACGCTGGCCGCCATGCTGGGTGCCGTGCCGCTGATCCTCGCCAACGGCGAGGGCGCGGAGCTGCGCCGCCCGCTGGGCATCGCCATCGTCGGCGGGCTGATTGTGAGCCAGATCCTGACCCTCTACACCACCCCCGTCGTCTACCTCACCCTCGATCGCCTCCGGCACAGGGTGCTCAACCGGCGTCGGCGCGCCGGGCGGGGCGGAGAAGCGGCGCTGCCGGCCGGAGAGTGATGGTTAAGGTTTCACGTGAAACAGCCGCGGGCCCGGGCGTACCCGAGGGTCCGTCCGATCCGCGTCCTCGTCCCGAGGTGCTGCGTCGCGGCCTCGAAGGAGGGCTGCGGGGATCGCGCGGCCTGCCGGGAGGCTCTTTCGAGGCCTCCGCCACGCTTCGGCACCTCCGGATGGGGTTCGAGGCGGGCGGCGCGCTTGCGACCGATCGTCGGCTTCACGCCCTCGCCGCCCTGCTCCTCGCCGCCCCCCTCATGACCGGCTGCGTGGTCGGGCCCGACTACACCCGGCCCTCCGTGGAGACGCCGCTCGCCTACAAGCAGGGCGGCGTCCGGGAGGACAGCCCGGCCTACGTCGCGGCGCGCAGGAAGGGCTGGCGCGAGGCCCGGCCGAGCGACGCCGTCGAGCGCGGCGACTGGTGGCGGGTGTTCAAGGATCCGGCTCTCGACCGCCTGATCCGCCTCGTCGACGTCGACAACCAGTCCCTCCGGCAGGCGGTGGCGAATTACCGGCAGGCCCGGGCGCTCGTCGCCTCCGCGCAGGCCGCCCTGTACCCGACCGTGATCGGCGCGCCGAGCATCACCCGGACCGGCAGCGGCACCGCCACGCGCACCAACGTGTCGCTGCTGGGCCAGGCAAGCTGGGAGCTCGACCTGTTCGGCGGCACCCGCCGCACCATCGAGAGCGAGGCGGCCCTGGCGCAGTCCGACGCCGCCACGATCGCGCTGACCCGGCTGAGTATCCAGGCCGAGATCGCGGCCGATTACCTGACGGTGCGCTACGCCGACTCCCTCCAGAAGGTGCTCGACGAGAATGTCGAGAACTTCAAGAGAACCCTGGCGATCACCGAGAACCAGTACGCCGCCGGCGTGGCGGCGCGCTCCGACGTAATCACCGCGCAGACCCAGGTGCAGACCATCGAGGCCCAGGCCATCGCGGTGCGGCTGACCCGGGTGCAGTACGTCAACGCCATCGCCACGCTGATCGGGCGCCCGCCCTCGGAGGTGTCGATCCCGGTGGCCGGCATCCCGCGCAACCCGCCGGGCGTGCCGGTGGGCATCCCCGGCGACCTGCTGGAGCGGCGCCCCGACGTGGCCCAGGCCGAGCGCCTCGTCCAGGCGCAGAGCGAGCGCATCGGCGTCGCGGTGGCGGCCTTCTTCCCCACCGTGACGATCTCGGCCCAGGGCGGCATCTCGGGAGCGACCCGCAATGGCCTGCTCTCGGCGGCCAACCAAGTCTGGTCGGTGGCGGCCTCCGGCAGCGAGGTGCTGTTCGACGGCGGCGCCCGCACGGCGGCCCTGCGCTCGGCCGAGGCCGGCTACGACTCGGCGGTGGCCAATTACCGGCAGGTGGTGCTGGCCGCCTTCGCGGAGGTCGAGAACCAGATGGCGGCCGTGCGTATCCTCGGCCAGCAGCAGCGGGCCCAGGACACCGCGGTGGACCTGTCGCGCAAGGCCGTGGAGATCACGCTCAACGAGTACCGGGCCGGCACCCAGAACTTCACCACGGTGGTGACCGCCCAGAACCTGCTCGTGAACAACGAGGTCAACGCCCTCCAGGTGCGGCTGAGCCGCTTCACCGCGGCGGTCACGCTGATCCGGGCACTCGGCGGCGGCTGGGACGTGCGCGCCCTGCCGAGCGATTCCGAGCTGAAGGGTCCGAGCCTGCCGATCGACCGCGGCGGCCAGGCCGTCCGCCCCGACGAGTAGCGGCCGGCGGGCCGCGTGATGGTGCGGCCCGGAGCGTCCAACCCGCACCCTCGTCCTGAGCGGTGACCGTGGTCATCGTGCAGCGGCCGGACGCTCGCGAGGTTCGCGGCGAGCCCCGGGACCGCGATCGGGATCGCCTGATCGAAGCCGATCGTCACCGTGTGCCGCAGCCGGTCGAGGCTCTCGGCGCCGATCAGCAGGGCGCTGGCGAAGGCGCCAAGTCGCCGAACCTGCCGATGCCGAAGCGGCGATCGTCCGCGTGGCGCCGGGCGAGGTGGTAGGCGAGCGCCGCGATGCCCAGCACCGGCGCGCGGGTCGACAAGCGCCAGCCGTCGGCGCCCAGGGCCATCGAGCCGAGGCACGCGCCGCCGACGATCCCCGCCAATCTCGCGACGGCCGCGCGCGCGGCGACCGCCCCGGTCCGGCGGCGTGGCAGATCGTGCCGGTCACCTGGGAAGGCGTGGCTGTGCGCCCAGGGCTCGACGGAGAGGGTATGCGTGCGGGGTTCCTTGATCCTAGACTCGGCGCGGCATAGCCCGAGGGGCACCGGAACGGGCCCCGCCGCGGCGGGTTGTCAGGCCGGTTTGCTGCACCGCAGTCACACGGGAGTCAGGGATGGCCGAGCCGACGACAGCCCTCAAGGACACGGCAGCCTGCGGCACGCAGCCGGCGCCGCCCTGCACGCTGGTGATCTTCGGGGCCGGCGGCGACCTGACCAAGCGCCTGCTGATGCCCTCGCTCTACAACCTCGCGGGGGCGGGCCTCCTGTCCGAGGGCTTCTCGATCCTCGGCATCGATCACAATGACGGTACCGACGAGTCGCTCCGCGAGAATCTCACCCAGACCCTGGAGGCGTTCAGCAAGGACCCGACCTCGGAGTTCCACGCCGACCACATCGACCCGAAGAGCTGGGGTTTCATCCGGGACCGGCTCCACTACCTGAAGGGCGATTTCGAGAAGCCCGAGACCTACGCGGCCGTGAAGCAGCGGGTCACCGGCAGCGCGGTGTTCTACTGCGCGGTGGCGGCGCGCTTCTTCGGGACGATCGTGGACGGGCTCGGGCAGGCCGGCCTGCTGAAGCAGGAGGGCGGAACGTTCCGCCGCGTCGTCATCGAGAAGCCGTTCGGCTCCGATCTGGCCTCGGCCCGGGAGCTGAACGCCCGCATCCTCCGCCAGGGCGACGAGAGCCAGTTCTACCGGATCGACCACTTCCTGGGTAAGGAGACCGTTCAGTCGATCATGGCGTTCCGCTTCGCCAACGGCCTGCTGGAGCCGGTCTGGCGGCGGGAATACATCGACAGCATCCAGATCACGGCGGCCGAGACCGTCGGCGTCGAGGAGCGGGGCGGCTTCTACGAGCCGACCGGGGCGCTGCGCGACATGGTGCCGAACCACATGTTCCAGCTGCTCTGCATGGTCGCCATGGAGCCGCCGAACTCCTTCGACGCGGAGGCCGTGCGCACCGAGAAGGCCAAGCTCGCCGAGGCCGTGAAGCCGATCCCGCCGGAGGACGCGGTGCGCGGCCAGTACACGGCCGGCACCTCGGAGGGGCGCGACGTGCCCGCCTACCGGGACGAGCCGCACGTCGCGAAGGATTCGGTCACCGAGACCTACATCGCCCTGAAGCTCAACATCGAGAACTGGCGCTGGGCCGGGGTGCCGTTCTACGTCCGCACCGGCAAGCGCATGACCGGGCGACGCACCGAGATCGCCGTGCTGTTCAAGCCGGCGCCGTTCAAGATGTTCGAGGACACGCCCACGGCCGACCTCGGGCCCACCGTGATGCGGATCCAGATCGATCCCGATCATGGGGTCAGCACCGAGTTCAACGTCAAGGTGCCGGGGCCGCAGATGAAGATCGGCCGGGTGCGCTCCGGCTTCCGCTACAAGGACTTCTTCGCCGACCGGCCGAATGTCGGCTACGAGACGCTGCTCTACGATTGCATGACCGGCGACGCGACGCTGTTCCAGCGCGCCGACAACATCGAGGCCGGCTGGGCGGCGGTCGATCCCCTGCTCAAGGGCTGGCCGCAGGCGGAGGTGACATTCTACCCCGCGGGCAGCGCCGGCCCGACGGAGGCCGACGCGCTGCTCGCCCGCGACGGCCGCCACTGGCTGGGACTGGACGGCGAGACCGACTGAGCGGCCCGACGACTCGCTCGAACGCGAGGGTCGGCGGTCCCGCGCCTCCCCTTCCCGAAGCGGTGCGGCCGCCTCCTGCGGCCCAGCCGTCAGTGCGCGCGCAGCGAAGCGATGCAGGGCAGCGCCACGGCGACGGGCGTCGCGCGACCCTGCACGACGCTGCGCCCGCGGTGACGGGGTTTAGGCCCTGTCAAACTGGTCGTGGCAGACGGATCGACCCGGTTGTTCGGCGGGTCGCCGGCTCATCCGCGTCTCAGCCCGACCGCCCGTAATCGCGGGCGTCCCGCGCCTGGCGGTGGAAGGTGAGCCGGCGATCGAATTCCCGCGGGTCCTTCGGCTTCACCAGGGCGCCCGGGGGCACGTTCAGCCAGTCGACCAGCCGGGTGAGCATGAAGCGGAGCGCGGCGCCCCGGCACAGGATCGGCAGGGCCGCGACCTCGGCGGCCTCCAGGGGCCGCACGGCCTCGTAGCCGGCGATCAGCGCGGCGGCCATGTCCCGGTGGAAGGTGCCGTCGGGGTCGAAGCACCACGCGTTCAGGCAGACCGCGAGGTCGTACGCGAAGGCGTCCGTGCAGGCGAAGTAGAAGTCGATCAGGCCCGACAGGGCGTCGCCGATGAAGAAGACGTTGTCGGTGAACAGGTCCGCGTGGATCACGCCGCCCGGCAGGTCCCGGGGCCAGTGCGCCTCCAGGACGGCGAGGTCCGACCGGGTGCGCGCCGCGAGGCCGGGCTCGACCGAATCGGCCTGGGCCTCCGCTTGCGCGAAGAGCGGGCGCCACGCGGACACCGAGAGGTTGTTCTCCCGCACCATCGGGAAGTCCCGGCCGGCGGCGTGCAGCTCCGCGAGCGCCCGGCCGAGTTCCCGGCAATGCTCGGCGCCCGGCGCCTTGACCGAGACGCCCTCCAGGAAGCTCACGATGGCGGCGGGCCGGCCGCAGAGCTGGCCGAGGGCCTGGCCGGCCCGGTCGCGCACGGGTTGCGGGCAGGCGAGGCCGCGGGCCGAGAGGTGCTCCATCAGCCCGATGAAGAACGGCAGGTCCTGTTCCCGGACGCGCTTCTCGTAGAGCGTCAGGATGTAGGCGCCCTCGGTGGTGTGCAGGAAGAAGTTCGAGTTCTCAACACCCTCCGCGATGCCCTTGAAGGAGAGCAGGCTGCCGATCGCGTAGGCGGACAGGAACTCGGCGAGCGCCGCGTCGGATACCTCGGTGTAGACGGCCACGTGTCTGCGCTCTGATGTCGGAAGTTCGATACGGCAAGGGGCGCCGAAGCGCCCCCGCACAAAGCCTGCCGCGCGCCCCGAGACCGAGGCGTCGGTCCCGCGCCGTCGACCGGACCGCCTTACTCGGCGGCCTCGCTGCGCAGCTCTCGCGGCAGCGGGAAGACCATGTCCTCGATCACCGTCGAGACCGTGTCGACCATCACGTCGTAGCGGGCCGCGAAGGCGTCGATGATCTCCTCGACCAGGACCTCGGGGGCCGAGGCGCCTGCCGTGAGGCCGAGCTTGCGGATCCCCTCGAAGGCCGGCCAGTCGATCTCCTCGGCGCGGAGCACGAGGCGGGTGATCGGGCAGCCCACCCGCTCGGCGACCTCGCGCAGGCGCTGCGAGTTCGACGAGTTCGACGAGCCGACCACGATCAGGGCGTCGACCAGCGGCGCCACCTGCTTCACCGCCTCCTGGCGGTTGGTGGTGGCGTAGCAGATGTCGTCCTTGTGGGGCCCGGTGATGTTCGGGAACTTCTTCTTCAGGGCGTCGACGATGTGGCGGGTGTCGTCGACCGACAGGGTCGTCTGGGTGACCCAGGCGAGGTTGTCGGGATTGTCCGGGGTCAGGGCGGCGATCTGCTCGAGATCCTCCACCAGGGTGATCGAGCCCTTGGGCAGCTGGCCCATCGTGCCCACGACCTCCGGATGGCCGGAATGGCCGACCAGCAGCACGTGGCGGCCGCGCTTGTGGTGGATCTCGGCCTCGCGATGGACCTTGGTCACCAGCGGGCAGGTGGCGTCGATCGTGGTCAGCCCGCGCGAATCAGCGTTGGCCGGCACGGTCTTGGCCACGCCGTGGGCGGAGAAGATCACCGGGGCGCCGCCGTCCGGCACCTCGTCGAGCTCGCGGACGAACACGGCGCCCTTCCGCTTCAGGCTCTCCACGACGTACTTGTTGTGCACGATCTCGTGGCGGACGTAGACGGGCGGCCCGTAGATGGCGAGCGCCCGCTCCACGACGTCGATGGCCCGCACCACGCCGGCGCAGAAGCCGCGCGGGGCGCAGAGCAGGATCTCCAGCGGCGGCTTGCCGGCGGTGCCCGGGGCGGGCTCGGGGGTCGCGATATCGGCGGTCATGCGGGGGATGTGGCGAGGGCGGGGCTGTCCTGTCAACAGGACTGGCCCAGGAACCGGGCGGGAAGAGGGAAGCGGAGCCGCTCCGTGGCCCGTCTGTAGCACGATTGCCGCGGCAATGGGACCCGCGCCGGCCCCCTCAGAGCCGCCGGATCCCCGTCACGGCGCCGAAGCTGTGCGCCGCGATGCGGGCGACCGCCTCGGCGAGCGGCTCGGCGGCGACCGCCATGTGGTGGCCGTTGGCGTGGATCAGCGTCTCGGGATCGCCCATCAGCCCGACATGGCCGCGCCAGAAGATGAAGTCGCCCCGGCGCAGGCCCGCGAAGTCCGGGCGCGCGGGGTCGAAGGGCAGCGCCTGCCCGAGGGCCCGCTCCTGCATGTCGGCGTCGCGGGGACAGGGCAGCCCCGCCGCGTCGAGGCAGAGCTGCACGAGGCCGGAGCAGTCGAGCCCGAGGCTGGTGCGGCCGCCCCAGAGATAGGGGGTCCCGGCGAGCCGCGCGGCCGTCGCCGCGTAGTCCGGCGCGCGGGCGTCGACGGGCGCGCAGTGGCGGGCGAACACGTAGCCTCCCGGCGTCTCCAGGTAGGCGCCGGCCTCCCCCGTCGCCGCGAGGCGGGCGCCGAGGCTGAGATGGCCGAGGACCGGCCGCTTCAGGTCCGGCTCGGGATACAGGAAGGTGCGCAGGGCGGTGACGCGGTGCGTCGGCTCCGGATCGACCGGACCGAGGCTGTCGGCCGGCAGGTAGCCGACGTAGCCGTCGCGGGCGAGCTGCACGAAGGCGTAGCCGTCCGCCGCGTCGTAGAGATCGACCGCGTCGCCCAGCAGCGCCTCGGTGTCGAGCCCCGCGTCGGCGGCGGGCGCGCGGCGCAGCGGCGCCGACGGGGCGGTCACCCGCCGCGGCGTGCCGGCGACGTAGCGCGCCGCCGCGACGCGGTCCCGCAGGCGAAGATCGGCGACGTGCGGCCGGGCCGGGGTCAGCCGGGGATCGAGGCTCTCGGTCATGGGCGGATCCTACCATGCCGGGCTGAAGCGCGGGTAAGCGCGGGCCCCGCACGCCGCGCCACTATGACGCACACGGGCGCGCCCGGACCGGGACGGCCGGCATCTGCCCGCGGGATCGCCGCGAGGCCCGGTCGAACGGGCACCGAACGCCCGAGGCTGCACAAGGCCGCGGCAGCCGGCCTCGTATCCGCGTCGCCCGGACGCGAGACATGTCTGGGAGGCGCCCATCACACGTTTTTGATGCACTGCACAACCTGCCCGGAAGGCGCTATGTCTGGTGCATGAAGACTGCGAGTCGCCCCGTGAAGAAGACGCAGAAGAGCTTCGCCGACCTGCCGCCGATCCGCGTCCGCCGCGAGCCGCCCACCGTGAGCGAGGCGGTCGCCGCCGCGCAGGACCTCGCGGACGACGTCGAGCAGCAGGTCGAGATCGCCGCCGGCCTGATGGGCCTGCCGGCCGACGAGGTCCGCCCCCACGTCCTGGCGGCCAAGAAGGTCAAGCCGGAGCGCGCCCCCGAGCGGATCCTGACCCAGGCGAGCCCGAGCCGGGCGCCGCGCACCGTGGTGGTGGAGCGCCGCACGCGCCCGACCGTGGTGATCGAGCGCCGCAGCCGGCCCCTCGACCCGCGCCGCTGACGGCCCCGGGGCACCGCCCCGCCTCACCCGCCGGAGGGGGCACCCGGCGGACGGAGGGCCCGCCGGCCCTCGACCGCGCTCAGTCGGCGGTCTGCACCGACCACGTGGCGTGGCGGATGCCCGGCATGCGGGCCAGCGCGTTGGTCACGGCGTCGAGCTCCTCGGCCTTCACGGCGCTGGCCGTGAGCGTCGCCACCACGTCGACCGCGCTCTCGCCGCGCTCCTCGATCTCGACGCTGCCGACCGGATAGTTCGCGGCCTCCAGGCGCTCCACCAGCAGGTCCTGGGCCGGCCCGGCCTCGCCGGGCGCCGTGGTGACCTGGACCTCGTAGGTCGCCTCGGTGGCGGATTCCCGGATCGGCGCGCGGTTGATGGCGTTCACCAGCGGCCGGAGCGCCGTGTTGCAGGCGAGCACCGTCACCATCACGAACACCGCCTCCAGGGGCAGGTCGGCGCCGCAGAAGGCCCCGACCGCGGCCGAGCACCACAGGGTCGCGGCCGTGTTGAGGCCGCGGACATTCATGCCCTCCTTCATGATCACGCCGGCGCCGAGGAAGCCGATGCCCGAGATCACGTAGGCCACCGTGCGGACGCCCCCGTCCGGGCCGGTCAGGCGCATGCCGAGATCCACGAAGGCGCTGGCCCCGACCGCGACCAGCACCGCCGTGCGCAGGCCCGCGGTGCGCTGCCGGTACTGCCGCTCGGCCCCGATGATCGTGCCCAGCACGAAGGCCACGAGCAGGCCGATCGCGGATTTCAGTTCTTCGGGGAGGGCGGCGTAGCTGGTCATCCACCGTCTCATGAAAGCGGGGAGGTGACGGAACCGTGACACCATGGCCCGGCCGGGACCGGAAAGCGTGTCCGAAGCGGGATTGACGGCCGCACCGGGCAGCGGGCACACCGGCAAGAGCCTGAGGATCCCTTAAGAATCCGGGACCCGGCCGAGGAGACGTGCAGGATGCAGCACACGGCCCAGGATAAGGCCCGACGGGCGGATTCGGTCCGCACCGGAACGTTCTCCGCATGAGCGGCGCCACCAGCGGCGCCCTCGCCGAACGCCGGCCCGACAGCGCGCCAGACCATGCGCCCACCGGCGCTCCCGACGCCGCCCTGCACGGCCGCGTCATGGCGCTGCGCGAGGGGCTGGAGCGCGGCCTGATCGGCAGCGCCGGCCTCGTGGAGCGCCTGCTGATCGGGCTCCTGACCGGCGGCCACCTGCTGATCGAGGGCGCGCCGGGGCTCGCCAAGACCCGGGCGGTCAAGCGGCTCGCCGACGGCCTCGACGGCTCCTTCGCGCGCATCCAGTGCACGCCGGACCTGATGCCGGCCGACCTCACCGGCACCACGGTGTGGCGCCAGGACAGCGGCACCTTCGAGTTCCTGCCAGGCCCCCTGTTCCACGCCCTCGTGCTGGTGGACGAGGTCAACCGCGCGCCCCCGAAGGTGCAGTCGGCGCTGCTCGAATCCATGGCCGAGGGGCAGGTGACGGTGTCGGGCGCGACGCACCGCCTCTCCGACCCGTTCATGGTCGTGGCGACCCAGAACCCGATCGAGCATGCCGGCACCTTCCCGCTGCCGGAGGCGCAGCTCGACCGCTTCCTCCTCCACGTCGTGGTCGACATGCCCGACGAGACCACCGAGCGGGCGATCCTCGACTTGGTGGAGGGCGAGATCACCCACCACGTCGACGCGATGACCGTGCGGCTGTCGCTCGCGGACGTGCGCGCCGCCCGGGAGGCGGCGCTCGCCACCTACGTGTCGCCGGCCCTCAAGGACTACCTCGTCCGGCTGGTCGCGGCGACCCGCACCGACGCGGCCGCCCCGGACCTGCGCGCCATGATCGAGCACCCGGCCTCGCCGCGGGGCACCCTGGCGCTGATGATGGCCGGCAAGGCCCGGGCCTGGCTGCGGGGACGCGACCACGTCACGCCCGAGGACGTCGCGGAGCTGGCCCGCGACGCCCTCTCCCACCGCATCGGCCTGACCTGGCGGGCGGCCGCCGAGGGCCGGACGGCGCGCGGCCTCGTCGGCGAGCTGGTGCAGCGGGTGCGGGCGCTCTGACGGTGTTCGGGTTCGGGCAGGCGCGCCGCAGATCCCCTCCCGCCGCCGCGGGGGAGCTTGGCCCGACCGCCGGGGCCGCCCTCCCCGCCCAGGGGACCGGGCGGGATCGCGCCGGGCACGGCATCCACCTCTCGGGCGAGGCCCTGATGGGCCTGCGCCACCTCGCCCGGCGGGGCTCCGCGCCCGCCACCCGGACGCTGGCGGGCCTGCCCGGCGGCATCGTCACCCGGCGCCGCGGGCGCGGCTCGGAGCCGGAGGACGTCCGGCTCTGGTCCGAGGGCGACGACCGCCGGTTCATCGACCGCAACGCCACGGCCCGGACCGGGCAGCTGCACGTCCGCACCCACCACGACGAGCGCGACCGCGCCGTGGTGCTGCTCGCCGATTTCCGGCCCGCGATGCTGTTCGGCACCCGGAGGGCCCTGCGCTCGGTGGCGGCCGCCGAGGCCCTGGCGCTGCTCGGCTGGCGGGTCGCCGCCGACGGCGGCCGGGTCGGCCTCGCGGTCGCCTCGGCCGGCGCGCCGACCGTGCTGCGGCCGGCCGGCGGCGAGCGCGCCATGATCGCGGTGACCGGCGCCCTCGCCCAGGCCCACGCCGACGCGCTGGCGGCCGAGACCGGCGCGCCGACCCGCGCGGAGCCGCCCCTGGAGGCGACGCTCGCCCTCGCCCGCGGCCTGCTGCCGGCCGGCGGCCACCTCGTCATCGCCAGCGCCCTGGACGATCCCGGCCCGGGCTTCGACGAGCTCCTGACCCTGCTCGCCGAGCGGATCGCGATCCGGCTGATCCTGGTCAGCGACGCCTTCGAGCGCGCCCGGCCGCCGGGCTACTACCCCTTCGCCCTCGCGGATGGCCGCCGCGGGACCGCGCTGCCGACCGTGCCGCCGACCGGGGCCGGGACGGCGGGGGAATCCGCCGAGGCCCGGCTCGCCGCCTACGCCCGCCGCGGCATCGCGGGCGTGCGCCTCGACGTCGAGACCGGCCCGGAGGCCTACGCGCCGCTCATGGAGCGCCTCGATGCGGTGCTGTGAGGCCGGACCCGGCGACCCGATCGGCGGCGCAATCCGATGAATCCCGTCGTGCCCGCCGAGATCCCCCTGTCCCTCGACCAGCTCCGGGGCCTGCACCTGCCCGGCGGCGCCGCGGGCGCCGTGCAGGGCGAGGTCGTGGCGGCGGCCGCCCTGGGCTTCCTCGCCGCCCTGCTGGTGGGGCTCGTGCGCTACGGGCGCGGCCGGGCGCGCGACACCCTGCGCCGGGCGGCGCTCGCCGAGCTCGCCCGGAGCCGCGGCCTCGGCCCGGAGGCGCGCCTCCTCGCCCAGGCCCGGCTGCTGCGCCGCCTCGACCGGTCCCTCGACCGGTCCGGCGGGGCCGGGACCGGAGCGACCGGCGCGGCGTGGGCGACGCGGCTCGACGGGCTGTTCCGGACCGACTTCTTCACCCGGGGCGCCGGCCGGGTGCTCGCCGACGGGCTGTACCGGCGGCAGGATCCCGACCTCGACGCCCTCGACGCCGCGCTCGCCCGCCTGATCGGGCGGCTGCGGGCATGAGCGGCGTCCTGCCCGCGTGGCTCAGCGCGCTCCTGTCGGCCTTCGACTTCGCCGCGCCCTGGGCGCTGCTGGCGCTGCCCCTGCCGCTGCTGGCCGCGCGCCTGATCCCCGCGGAGCCGGAGGGCGGCAGCGGCGCCCTGCGCGTGCCCGCCACCCTGGTGGCCGGGGCGCGCTCGGGCGCCGACCGCGCGGCCCGGGGCCGGCGGCGGGCCCTGCTCACCTGGACGCTCTGGATCGCCCTGGTGGCGGCCCTGTCGGGCCCGCGCCTCGTCATGCCGGCGGCCGCGCTCCCGGCCTCGGGCCGCGAGATCATGATCGCCATGGACCTGTCGGGCTCGATGGAGCGGCGCGACTTCGCCCTCGACGGCGAGACCGTGAACCGGCTCACCGCGGTCAAGCGCGTCGGCACCGACTTCATCCGGCGCCGGGCCGGGGACCGGATCGGCCTCGTGATCTTCGCCGACCAGGCCTACGTGGCGGCGGCGCCGAGCTTCGACACCGCGGCGGTCGCCCGGGCGCTGGACGAGGCGACGATCGGCATCAGCGGCCGCTCCACCGGCATCGGCGACGGCCTCGGGCTCGCCCTGCGCCGGCTGGACCCGCGGGACGCGGGGGGCGAGGCCGCGTCCGGGAGCAAGCCCGGCGAGAAGCCCGCGAAGGCCGTGATCCTGCTCTCGGACGGCGCCAACAATGCCGGCCAGACCGCCCCCAAGGACGTGGCGGAGCTCGCCCGGGAGCTGGGCATCAAGGTCTACACCATCGCGCTGGGCCCCCGCGACATGGCCGACGCCGACGGCGAGCAGGACGTGGTCGACACCGAGACCCTGCGCGACATGGCCCGGGCCAGCGGCGGCGAGGCGTTCCGGGTGCGCACCACCGAGGACCTCGTCCGGGTCGCCGACGCCATCGACCGGCTGGAGGGCGGCCGCGCCCTGGCGCCGCCCCTGCCGCTCCGCCGGGACCTGTGGCCCTGGCCGGCCGCCCTGGCGCTGCTGGCCGCCGCGGCGCTGCTCGCCAGCCGGAGGGGGGCGTGATGGTTCGTTACCACGCCTGTCCGACCGCCCCCTTGATCCCGAGGTGCGAGTGCGGCGAGCCTCGAAGGAGGGCTCCGGACGTCGCGCGTCTGGCTGGAGGGCTCCTTCGAGGCCTCCGCCGCGCTCCGGCATCTCAGGATGCGGTGGTCTGGTCGGGAGGATCCGCCCGATGAGCGCCTTCGACGCCGTCGCCCTCCTGCGCCCCTGGTGGTTCCTGGCGATCCCGGTCGTCGCCCTGCTGGCGCTCCGCGCCGCGTGGCGCTCGGCGCCGCTCGGCGACTGGGCCCGGGCGGTCGACCCGGCGCTGATGGCCCACCTCGCCCGGACCGGCGCGGTGCTCGGCGGACGGCGGCAGGCGAACCGCGCCGCGGCGCTCGCGGCCGGGCTGATCGCCCTCGCGCTCACCGGCCCGGCGGTGGAGCGCGCCGACGGGCGCACCTTCCGCAACCTCGACGAGACCGTGCTCGTCGTCGACCTGTCGCGCTCGGTCACCGAGGGCGGCAACCTCCAGGGCGTCCGGCAGGCCGCCGCCGCCGTGGCGGAGGCCGCCGGCACCCGTCCGGTCGCCCTCGTGGTCTACGCGGGCGACGCCTACCTCGCCGCCTCCCCGACCACGGACCGCGACAGCCTCGGCACCACGCTGTTCGCCCTCGACGCCGACACGGTGCCGGACCGCGGCTCTCACCCCGAGCGCGGGCTGGCGCTGGCCCGCCGCACCCTCGCGGAGGCCAACGTGGTGGCGGCCGACGTGGTGCTGATCAGCGACGGCGACGGCGTCGGCGAGGCCGCCACCCGCGAGGCCCGCGCCATCGCCGAGCACGGCTGGCGGCTCCAGGCCCTGTTCGTCCCGACCGACAAGCCGCTGCCGCCCGGCGCCCCGAAGCCCGACCGGACCGCCCTCGACGCCCTGGCCCGGGCCGGCGGCGGCACGACCGCCGACATCGCGACCCCGGGCCCGGTGCTCGACGCGGTCGGGGCCGGCCTCGCCCAGCACCTCGCGGCGGGCGGCTACGGCGTCCTGGCCTACGCGGATCTCGGGCGCTGGCTGCTGCTGCTGGCGGCCCTGCCGGCCCTGCTGCTGTTCCGCAGGAGCGCGTGATGCGGAGCGCCCGATGCGGCTGACCCTCCCCGAGACCGGCCTCGCCGCCCCGCTCCGGGCCGGCCTGCCGCCGCGCTGGCGGCGTCTCGCCCGCGTCGCCGGCCTCGCCCTCGCCGGGATCGGCCTCCTGGCGCTGCTCGCGGTCTCGCAGCCCCGCACCGGCTTCGGCCGGCTGCTGATGGGCCTCGGCCTGCCGGGCCTCGCCGCGGACGTGTTCGTCGATCCGGCCTGGCGCGCCGCCGCGCTCTACGAGGCCGGCCGCTACGGGGACGCGATCGCGCTGTTCCGCGCCGGCGGCCGTCGGGCGAGCTACAATCTCGGCAACGCGCTGGCCAAGGCCGGCGACCTCGACGGGGCGCTCGCGGCCTACGACGAGGCCCTGCGCTTCAACCCCCGCGACGCCGACGCCCAGGCCAACCGCTCGCTGATCGCGCGGATGCGCGCCGAGGTGATCGACCGCGGGCCCGGCGGCGGCATCGCCAACGGCACCGCCCAGTACGGCGCCCGCTACAACAACACCGCCAATCAGGACCAGAACAACGACATCAACGCCGCCTCCAGCGGCGAGGGCCTCGCCGGCAACAAGGAGTCTAACGCCAGCGCGTCCCTGCCCGGCAACAGCAAGGTCGCGCGCCGCGGCAAGGCCGAGCAGCAGTCGATCGACGCCGGCAAGGGCCAGGCCCGGGGCTCGGCCGGCGACGCGGCCGGACGCGGCCGGACCGGCGGCGGCGCCGCCATGGTGGCCGAGGCGCCCGAGCGCGAGGTCCGCCGGGTGACCAAGAGCTTCGAGGCGCACGAGATCCGCCCGGACCGGCTCTGGCTCCAGACCCTGCCGGACGATCCCGGCCGCTATCTCAAGCTGCGCCTGCGCGCCGAGCAGACCCGCCGGGTCGAGGCCGGCACCGCGATTCCCGCCGGGAGCAACCCGTGGTGAGTTTTCTCGGGGTTTCCGGGAGGCGCGTCCGCGCCCTCCTCCTCCTCGCCCCCCTCCTCGCCCCCCTCCCCGCCCGGGCCGAGATCGAGCCGGGCGACCTCACCCTGACGGTGACCGCGGAGCTCAACGGCAACAGCGCCCCCTTCCCCCGCGAGATGGTGCTGCTGAAGATCCACGGGGTCTACAAGCAGCCGATCCTGCTCGAGGAGGTGGTGCAGCCCTCCCTCGCCAACTTCTCCTGGACGCAGCTCGGCCGCGACCACTGGAGCCGGACCAAGCTCGCCGACGGCCAGAGCGCCATCGCGTTCGACCGCACCGTGGCGGTCTTCCCGCACCATGCCGGCCAGTTCACCATCGAGCCGTTCGTCCACAAACTCACCGTCAACGATGTCGGCGAGCGGCGGGTGGTCGAGGTCCGCTCGAAGCCGATCCCCTTCCCGGTCGCGTCGTGGACCGAGCCCACCGGCGGCCCCGACGCCAAGGAGCCCTGGTGGCTGCCCGCCAAGGACGTGGCGATCACCGATTCCTGGAGCCCGGACCCCGAGACCATCAAGGTCGGCGAGACCACCCGCCGGATCGTCACCCTGGAGGCGCAGGGCATGGTCGCCGAGGGCCTGCCGCCCCGGCCGGTCATGCGCACCCGCGGCATCATCACCTTCGCGGGGCCCGTCACCCGCGAGACCCTGCTGACGCCCTCGGGCCCCGTGGCCCGGGCCACCTACCAGTGGGACGTGAAGCCCGGCGTGCCGGAGATCATCCCCCTCGACGCCATCGCGATCCCGTGGTTCGACACCAACACCCGCACGATGCGCGAGACCGAGATCCCGGCCCGGCAGATCGGCGGCGGCCTGCCCGACCGCGACACCGAGCGGGCGCCCCCCGCGATCCCCTCGCCCCTCGTGGTCGCCGCCGCGGCGCTCGCCGCCTTCGGGCTGGGCCTCGCGCTGATCGGCTTCGGCCTCGGACGGCCGCGCCTGCGCCTCTCCGGTGCGGCGCGGCGCTCCTTACGCGCGGCGGCCCGCGCCGGCGACCCCGCCCGGTTCCGCGCGGCCCTCGACGCGGCCCTGCGGGAATCCCCCGACCTCGCCCGGACCTGGCGGGCACGGCCCGACCTCGCGGCCGCCTTCGCGGCCCTCGACCGGGCGGTCTTCGGCGCGGCGGGCGCTCCGGTCCCCGATCTCCGGGCCCTCTCCCGGACCCTGTCGCGCGCCGAGCCGGGCGAAGCCGCCGCCCCGGCGCCGGAGCGGCTCGCACCGCTCGACGGCCCGGTCCGCTGAGCGCGGCGCGGCTCCGCAGCTCGTGAAGGCGCGGGCGGGAACGCCCGCCGGGATCGTGATTTGGGCTGCCGGCACCGACCGCCACCGGAGATCCCCATGCCCGCGACCCCGCACAGATCCGCCCGCGCCGCGACCGTCGCCCTCGGAACCGTCCTCGGAACCGTCCTCGTCACCGCCCTCGTCCTGCCGGCCGCGCTGCCGTCGGCGGCCCTCGCCCGGTCCTCCGGCACCGAGCGCGCGCTGAAGATGGTCGACACCGACCACGACGGCACGATCGACCTCGCCGAGGCCCAGGCCGCCGCCGGCAAGGTCTTCGACGCCGCCGAGACCGACAAGGACGGCACCGTCGACGCCAAAGAATTGAAGGGCCGGCTCAGCAAGAAGGACCTGAAGGCCGCCGACACCGATTCCGACGGCACGCTCGACCGCAAGGAGTACCTCGCCCTGGTCGAGCAGCGCTTCAAGGCAGCCGATCCCGACAACGACGGCACCCTCGACGCCAGGGAGCTCAAGTCCCCGGCGGGGCGCAGCCTGCTGCAGCTCCTGAAGTAAGCCCGCTTCCCGGACCCGTCGCCGTTGCACAGTTCATGAGCAAGTATTATTCCTGTGCAACGGCTCACGTTCTGAGCAGGCATCAATATTTTGCACTATCTTGCGTCATCTGAATTGGCCTCGTAGGTTTCGGCTATCCGAGCGGCAAAGCATCGGGTGAAACACCAGGGAGGAGCGCGATGGCACGCGCCAACGAGGTCAAGGACAGGTTCCGCGCGCGGCTGCAGGCGGCCGACGAGCGCAGCAACGACTTCCGGCGGAAGCTGCTCGAGGACGGGTCCCGGGCGCTTCAGCCCGTCATGGGCGTGCTGAACCTGATGGCCGAGGTCCTCAACGAGGAGGACAACGTGCACGGCAGCATCACCGGCCTCGAGGCGAAGATCGATCAGGACAACTTCATCAGCCTGTGCGCGCAGCTGCGCGGCACCGAGTCCGAGCAGAAGATCAAGATCAAGTACGGTCCGGAACTCGGCGGCAGCAACTACATCTCGGTCTCGGGCCTGAACCAGCGCTACAACGAGCGCCTCGTGCCGGGAGCGGCGAGCTGCTCCATCGGCCGGACGGTCGGCAGCGACATCCAGCTCGACGAGCACCGGGGCGACGAGCTGGCCGAGGTGGTGCGCGAGGTCGTCGAGGACTTCTACGCCGCCCAGATCGAGCAGCGCAGCCACTTCGCCTTCGCGCGCTGAGGCCCGCGGCTCCGCGAACCGACCCGCGGACCGCCCCGGACCCCGCCGAAGGGCTGAGCCCTTCGGAGACCCCGTCTCAGTCCGCGATGAACTTCAGCCGGTGGTCGCGGTAGAGGTCGACGATCGCGGCCGCGGTCTCCTCGATGGAGCGGCGGGTCACGTCGATCGTCGGCCAGCGGTTCTTGGTGAACAGCCGGCGGGACATCGTGATCTCGTCCGCCACCGCCGACCGGTCGACGTAGAGGGACGATTCGTCGGCGTTCAGGCTCGACAGCCGGTTCTGCCGGATCTGCACGATGCGCTCCGGCGAGGCGAACAGGCCGACCACGAGGGGCTTGCGGGCCCGCTCGATCGCCGGCGGCAGCGGCATGCCCGGCACCAGCGGCAGGTTGGTGGTCTTGAGGCCGCGATTGGCGAGGTAGATCGAGGTCGGCGTCTTCGACGTCCGGCTGACGCCGAGCAGGATCACGTCGGCCTCCTCCAGATCGTCCGGCAGGTTGCCGTCGTCGTGGGCCAGCGTGAAGTTCATCGCGTCGATGCGCTTGAAGTACTCGGCGTTCAGCATGTGCTGGGCGCCGGGCCGCGCCGTGGTCTCGGCGCCCAGATAGGCGCGCAGCAGGTCGTGGACCGGCCGCAGGACCGACAGGCAGGGCGAGCCGGTCTCGCGGGCCACCTCCTCCAGCCGCTCGCCGAGATCGCCCCCCACCAGCGTGTAGAGGACGAGGCCCGGCGCGGCCCGGATCTCCGAGATCACCCGGTCGAGCTGCGCGGCCGAGCGCACCAGCGGGTAGACGTGCTCGATCGCCGACACGCCCTCGTACTGGGCGGCGGCCGCGCGCCCGACATTGATCAGCGTCTCGCCGGTGGAGTCGGAGACGAGGTGGAGGTGGAAGTAGCTGCGGCCCATTCCGATCGCCTCTGCGGTCGACCTCTCGGCCGACTGTGCGGCCGCCTCGCGCGGCGCCCACGTTGTCCACCGCCGGCCGCCAGGGGAGTCGATGAGTGTGGATAGGATGCCCCGCCGGGCCGGTCCAGGGCGATCCCGGTGCGCGCTGTCGACTCCGCCGTTCACAGGCAGACGATCGGGACGCGCCGAATCCGGCTCTCTGGACGAATCGGTCGCGAATCCGGCGCCCGTACACGACTCGGCGTTGCCAAGGCGCTGTCGGACCATCCGGTTCTCGCAAGTTGGCGGAAATCCTTTAAAGCCCCGTTAACGGCGCGGCGGCGGGGACCGCCTGTGGACGCTTTTGTGCCCCCGAGATTCGGCCCCCCAAGAGAAAAAACAGACTCCAAGATTCTCTCTTATCTTTTCGAAGGGGCCTGTGTGGGGATCGGCGCGCCTCGACTCGACAGGACGCCCGCCGACGGGCATGCGGGGTGAGGGATACGGGATGGGAGCGACCATGACGGGGACGGAGCGCGAGCCCGAGCGGGAGACGTCCGGGACGACGTCCGAGCGCAAGGTGCTGCGCGTCCTCGAGGGCGAGGCGATCGGGCCGCCCCCCGCCTGGATGATGCGCCAGGCCGGGCGCTACCTGCCGGAATACCGGGCGACGCGCGCCGAGGCCGGCTCGTTCCTCGACCTCTGCTACAGCCCGGACTTCGCCGTCGAGGTGACGCTCCAGCCGATCCGCCGCTTCGGCTTCGACGCGGCGATCCTGTTCTCCGACATCCTGGTCGTCCCCCACGCACTCGGCCAGGACGTGCGCTTCGTGGAGGGCGAGGGCCCCCGGCTCGATCCCCTCGACGGACGGGCGGCGTTCGCGCGCCTGCGCGAGGCCGGCGACCCGGCGGTGATGAGCCACCTCGCGCCGGTCTTCGAGACCGTGACGCGGCTGCGCGCCGAGCTGCCGGGCGAGACCACGCTGCTCGGCTTCTGCGGCGCCCCCTGGACGGTGGCGAGCTACATGATCGGCGGCCGCGGCACGCCGGACCTCGCCCCCGCGCGGGCGCTGGCCGAGGGCGACACCGCCCTGGTCGACACCCTGATCGACCGCCTCGTCGCCGTGCAGACCGAGTACCTCGTGCGCCAGCTCGAGGCCGGCGCCGACGCGGTGCAGATCTTCGAGTCCCACGCCGGCACCCTGCCGCTTGCCGTTCCGGCTCCCGGCGGCACGGTCGAGCCCGTCGGCGACGTCGCCGAGAGCGCCCTGCCGGGTGCGGCCGCGGCGGACGCCCTCACCCGCTGGTCGCTGCGGCCGATCGCCCGGATGGTGGCGGGCGTCCGCGCCCGGGTGCCGGGGGCCAAGATCATCGTGTTCGCCCGCGGCTCGGGCCTCGACGGCCACGCCCGGGTGGTACCGGAGACCGGCGCCGACGCCGTCGGCGTCGACTGGGGCGTGGATCTGAAGGCCCTGCGGCAGACGGTGCCGGCCGCGACGGTGACGCAGGGCAACCTGCATCCTGAAACGCTGATCGCGGGCGGCGCGGCCCTCGACGCGGCGGTGGACGCGGTGCTCGAGGCGACCGCCGGCCTGCCGCACATCTTCAACCTCGGCCACGGCATCACGCCGCAGACGCCGGTGGCCCATGTCGAGCGCATGCTCGCGCGGCTGCGCGGCCAGGGCTGAGGTCGGGCGCGTGCTGTACGACTGGATCAAGGCCCTCCACGTCATCAGCCTGATCGCCTGGATGGCCGGGATGCTCTACCTGCCCCGGCTGTTCGTCTACCACGCGAGCCTGCCGCCCGGCGCGGAGGCGCAGTCGGCGACCTTCAAGGTCATGGAGCGCCGCCTGCTCAAGGCGATCATGAACCCCGCGATGATCGCCACCTGGGCGTTCGGGCTGGCGCTCGCCTGGATGAGCGGCTTCTACGCGAGCGTCTGGCTGCAGGCGAAGTTCGTGCTGGTGCTGGCGATGTCGGGCATCCACGGCTGGCTCGCCCGGATGGTCAAGGATTTCGCCGCCGACCGGAACACCCGCGGCCACAAGTTCTACCGGGTGCTCAACGAGGTGCCGACGCTGCTGATGATCGGCATCGTCATCCTGGCGATCGTCAAGCCGGGCCTCTGATCCCGGGATCCCGTGATCCCAGGCGTCTGCCCCGGCGGTCGGAGCCTTTTCGCCGCCGGTCCGTTGGGAGGCCATGTCGAAGCCCCTCGTCCTCGCCCTCGCCGCCCTCGCGGGTCCGGTCGCCGGCGCGATCACCGCGCCGCCCGCCCGGGCGGCGAGCTTCCCGTGCGACAGGGCCGAGGCCCCCGACGAGAGGGCGATCTGCGCGCATCTCGCCCTCAACGACAGGGACGTCGAGATGGCGACCCGGTTCGAGATCCTGAAGAGCGTGCTGCCGATGGGCGGCCAGGCCAAGCTGCGCGACGACCAGGAGGCGTGGCTGACGGAGCGTCGCGCCTGCGGCGGCGACGTCGGCTGCCTGACGGCCGCCTACGACGCCCGGCTCAAGGTGCTGCGCGGGGTCCTGGCGGAATTCGCCAAGCAGGGCCCGTGAGGTCCCGCGCTCAGGCCGCGCGCGGCAGGGCCGCGGCGTCGACGCGGCAATCCGGCCGGCACGCCGCCACGCAGGCGCGCGCCAGCGCCTCGGTGGCGTCCACCAGCCGGCCCGACGGGTCGCTCCCGGCGAGCGCGATCGGGATCTCCGTGCAGGCCATCACCACCCGGTCGCAGCCGGCCTCCGCCAGCGCCCGGACCTGCGCCTCCAGGAGCGGCCGCGCCTCGGCCACCCGGTGCGCCTTCACCAGGCGGATCGCCGCCGCCACGGCGGCCTGACCCTCCGGATCGGGCCCGAGGCAGGTGAGGCCGCGCCGCGCCAGCCGCTCCCGGTAGAGCCCGGTCCGCAGGGTGCCGTCGGTGGCGAGCAGGCCGACCCGGCCGCCGGTCCCGGCCGCGATCCCGGTCTCGGTCTCGGTCCGCGCCAGGGTCTCGGCCACGGCGTCGACGATGTGGAGGATCGGCAGGGCCGTCCCCGCCTGCAGCGCCGCGTGCCAGTGATGGGCCGTGTTGCAGGGGATCGCGATCCGGGTGGCGCCGCCGGCCTCGAGCCGCGCCAGGGCGGCGCGCATCGCCGGCAGCGGGTCCGGGCCGGCGCCCAGGATCGCGTCGGCGCGGTCGGGGATGTCGACGGCCGAGCAGACCAGGGTCGGGATGTGGTCCTGGTCGCGCCCCGCGGGCGTCGCCCGCACGAGCTTGGCCAGGAAGTCCACCGTGGCCATCGGGCCCATCCCGCCGAGTACACCGAGCATCGCCGCCTCCGACCGTCGCGACGCCCTGATGGGCCGCGGCGGGGCGGGAATCCAATGCCGTGTCGGCACCGGCCATGCCGATCCGGCACCGGGGCGTGCGGCGGTTCCTAGGGTTCGGCCGCCAGGGCGGCGGCCGCGGCCCAGACCGCCTCGACCGCGCCGCCGCGGCCGGCCCGGCGGTAGAGCCGGATCTCCAACGGTGTGCCCGGCCCGGCCGCCACGAGGCTGCCGTCGGCGAGTTCGCGGGCGACGAGGCTCTCGGGCAGCCAGGCGCGGCCGTGGCCTTCAAGAACCATGAACTTCAGGGCCTCCGCCATGGCGTTCTCGTTGACGTGGGCGGCCGCCGCCCCGTCACCGGCCAGCGCCGCGACCCGGCCCAGGAACGAGTCCCGGGGATAGCCGAGCCCGGGCCGGTCCGCGGCCGGCCCCGGCCGGTGCACCGGCACGAGGCTGTCCCGGCCGATGGCGAGGTGCGGGAAGGCGGCCGGATCGAGGGGGATCGGCACCAGCGGATGGTGGTAGGTCAGCAGCAGGTCGTAGCCGCCCTCGGCCAGGGCCTGCACGCAGGCGTGGAAATCGTCCGGCAGCAGCCGGCTGCCGAGCGGCCCGGTGCGGGCCTCGACGTCCCGGAACCAGCGCGGGAAGACGGTCAGCGCCAGGGTGTGGAGCGCCGCCACCGACACGGTCCGGGGCGGCGGCCGGATCCGGGCCCGGAGCGCGTCGCGGCTGGCGTGGAGCCGCCGCACGGTCTCCTCGGCGGTCTCCAGGAACAGCCGGCCCTCCGGCGTCAGCGCGGTCGGGTAGGTGCTGCGGTCGACCAGCGCGACGCCGAGCCAGCCCTCCAGCGCCCGGATGCGGCGGCCGAAGGCGGGCTGGGTGACGTGGCGCTCGACCGCCGAGCGCGAGAAGCTGCCGGTGCGCGCGAGGCTCAGGAAATCCTCGAGCCATTTCAGCTCCATCGCGCGGCGGTCTCAGAGCCGCGCCAGCAGCCGCTCCGCCAGCGGGTTCTCGGCCGCGAAGGCGTAGTCGACCCGCCGCACCGTCACGGCCCGCGCGCCGGCCTCGACCAGGGCGCCGGCCAGCTCGAACACCGCGGCCTCCTTGCAGCGCAGGACGATCTCGCCGTCCGGACCCTGCGGCGCGCCGTAGGGCAGCTCGGCCTCGTGCAGGCCCGCCAGGGTGGCGAGGTCGATCGTGCCGCTCTCCGGCAGGGCGGCGCGCACCTCCCGGGTGGTCCGGGCGCGCTCCTCGGCGGCGATGCGGCCGAGCACGGTGCGGAGCGCCGCCCGCTGGCCCTCGCCCCAGGGCGCCTTGAGCGAGGCGACGAGGTTCGCCTCCGAGCGCAGGATGATGCCGTCGTCCAGCACCTTGAGGGCGTTCGCCGAGAGCGTCGCCCCCGTGGTGGTGATGTCGACCACGATCTCGGCCGAGCCCGCGGCCGGCGCCCCCTCGGTGGCGCCCAGGCTCTCGACGATCCGGTAATCGGCGACGCCCTTCTCGGCGAAGAACCGGCGGGTCAGGTTGACGTACTTGGTGGCGACGCGCAGGCGCCGGCCGTGACGGGTCCGCATGCCGGCCGCGACCTCGTCGAGGTCGGACATGTCGCGCACGTCGATCCAGGCCTGCGGCACGGCCACCACCACGGTGGCGTTGCCGAAGCCGAGCGGCGTCAGCAGCTCGACCTGGCCGCGCACGTCCGGCAGGGTCTCGCGGATCAGGTCCTCGCCGGTAACGCCGAGATGGGCGGCGCCGGAGGCGAGCTGCGCGGCGATCTCGGAGGCCGAGAGGTAGCGCACCTCGACGTCGGGCACGCCGATGAGCTTGCCCCGGTAGTCGCGGGCGCCGGCGCCCTGCGCGAGCTTGAGGCCCGCGCGGCCGAAGAACGCGCTGGCATTCTCCTGCAGGCGACCCTTGGACGGGACGGCGAGGATCAGCGGCATGGCGGCCGCGTCCGAGGCACTCATCGGCCAGCTCCCGCCACGCGCTCGATCCAGAAGGTGCAGCCGACCGCGGGCAGCGGCGCCGGGCTGCCGAGATGGCCGAGCAGGCCGTCGTAGCGGCCGCCGCCGACCAGGGTCGGGCCGTCCCGCTCGGTCACCTCGAAGATGAAGCCGGTGTAGTAGTCGAGGTTGCGGGCGAAGCCGCCCTGGAAGCGGAAGCGCTCGATCGGCAGGCCGCGGGCCGCGATGAAGCCGGTGCGCTCCTCGAACAGGTCGAGGGCGGCCGCGAGGGCGTCGTGCCGGATGCCCGCGTCGGCGACGAGCGCCCGCAGGTCGCGGGCGGCGGCGTCCGGGTGGCCGGCGATCGCCCGGTAGCGGTCGAGGAGCGCGCGGTTCTCGGCGTTGAGCCCGGCCCCGCCATGGGCCTGCGCGGCGGCCTTGGCGAGGAAGCGCTCGGCGATCTCGCCGGCGCTGCGCCCGCCCACCGCCGAGATCCCGGCGATGGCCAGCACGTCCTCCACGAAGGCGCGCACCCCGCGCGGGTCCTGGCCCTGGATCGCCGCCAGCAGGCCGGCGTGGGGATCCTCCGGACGGGTGCCCTCGGCGCCGTTGGTCACGGCGTCCAGCGAGCGCCCGGCGGCGAGCGCCCGGAGCGTCCGGCGCTTGGCGGCGGGCGGGACCGCGAGCCCGTCGAGGAGCGCCACGGTCAGGCCCATGTCGCCGAGCCGCACCGCCGGGTCGGTCCGGCCGAACAGCGCGAGGCCCTCCAGGGCGAGGCCCAGCACCTCGGCGTCGGCCGCCGGCGTGTCGGTCCGCCCGATCGACTCGATGCCGGCCTGGAAGAACTCGTCGGGCTCGTCGGCGGCGAGCCGGAAGACCGGGCCGCAATAGCTGTAATCGGCCGCCTGCCCGTCGGCTTCCGCCCGGTGCAGGCGGCAGACCGGAATGGTGAACTCGGGCCGCAGGCACAGCTCGGCGCCGCCCGCGTCCTGGGTGACGAAGATCCGCCGGCGGATATCCTCGCCCGACAGTTCGAGGAACGGCTCCAGCGGTTGCAGCACCGGCGGCGTCACCGGCCGGTAGCCCGCCGCCGCCAGATGCGCGGAGAGCCGCGCGCGCGCCGCGTCCCCCGCCCCCGTCTCGCCCGCCTCCGGTCGTGTCATCGCGATCCACCTCGCGGGGCAATCCACCTCGCGGGCGCTCTGTAGCAACCGCGACCGGACTTGGCGACACTCGGCGCGGCGAGACGTGCCGCGGCGCCGCGCCGGCGCGCCGCGCAGGACTGCGCAGTCCCGCGCCGGGACCCGCTATCCGCTACGGAATCAAGGACGTGACCGGCCTCAGAGCGGCCTCAGAGCGGCCGGAGGCTGCCGAGGCGCGCGCCGCGCGGGCGCCGGGCCGGCTTGCGGCGGGCGAGCACGGTCAGGGCGGGCGCCCCCGCGATCCCGGCGCTCAGGATCGGCGCGCTGCCGGTCCCGGGCGTGGCCTGCGCGACGGCGCTGGGCAGCCGGCCGAGGACCGGCCGGGCGGCCCAGACGGGTCCCGCGCCGGCGCAGATCAGGCCGGCCGACAGGACGAGGATCTTCGCGCGCATCCCGACATCTCCGCGGCACCGACCGACGACAACGCCGCCGGAGCCCCTGCGTTCGACGCGCGGTTCGAGGCGCGGTTCGAACCGCGCGTGTCTCAGATCTCGGTTGACGGAAAATGCCGGCTCAGCACGGCGCGGACCTGCGCCACCAGGTCGGCCTCGGGACACGAGACCTGCGCGGGCCGCGCCGCCTTCCACTCGGCGTTGCTGGCGATGGACTCGGCCGCCTGGGCGCCCGCGATCAGGTCCTTGATCTGGACCTCGCCGGCCAGGCGCTCGTTCGAGCCCTGGATCACCGCCACGGGCGCGCGGCGGCGGTCAGCGTACTTCATCTGCGCCTTCATGCCGGCGGCACCGAGGTAGAGCTCGGCCCGGATGCCGTCGGCGCGCAGGAGCGCGACGAGCCGCTGGTAATCGGCCATGTTCTCCCGGTCGAGGACCAGCACCACCACCGGCCCGGGGGCCTCGGCACCGGCGATCAGGGGGCTGCCCACGAGCTGGAGCGCCGAGAACAGCCGCGAGACGCCGATCGAGAAGCCGGTGGCCGGCACCGGCTCGGCCCGGAACCGCCCGACGAGGCCGTCGTAGCGCCCGCCGCCCGCGACCGAGCCGAAGCGCACGGTCTGGCCGTCCTCGTTGGTGACGGGAAACGTCAGCTCGGCCTCGTAGACCGGCCCGGTGTAGTATTCGAGCCCGCGCACCACGCTCGGATCGGCCCGGATCACGTCGTGGCCGTAGCCGGCGGCGGCGCAGAGGCGCATGATCGCGTGCAGCTCGGCGATGCCTTCCCGGCCGGTCTCCGAGTCGCCGACCGCGTCGTGCCAGCCGGCGAAGAACTTCTCCCAGAACGCCACCTTGTCGGCGCCGTCGCCGGCATCCGCCTGGAACGACACGTAGGCGAGGATCCGGCCGATCGCCGCCGCGTCGAGGCCCGCGCCCTTGGTGAAGTCGCCGCTCTCGTCCTTGCGGCCGGACCCGAGCAGGTCGCGCACCCCGTCGACGCCGAGCCGGTCGAGCTTGTCGATCGCCCGCAGCACGGTGAGGCGCTGGCCGGCCTTGTCGGGACCGGCGAGCCCGATCGCCTCCATGACGCCGTCGAGCACCTTCCGGTTGTTGACCTTGACCACGTACTGACCGCCGAGCCCGAGCCGGTTCAGCGTGTCGGCCATCAGCATGCAGGTCTCGGCATCGGCCGCGACGCTGCCGGCGCCGACGATGTCGGCGTCGAACTGCATGAACTGGCGGAAGCGGCCCGGCCCCGGCTTCTCGTTGCGGAAGACGTAGCCGGCCCGGTAGCTCCGATAGGGCTTGGGCAGGGCGTCGTAGTTCTCGGCCACGAACCGGGCCAGTGGCGCCGTCAGGTCGTAGCGGAGCGACAGCCACGCCTCGTCGTCGTCCTGGAACGAGAACACGCCGGCGTTCGGGCGGTCGAGGTCGGGCAGGAACTTGCCCAGGGCCTCGGTGTACTCGACGAAGGGCGTCTCCAGGGCCTCGAACCCGTAGAGCTCGAAGCTCTTGCGGATCGTCTCCAGCATCCGGCCCTGCGCGGCGATCTCGCCGGCGCGGCGGTCGACGAAGCCGCGCGGCAGGCGGGGCTTCAGGGTGTCGGCCTTCTCGGCCTTCGGGGTGTCGGGCTTGGACATGGGTGCATTCGCTTCTCGCGGACCCGGAATCCGGGTCCCGCATCGAATCTTCGATCGTCTCCGGCGGGCGGAGATCCTGCGGCCGGGCTCTAGAGCATGCCGGGCGAAAGGGGAATTCGGTTTGCGGGCTCGCCCGGCACCCGACCATCCCGGGCAGGACGGCGCCGTCGCCCTCGCGAGCGGAGCCATCCAGGACCGCGCCGCGCCGGTCGAGGTCGCGCGGCCCCGGCTCACCTCGCTGCGCCGGTGGCGACGTGTGGGGCGCGTCAGCCGACGCGTCGATGCGGGAGCCGTGTCGGACGCGCGCCGCGCACCGGACCGGGGCGCGGTTCGCTCGGCGAGAACTCAGTACGGCGCGGTCAGCTTGAGCCAGAGCAGGGCCGCGAGACTCACCACGGCGATCGGCATCTGCAGCGGGCGCAGGCGGGCATGCGACAGGGGCACCTCGCCGGCGCGCGCCGCGATCGGATCGAGGATCCCGATGGCGGCGTAGCCGAGGATCAGCATCGCGAGCGCCGGCACCGCCTTGCCCATCACCGCCGCGAACAGGCTGCCCAGCCCGAGGCCGTAGAGGACCAGCATGGTGACGATCTGCGACACCTGCGGCCCGCCCTCGGTCCGGAAGCTGACGCCGCGGCGCACGCCGGCCAGGAACAGCAGGATCGAGGCGGCGTAGAGCAGGGTGAACAGCGCCACGAGGTAGTCGAGGGGCTTGCCGTTCAGCCACCACGCCACGGCGGTGCCGACGGCGATCGGCAGCATCGGGCCGAAGCCGAAGACGATCTCGAGCCAGGGAATCCGGCGCGGCTCGTGCGTGGTGAGGGTGCGTCCGGTGGCGTCGTCGCGCATGGCGGTCTGGGGGAACTCTCGATTCGGCGGTCTGCTGCGCCGCAGCACCGGGACAGGGAACGGCCGCGCGTCGGCCCGGTTCCGAGAGACGGCCCGAGCTCGGCGCGACACGTCCTGTGTAGCGCCGGCACGGCCCTCCCGCGAGGCCCTGCCGGTCGCCCGGCCCGTCGCCGCGCCGTCGGGATCCCGGTCCACCACCCCGGGCCCTTGAGTGCGGGCGAAAAAGGCGTTATCTGTGTGGGGCCCTCATCACAAGGTCTGCGCCGCAGCGCGCCCGTGAGCCGCGAGGGTCCTGCCTCATCGGTTTCGCCAACCTGACCCCGGGCCCCTCGCCGCAGCGCGGCCCGCTCTCCGGTGCCCATCCCCCGGGCACCTGGCACTGAACCGGCCCTCCCACCTACTCCGTCGGTCTCAAGATACCCCCATGACGCCAAATCCCGACGCCCTCGCCGACGACATCGAGACCGCGGAGTCGGCCGATGTGTCCGCCGATCGCCCCACCATGCCGGCCGCCCTCGAGGGCGTCCGCGAGGTCAAGCTCCAGGACCTCAAATCGAAGACGCCGACCGACCTGACGGCCTTCGCCGAGGAGGTCGAGGTCGAGAACGCCTCGACCATGCGCAAGCAGGAGCTGATGTTCGCCATCCTGAAGCAGCTCGCTGCCAAGGAGGTCGAGATCATCGGGTCGGGCACCGTCGAGGTGCTGCAGGACGGCTTCGGCTTCCTGCGCTCCTCCGACTCGAACTACCTGCCCGGCCCGGACGACATCTACATCTCGCCGACCCAGATCCGCCGCTTCGGCCTGCGGACCGGCGACACCGTCGAGGGCCCGATCCGCGGCCCCAAGGACGGCGAGCGCTACTTCGCGCTGCTCAAGGTCAACACGATCAACTTCGAGAACCCGGAGAAGATCAAGCACAAGGTCCACTTCGACAACCTGACGCCGCTCTTCCCGACGAAGCGGTTCAAGCTCGAGCTGGACAACCCGACCAAGAAGGACTTCTCGCCGCGGATCATCGACATCGTGGCGCCGATCGGCAAGGGCCAGCGCGCCCTGATCGTGGCGCCGCCGCGCACGGGTAAGACCGTGCTGATGCAGAACATCGCGCAGTCGATCACCCTCAATCATCCCGAGTGCTACCTGATCGTGCTGCTCATCGACGAGCGGCCCGAGGAGGTCACCGACATGCAGCGCTCGGTGAAGGGCGAGGTCATCGCCTCGACCTTCGACGAGCCGGCCACCCGCCACGTGCAGGTCGCCGAGATGGTGATCGAGAAGGCCAAGCGCCTCGTGGAGCACGGGCGCGACGTGGTGATCCTCTTGGACTCCATCACCCGCCTCGGACGCGCCTACAACACCGTGGTGCCGTCCTCCGGCAAGGTGCTGACCGGCGGTGTCGACGCCAACGCCCTGCAGCGGCCCAAGCGCTTCTTCGGCGCGGCCCGCAACATCGAGGAGGGCGGCTCGCTCTCGATCATCGCCACGGCGCTGATCGACACCGGCTCGCGCATGGACGAGGTGATCTTCGAGGAGTTCAAGGGCACCGGCAACTCCGAGATCATCCTGGACCGCAAGGTCTCCGACAAGCGCATCTTCCCGGCGATCGACATCACCCGCTCGGGCACCCGCAAGGAGGAGCTGCTGGTCCCGCCGGACTCGCTCAAGAAGACCTACGTGCTGCGCCGCATCCTCAACCCGATGGGCGTCACCGACGCGATCGAGTTCCTGCTCGACAAGCTGCGCCAGACCAAGAGCAACAGCGACTTCTTCGACTCGATGAACACCTGAGGCCATCCCCGGTCGCGGGCATCACCGCCGTCCTCGCGAGCGGAGCGAAGCGATCCAGGCAGCGCCACGGTGGTGAGCCGCGCGCGGCCCCGGGTCACGTCGCTGCGCTCGCCATGACGACGCGGGCGGCCTCCGCCGCGCTCCGGCACCTGAGGATTGAGGAGAGGCTTGGACGTCGGTTGCGCCCGCCGCGCGGAACGCCGCGACGCCTGTCCCGCAGCGGCACGAAACGCGATTCCGGCCCGATCGGGCCGTTGACCTTCCCCTAACCGGTCCCTGCCAGGATCATCACCGGGCGCCAGGTTGCGTATCGGCGCCGCGACAGCCCCGCCGCCCGGTCGATCCCGGCGGCGGGGCTCGTCGCAGCCCAGCGCGCGTCTTGCACAGATCCCCGGATCCGTGACACTGGCGCGATGCCCCGCTCGCCCTGGACCGGTCCGCAACCGCTCCTCCTCGCCTCGACCAGCCCGACCCGGCGCCTCCTGCTGGAGAGCGCCGCCCTGCCGGTCGAGACCGCGTCGCCCGACGTCGACGAGCGCGCCCTGGAAGCGGCGCGCCCCGGCCTGTCCCCGCCCGACCTCGCCCTTGCGCTCGCGCGCGCCAAGGCCGAGGCGGTGGCGGCACGCTTCCCGGGGCGGATCGTGCTCGGCGCGGACCAAGTGCTCGATTGCGACGGCACGGTGTTCCACAAGCCGGCCGATGCCGAGGCCGCCCGGGCGCAGCTCGCCCGTCTGTCCGGCCGGACCCACGCCCTGCATTCCGCCGTGGCGCTGGCGGGGGCGGTCGCGGACGCCTTCGTGGAGACCGCCCGGCTGACCCTGCGCCCTCTCGATGAACGGGCGATCGCGGCCTATGTGGACTGCGCTGGCGCGGAGCGCGTGCGGTCGAGCGTCGGCGGCTACCAGCTCGAAGGGCCGGGGATCCACCTGTTCGAATCGGTGGCCGGGGACCACAGCACCGTGCTGGGCCTGCCGCTGCTGCCGCTCCTCGCGCGGCTCCGCGCCGCCGGCTACTTGGCCTTCTGAGGGAAAAGCTCTTGGCCGGACACGATCATTCGCACGGCGGCCACGGGCACGGGAGCCATGCCCACGGAAGTCATGCCCACGGGGGCCACGCCCATGGCGGCCTCGGCGGCCACGCGCACGCGCCGAAGGATTTCGGCACGGCCTTCGCCATCGGCATCGTGCTCAACACCGCCTTCGTGGTGATCGAGGCGGTCTACGGCTATCTCAGCAACTCGATGTCGCTGGTGGCCGATGCCGGCCACAACCTGTCGGACGTTCTGGGCCTCGCGGCCGCCTGGATCGCCGCGATCCTGGTGCGCCGCCGCGCGAGCGCGCGCTTCACCTACGGCTACCGCGGCTCCTCGATCCTGGCGGCCCTGTTCAACGCCGTGTTCCTGCTCATCGCCATGGGAGCGGTGATCTGGGAGGCGCTGGTCCGGCTGGTCCACCCGGAGCCCGTCGCGGGCACGACCGTGATGGTGGTGGCCGCGGTGGGGATCCTGGTCAACGGCCTCACCGCGTGGCTCTTCGCCAGCGGAGCCAAGGGCGACATCAACGTCCGCGGGGCGTTCCTCCACATGGTGGCCGACGCCGCCGTCTCGGCCGGGGTCGTGGTGGCGGGCCTCGTGATCCAGCTCACCGGCCTCGCCTGGCTCGACCCGGCGGTCAGCCTCGTCATCGCCGCCCTGGTGGTCTGGGCGACCTGGGGCCTGCTGCGCGACAGCGTGGCCATGTCCCTCGACGCCGTGCCGCCGGAGATCTCCCCGGACGCGGTGACCGGCTTCCTCCTCGAACGGCCGGGCGTCGCCGGCCTCCACGACCTGCATATCTGGCCCATGAGCACCACCAGCGTCGCCCTCACGGTCCATCTCGTGATGCAGGAGGGGCATCAGGCCCACCGCCTGCCCGGCAACGGCTTCCTCACCGACACCGCCGAGGGCCTGCGCGCTCGGTTCGGCATCGGCCACGCCACCCTCCAGGTCGAGGAGGCCGGCGGTCCGGCCTGCCGCCTCGCGCAGGATTGCGCGGCGTGAGCGTCGCGACCCCCCGCGCCTTCGTGGTCGGCCACCCGATCGCCCACTCGCGCTCGCCGCTGATCCACGGCCACTGGCTCGCCGTGCACGGGATCCCGGGCTCCTACGAGCGGCTCGACGTGCCGCCGGCGGCGTTCCCGGACTTCGTCCGGGGCCTGCCGGATTCGGGCTTCCGGGGCGGCAACGTCACGATCCCCCACAAGGAGGCGGCCTTCGCGCTGGCCGACACCCTGACGCCGCGGGCCCGGGCGATCGGCGCGGTCAACACCCTGGTGGTCGGGCCGGACGGCCGGATCCGCGGCGACAACACCGACGCGCCGGGCTTCTGCGCCCATCTCGACCACAGCCTGGGCGCGGCCTGGCCGGAACGCGCGGGCGGCACCGCCCTGGTGCTCGGCGCCGGCGGCGCGGCGCGGGCGGTCGTGGTCGGGCTCGCCGAGCGCGGCCTGCGGCGC